>Ga0209515_10000252_pt1 | contig 102330 bp, 102 predicted proteins | sample Subgroupgradi54m_FD_187454 | JGI IMG/M metagenome (GOLD analysis project Ga0209515, IMG submission 187454) | Subsurface groundwater microbial communities from S. Glens Falls, New York, USA - GMW60B uncontaminated upgradient, 5.4 m (SPAdes)... ... | reverse complement strand
CCTAAATCCAAGTTAAGTGTAAAAGGTGGTGTTAACTCTTATACAACCAGGATGTTGGCTTAGAAGCAGCCATCATTTAAAGATAGCGTAATAGCTCACTGGTCAAGAGTTTTCGCGCCGAAAATGTATCGGGGCTCAAACTTGGTACCGAAACCGCGAAATGTGATACGGATTTATTCGTATTGCTTTGGTAGAGGAACGTTCTTAACGCGCTGAAGCTCCAGACGCGAGTCAGAGTGGAGTGTTAAGAAGCGAGAATGCAGGTATAAGTAGCAAAAATCAGGGTGAGAATCCCTGACGCTGAAAATCCAAGGTTTCCTGGGCAACGCGAATCGTCCCAGGGTTAGTCGATCCTAAGGCCAGGCCGAAAGGCGTAACCGATGGAAGAGCTGGTTAATATTCCAGCACTGCGTATAGTTTGGTTGACAGTGCGCATTTTCAAAATTGTAACGTGAATTGAATTACACGCTGCGCAAGCAAAAGATGAAGCCTTCGGGTGGAGTCAATTACAACAGAGAAAGTGCCTAGAAAAGCTGTTAATCGTTAAACTATAAGCAATCGTACCGGAAACCGACACAGGTGGATAGGTCGAGAAGACCAAGGCGAACGAGAGAACCCTTGTTAAGGAACTCTGCAATACAACGGCCGTAACTTCGGGATAAGGCCTACCCAATTTATTTGGGTTACAACAAAAGACCCACTGCGACTGTTTACCAAAAACACAGCTCCCTGCAAAAGCGTAAGCTAAAGTATAGGGGGTGATGCCTGGCCAGTGTCAGAACGTTAAAGGGAGAGGTGCAAGCCTTGAACTGAAGCGCTGATGAACGCCGGCGGTAACTATAACCGTCCTAAGGTAGTGAATTCAAGAGATTGAGTTTACTAGGATTGGGACGAATTATAGAAAAAAGTAAACATCGTAAAATGATCAAGCAGATGATCGAAACATCATAAGCCATAAAAAGCTGCCTTGCTCACAGTAATGTGAGAAATAATCCGATCATAGCCATATGCTGGAAAGTCGCAAGACCAATCAGCAGGGAAGATCCTGACTCAGTCGGGAAACCCTCAGAGACTAGATGCTATGCTCCTTGAGCAATCAAGGATGAAGATAGAGTCCAATCGTGTGAGGAATCGAAGAGCGAAATTCCTTGTCGGGCGAGTTCCGACCTGCACGAATGGCATAACGATGGTGGGACTGTCTCAACAAGGGACTCGGTGAAATTGCAAGGGAGGTGAAGATGCCTCCTACCCGTAACTAGACGAAAAGACCCCGTGAAGCTTTACTACAACTTGTTATTGGTGTAAGGATATTTATGTTCAGCGTAGGTGGGAGCCGCAAGGCGCCAATGAGACACCACCCTTAAATATTTTTACACCTAATTTTCTCCCATGAATCTGGGAAAGAAGACAGTGACTGGTGGGTAGTTTAACTGGGGCGGTTGCCTCCTAAAATGTAACGGAGGCGTTTACAAAGGTCAGCTTAGCTCGGATGGAAATCGAGCTGGACGTGCAAACGCAAAAGCTGGCTTTACTGCAAGGATTACAGTCCGAGCAGTTACGAAAGTAGAAGTTAGTGAACCGACTGCTCTTCATAGGAAGGCAGAAGATCAACGGATAAAAGCTACTCCGGGGATAACAGGCTGATCGCGCCCAATAGTCCACATAGACGGCGCGGTTTGGCACCTCGATGTCGGCTCATCGCATCCTGGGGCTGTAGAAGGTCCCAAGGGTTTGGCTGTTCGCCAATTAAAGCGGTACGCGAGCTGGGTTCAGAACGTCGTGAGACAGTTCGGTCTCCTATCTGTTACGGGCGTTGAACATTGAGAGGGCCCACTCCTAGTACGAGAGGACCGGAGCGGACGAACCTCTAGTGCACCAGTTGTCGATCAACGGCATCGCTGGGTAGCTATGTTCGGAGCGGATAAACGCTGAAAGCATATAAGCGTGAAGCCGTCCTCAAGATTAATGTTCGTCAAGACCACTTATAGATTATGAGTTTGATAGGCTCTACGTGTAAGCACAGTAATGTGTTGAGCGGAGGAGTACTAATCGGTCGAGCATACGGCTCAAGCACTAAGCAGTGCTACAGCCACATCCTATATAGTTGAATTATATAAATTAAAAAAAGAACCAGTGTCTTGGTGACACAAGCGACGAGGCCACACCTGTTCCCATACCGAACACAGAAGTTAAGCTCGTCTGCGCTGATGATAGCCGTAAGGCAAAAGTAGGCCGTCGCCAGGACAATGGTTCTTTTTTGTTTCTGTTTTTTTAACCAACTGAGTGCTGGTTTTTTGTTTTTAGAAGTGATAAAATACATTGGTTAAAATATTTTAAATTTTTTATGTCTGATTTATCTCATATCGCAAAACAGTTAGTCACACCAGGCAAAGGAATTTTGGCAGCGGATGAAAGTACTTCTTCGATAAAAAAGAAGTTAGAAAATACTGGTATTGAGGATTCGGTTGAAAATCATCGTTTGTATCGTCAGTTATTTTTTTCCACTCCTGATATGGAGAAATATATCAGTGGCGTGATTTTGTATGATGAGACTATTCGTCAAACGGCTGATGACGGTATTTCATTTCCAAAACTACTTTCAGACAAAGGTCTGATTCCTGGAATAAAAGTGGATTTGGGTGTCAAAGAGCTAGATGGATCACTGGCAGAAAAATTGACATTTGGTTTGGATGGTTTAGGTGATAGATTAAAAGAATACTACGCACTTGGGGCAAGATTTGCCAAATGGCGCGCAGTTATTACAATTGGCGACGGTATTCCAACCGAAAATTGTATCAGACAAAATATGCAAGTGTTGGCGCAATATGCCAAACTGTGCCAAGAAAATAATATTGTTCCGATTGTGGAGCCGGAAGTTTTGATGGATGGCGATCATACTATTGAGCAATGTTATGAAGTGACCAAAAAAACTTTGACCGTGTTGTTTGAAGAATTAAAATTAGCGGAGGTAGATTTATCCGGATTGTTATTAAAACCAAACATGGTAATTGCTGGGGTAGAAGGAGAAAAAATGTCTTCTGCAGTGATCGCCGAACAAACTTTAAAATGTTTTAGTGAAGTTGTGCCAAAAGAAGTGGCTGGAATTGTATTTTTATCCGGTGGCCAGAGCGAAGAAGAAGCTTGCAAAAATCTCAATGAAATCGTTAAAAATGCTCAAAATGCACCATGGAAATTTACCTATTCCTTTGGTCGTGCTTTGCAAAATACCGCTCTGAAAGTTTGGTCTGGAAAATCAGAAAATGTAGAAAAGGCACAACAAGCCTTTTTACACCGAGCTTCCTTGGATAGTGCCGCGTCGCTTGGGAAATACGATCAAACATTAGAATAAATTATGAATGTAGTTGCTCAGGCTTTTTATGAAAAGAGCGAAGGAATAATAAACTTGTCTTGGAATGATGTAGAAGACGATGTTTTAAAAATTATTGCTAAAATGAAAGAGGAAAATTTTGAACCGGATATTATTGTTTCGATCGCTCGTTCTGGGTTGATTCCGGCTTCGATGATTGCTTATACTTTGGGAAATAAACAGCTCTATGTGATTAAGGTAGATTTTTCAATTACACAAAAAGATGGCAAGGATCAAGAGTTGAGAGATCAACCGATTATTACCCAGGAATTGAACAAAGATGTCAGTAATTTGAAGATATTGGTAGTTGATGAAATGGTAGTTTCTGGTTCAACTCTTAAATTAGTAAAATCATACCTGGAGTTAAAAAATCCCGCTCAGGTAAAATATAGTGTTTTATACAAACAGCCGTGGGCAGAGTTTCAGCCAGATTATTTTGGGCGTGAGATTGTGCAATGGCCAATCTATCCTTGGAAAGAATTGCGTAACAATATTTTAGATCCTCGCGCCAAGGTAAAATTGGAGTTAATATAAGCATAAATACGCAAGTATTAAACTTATCCACAGAAAGACTGTCGAGAATATTTTGACAGTTTTTTTGTTTGTGGTATAATCTTATTAAGGCTAATATAAGAGAAATATGGATTTAACTATCTTTAAAAAACTAGGTTTTAGTGAGAAGGCTGCACGGATATATTTGACACTAATTAGTTTAGGGCCATCTTCGGTGCGTAATTTAGCCAAAAAGACAGAATTCAACCGCGGTACTGTTTATGATAGTCTGAAATGGCTCAAGGATGTGGGAGTGGTAAATTATTATGAAAAAGAGGCTAAACAGTTTTTTGTGGCGGAAGATCCAGAAAAACTGTATGATTTGGTGAATAAACAAGCTGAACAGTTGCAGGAAATAAACAAAAAAATGAAAGACGTGGTATTGGAGTTAAAATCAGTTTATGATACTGGCGGACAACGACCGGTCGCACGTTATTATGAAAAAGGAGAAATTCGAAAAATATTAGAACAAGTTTTGGCGCGTTGCGAAGAAACCGGAGAATTAGAATATCGGGTGTATTCTGATCTCTCGATTCGAGATTATCTTTACGAAGGATTTGAGTCATTTAGTGATGCGCGTATTGCCAAAAATATAAGAGTAAAAGCAATTGCGATTGGTGGTGGTGGCGAGTTGCGTGGATTGGATGAGCGTAAGTGGTTAGAAATAAAAAAAGATTCACCAACATATATTATTATCTATCCTAGCAGCACTGCTTATATTTCTTTAAATCCACACGGTGATTTGGTCGGGGTGGTAATCGAAAATGACGGTGTGTGCCAAACTCAAAAAGGCATTTTTGATGCCTTGTGGAAGACTTTAAAATGATTTTTTATTATGTTTGATTATAGTTTTATTGATTTGGATGACACATTGTATAATACCTATCTTTTGAAGGAAGATATTTTTAATTGTTTTGCAAAATGTCAGGTGACGCGTGAAGATTATTTGGTATCTTACAGTCAAGCGGTGTTTGGTCCGGTGGTTGGGTATTTTGATTATACTTTCAAAAAACATGCCGATATTTTGCGTAACCTGAATTATGAAATTTCAGATTCTACTATAGAAGAATTAAATAATTTATTAAATAAAAATTATAACGATGTGCAGGCAGAACAATTTTTATTGGATCTTAAAAAAATTAGTAATAAAATAATATTATTAACGGCCGGTAAACAAGATTTTCAACAAAAGAAAATAGATTCTACCGGATTGGCCAAATATTTTGATCAGATAATAATTATCGATGGTGGGAAAAGTCAAAAGATTTTGGATGTGGCTGGACAGACAAAGAAAATTTTATTTGTAAATGATAATTTGAAAGAAAATATTCAGATTAAACAGGATTTGCCATATGTTGTGGTAGTGGCCAAAAAACACCGGGTGTTGTGGAAAGAAGATGATTATAAAATGAATAATAATTTACCATATTTTGATTCTTTAATTGAGATAAAAGATTATGCTGTTAGATCTCTCTAAAATCGGAGTGGTGGTTTTATCCGCTGGCAAAGGTGCTAGATTAAACTGTGTTGAAAAACCAAAAGTAATGTTGGAAATTGGTGGCCAGCCGATTGTTTCTTATATTGTAAATACGCTCAAACAGATAGGTTTTAAAAAAGAACAGATTTGTTTGGTAGTTGGTTTTAAAAAAGAAATTATCAAAGATTTTTTTAAAAATGAAATTAGTTATGAAGTGCAAGAAGAGTTGTTAGGTACGGCTCACGCAGCTTATTTGGGAATAAAAAGTTTGCCAAGTCAAATCGAACAAGTACTGGTGTTGGGCGGCGATGATAGTGCTTTTTATAGGAAGGATACTTTATTGGATTTTTTAAAACAACATTTAAATAATTATTGTGTGCTATCACTATTGAGCGTTGAAGTGGAAAATCCATTTCAACTGGGAAGAATAGTACGGCAAAATAATAAAATAGAAATAATTGAAAAAGAATATTTGACAGAAGAACAAAAATTGATTAAGGAAATAAGCACCGGCACGTTTGTGTTTGATAGAAAATGGTTTGAAGAAATTTTTCCACGGATGCCTCAATTACGAAAATTGGGTGAATATGGCTTGCCGACTGCACTAGCTATGGCTGGTGAGGATGATAAAAAATTTCAAGTAATAAAACTAGAAAATGTCGACGAATGGCATGGAGTAAACACGTTAGAAGAATTAAATTTGGCGGACAAATTAAAAACTTTTTAATAAAATAATATGTGTGGAATTGTTGGATATATTGGTAAAAAACAAGCTCTGCCGATTTTAATTAGCGGTTTGAGACGACTGGAATATCGCGGTTATGATAGTGCGGGGGTGGCGATAACACAAGCTGGCACAGTCAAAACCATTAAGGCAGTTGGTAAAATTGACATGTTGGCAGAAAAAGTAAAAACTGCTGATTTGGTTGGCCAAGTTGGAATAGCTCATACCCGTTGGGCTACTCATGGTGGTGTGACTGAAGACAACGCCCATCCGCATATTGCTTGTGATGACGAATTGGTAATTTGCCATAATGGGATTATTGAAAATTATCGAGAGTTAAAAGAGAAATTTTTAAAAGGTCATACTTTACGTTCTCAAACTGATACTGAGGTAATGGCTCATTTGATTGAAGTGTTTTATGAAGGCGATTTGTTACAAGCAGTTCAAAAAGCTCTAGCTGAAGTGCGCGGTACTTATGGTTTGGTTGCGATGCACGCCGATGAACCAAATAAAATTATTGCGGCCCGTTTGGGAAGTCCGCTGGTGATTGGTATTGGTGACGATGAGTATTATGTTGCTTCAGACACTTCGCCAATGTTGGCTCATACCAAAAATGTCGTATTTTTAGATGATGGTGAAGTAGCCGAAATTACTTTAAATTCTCTAAAAATTTATAATGTTGAACATAAAGTAATTGATAAAAATATTGAAAAAATAGAATGGGATGAAGCTCAGGCAGAAAAACATGGGTTTGAACATTTTATGTTAAAAGAAATTTTTGATCAACCGACGGTAATTAAGGATGCGTTTCGAGGGCGTTATAGTTTGGAAGAAGGGGCAGCACATTTGGGTGGGTTAAACATGACCGATGATCAGATGCATCAGGTAAAGCGAGTGGTGATGTTGGCTTGTGGCACAGCGTATTATGCCGGAATGGTTGGTAAATATGCTTTTGAACGATTGGCTGGACTGCCAACTGAGGTTGATGTGGCTAGTGAATTTCGTTACCGTGATCCAATTATTGATAAACATACGTTGGTATTTGCAATATCTCAATCAGGTGAAACTGCCGATACTTTGGCGGCTTTGCGTGAGGCCAAGCGCAAAGGTGCTTTTGTGCGCGGTATTGTCAATGTGATTGGCTCGACTATTGCTCGCGAAACTGATGGTGGCACTTATATTCATGCCGGCCCAGAGCTAGCGGTAGCATCGTCCAAAGCCTATACCAATATGGTAGCGACTTTGGTTTTATACGCATTACAATTTGGTCGTCTCAATCGAGTGAGTGTGGCTACCGGCGAACGTTTGTTAAATGCGTTGTTGGAAATTCCCGGTAAAATGAAAATTATTTTAGAACAGAATGATAAAATAAAAGCACTAGCTGAAAAATACAAAAATTATAAAAATTGTATTTATCTTGGTAGAGGAATAAATTTTCCAGTGGCATTAGAAGGAGCGTTAAAATTAAAAGAAATTTCTTATATTCATTGTGAGGCATTTGCTGGCGGTGAGATGAAGCACGGTCCTATTGCTTTGTTGGCTCCAGATTTTCCGGTATTGGCAATTATGACCAAAAATCAGCTATACGAAAAAATGCGTAGCAATGTTGAAGAAATTCTTGCTCGAAAAGCGCCGGTAATTTTAATTGCTACCACTGGTGATGAAGAGGCCAAAGAATTGTCTGATGATATAATTTTTGTACCATCAACAATGGAATTGCTTGAACCGCTTCTAAATACTATTCCATTGCAACTATTTGCTTATCATGTGGCCGTAGCTTTGGGTAAAGATGTGGATAGACCGCGCAATTTAGCAAAAAGTGTAACCGTAGAATAGTATGAAAAAAAATGTTGTTGTATTTGGAGGAGGAAATGGCAGTGCTATCGCTTTGGTGGCTTTAAAACAAAATTTAGAGCGTTTTAATATTAGCGCAATAATTTCGATGAGTGATTCCGGAGGTTCGTCAGGAAGGTTGCGCCGTGAATTAGGGGTGTTACCACCAGGAGATATTATGCGGGCGGTGTTGGCAATGTCGATTTATGATTATCCATTATTAAAAAAGATTTTTTATCGTAATCGTTTTTCTGTATCTGGAAAATTGAAAGAGCATAATTTGGGAAATTTATTTTTAGCACTTGGTTGTCAATATAGTGGTAATATTGTAAAAGCAGTACGTGCCTTGGAGGAAAGCGTGGAAGCGGTTGGTAAAGTTTATCCAGTTTCTTTGAAAAATAATGATTTAGTGGCCGAATTAATAAATGGAAAAATCGTAAAAACTGAAGCCAAAATTGATAAACCAAATTATGATCGTAGTTGGCGAATAAAAAAAGTTTATTTAGAACCAAAAGTTAAGGCTAATCCAGAGGCGATAAAACAGACTATTTCGGCAGATTATATAATTTTAAGTTCTGGTAGCTTGTATACTAGTGTGATTGCCGCTCTGTTGCCAATTGGCATAAAAGAAGCAATACTTAAAAGTAAAGCAAAAATTATTTTTGTAGCTGGTAATGCCTATCATATTTATGGTGAAACTGGTCCAATTAATTTAAGCGAAAAAATAACTGAACTAGAAAATTATTTACCACGTAAAGTTGATTTTATTTTGCACAATAATCATAAGTTAAATAAAAAAGAAAAAGAGCGCTATAAACAGAAAACTTGGGGAGTGATCAAAAACGATTCGAATAAAATATCAAACAACAATATTATTTCATTTGATTTTTCCAGAATGGATGGCGGTTTGTGTGCTATTAAGTTGGGAAAAAAATTAAAAGAATTAATAAAATAATTTTTTAAGTTAGTGATTTTTATGAATGTTAATCAGACAGAAAAAACTACAGTGGGGATTAAAGTTTTTGTAGAAGAGGATGGAGAAGAATTGGGGAGAGCGTGGCTTTATCTTATTTATAATGATTTACATTCCGAGCCGTATGGTTTGCTCGAGGATGTTTTTGTGAGAGAAGACAAGCGGGGGTGTGGTGTGGGTAAAAAATTATTAGAAAAAATTATTTCACAAGCGCGCGAAAGAAAATGCTATAAAATAATCGGCACTAGTCGCATGAGTCGAGATATGGTGCATGAGTGGTATAAACGGCTAGGTTTTAGAGAATACGGTTTAGAATTTAGAATGGATCTTAAATAATAAAAAATATATGTCAAATTTATCAATCTTATCTACCCCACCAAGTGTTGATTATGAATTGCTCGATAGTGGTGATGGTGAAAAATTGGAACGCTATGGTAAAGTGATTTTTCGTCGACCGGATCCACAGTCACTTTGGAAAAAAAATTTGTCAGATAAAGATTGGAATAGCGCTGATGCGGTTTTTATTCGAGATGGTCGTAATGCTGATTGGAAAATAAAACCAGGTATTCCAGAAAAATGGACGATAAATTTTGGTGGATTAAAATTTCATATTCGTCCGACTGCTTTTAAACATACTGGTTTATTCCCAGAACAAGAAGGGAATTGGCATTGGATGCGTAAGGTAATCACCAAACGTCTTCCAAATCAACCGGAAATTAGCGTGTTAAATTTGTTTGGATATACTGGTGGGGCTAGTTTGGCTTGCGCTCAAGCTGGTGCTCAAGTATGTCATGTGGACGGATCCAAAGTAGCGATTGGTTGGGCGCGTGATAACGCGGAGTTGTCAGGGCTTCGCGAAAAACCAATTCGCTGGATCTTGGATGATGCGGTGGAATTCGTGAGACGTGAAGTCAAGCGTGGGAAAAAATATGATGGTATTTTGATGGATCCGCCAGCTTTTGGTCATGGGCCAAAAGGAGAGATGTGGAAAGTAGAAAAAGATTTTGTTGGGTTGGTTGATCTTTGTTCTCAGATATTATCAGACGATCCTTTATTTTTTTTGATTAACGGCTACGCTTCAGGGTATTCCGCAATTGCTTATGAAAATAATTTATTGTCATTGGTTAAAAAACATGGCGGTAAATTAGAAAAAGGAGAGCTCGCAATTGCCGAAAGTAATAGTGAACGTTTGTTACCATGTGGTATTTTTGCCAGATGGAATAGTTTATAATTTATATGAATCTATACGAATTTGAAGGAAAAGAAATTTTTAGTAAATTTGGTATAACAATACCTAAATCTGTTTTGTTGCGTCGTGGAGATATTGTTGAAGAAAAATATAATGAGCTTGGAATAAAACATGTGGTTTTAAAGGCTCAAGTTTTATCCGGTAAACGTGGTAAAAATAATGGTATTTTGTTTGCTTCAAATATTGAGGAAGTCAAAAATGCCGTTGATAAAATTTTTGTTAGTAATATTCGTGATCAATATGTTTGTGGAATTTTGATGGAAGAAAAATTAGATATTGCACAGGAACATTATCTTTCCATAACTTATGATACCAACAAAAAACAACCATTATTAATTTATTCTCAAAGCGGCGGAATGGAAATTGAAGATGTGTCAGAAGAAAAAATAAAAAAAGTTTTATTGGATGTCCGCCAAGAAAAAATTGATTCTGATATACCGTTTGCTCAGGAATTGTGGAATTGTTTTTTGAAAAGCGATGCGCGTGTAGTAGAAATAAATCCTTTGGTAATAACTGCCAGTGGAGAAAAAATTGCCACTGATGCCAAAATAGCTTTGGATGACGATGCCTTTTTTCGTCACAAAGATTGGGATTTTGAACCGCGTACAATGCTTGGTCGTTTGCCTACCGATCGTGAAAGTATGGTTGGTAAAATTGATGAAGGTGAAAATTATTATCGAGGTACAGCGGGGAAATATATTGAGATGGATGGGGATATAGCCGTATTATTTTCTGGTGGAGGAGCTAGTATTGCCAATATGGATGCCATTATTCAAGTTGGCTTAAAACCGGCTAATTATACCGAGTATTCCGGTAATCCGCCGCGTGAAAAAGTGGCTCAGTTGGCCAAAATAGTTTTATCTAGACCAGGTTTAAAAGGACTTTGGATCGCAGGCGGGGTAGCCAATTTTACAGATATTGCTGCCACTTTTCAAGGGATAATTGACGCTCTGGATGAAATAAAGCCTACTTATCCGATAGTAGTGCGTCGCGCTGGTCCCAATGAAGAAGAAGGAAAAAGATTGATGTGTGAATGTGCGCAACGCAATAATTTAAATTTAAAAATATTTGGCAAAGAAGTGGCAATGGGTGCGACGGCGACTGCTCTGGTAGATATGATAAATAATAAATAAATCTATGTCTATTTTGATAAATAAAAATACTAAAGTTTTAGTGCAGGGTATCACCGGGAAAGAAGGACAAAAAGCTTCGGCCGCGATGCGTGAATATGGAACACAAGTGGTGGCCGGTGTGCGACCTGGGAAAGGTGGAGAATTTGTAGATGGTGTGCCGGTTTACAATTCAGTAAAAGAGGCGATGTCGGCTCATCTAGATATTGATACTACTACGATTTATGTGCCGCCGTTTGCGGCCAAAGAAGCTATCCTAGAAGCGATTGAAAATAATATTCCAACCATAAATACAATTGTAGAAAGAATTCCAATTCAAGATACTGCTTATTGTTTGGCAGCTGCAAAAGAAAAAAATATTCGTCTGATCGGCCCGAGTTCACTTGGTTATATTAGTCCTGGAGTTGGGCGAATTGGTGTAGTGGGTGGCCCAGTTGCGCTGGCAAATGAAGTTTTTCAACCTGGAAGTATCGGTGTGATTTCACGTTCTGGCGGTATGACCAATGAATTGTCTTGGCAGATTCGCAAAGCGGGATTGGGACAAAGTACAGCGGTGCATGTTGGAGGCGATTTACTGATGGGTGCTACTTATGCGGACTTATTAAAATTATTTGAAAAAGATGAGCAGACCAAAGCGGTGGTAATTTTTGGTGAACATGGTGGTGGGTATGAATTTGAAATTATGGAGATGATAAAAAATAAAGAATTTATCAAACCGTTGGCGGTGTATGTTGGTGGAAAATTTGCTAATTTATTTCCTGAGGGCATGAATATTGGACATGCTGGAGCGATTGTTGGACGAGGGCAAAGTGCGGAGGAAAAAGAAGTGGCTCTGAAATCTGTCGGTGTGTTGATTGCGGATACTTATGAGGATTTGGTGGTGAAAATTTTGCCATTTGCTTAGACAGTTTTATTTTTATGATTTACGCCGAATAAGTTTGAATTTTCTTGCGCTCAAACTTGTGCCGAATTTGTTTTCCTGTAGATAGTTGGTTTGGTTATCGGCACTTCAAACAATTCGCGGCTGCGAAAATTAAAACTTATTCGGCTTTAATATTTAAATCAAAAATATGAAATGGGAAACAAAAATTACAAATATAAATAATGGGCAGGAAACTATTCGTGGAAAAAAGCTTTCTGGGTTGATTCAAAAAAATACTTTTACTGAAACTATTTTTTTAATTTGGCGAGGACGAATGCCAAAACCAGCAGAAACAAAAATGTTGGATGCGATGTTGGTAGCGGCAATTGATCATGGAATTGGCACGGCTTCGGCGATGACGGCGCGCATTGTGGCTTCGGCTAAAAATAGCCTACACACTGCTCTTACGGCCGGGATTTTGGCTATGGGAGAACGTCACGGAAGTGCGATTGAAAATGCCGCTAAATTTTTTATTGAAAATAAAAATAACAAAAATTTATCACAAACAGTAAAAGAATTAAAAGATAAAAAAGTACGTTTGGCTGGATTTGGTCATGCAGTGTTGGAGCGAGACGAGCGTAGTGAAAATCTTTTAAAAATTGCCAAGAAACTTGGATTTTTTAAAGATACTTGTAAAACAGCGATAGTGATTGAAAAAGAATTAAATAAACTTTCTTCAAAACCTTTACCATTAAATATTGATGGCGCGATGGGCGCGATATTGGCCGATATGGGTTTTGATCCGGATATTATGAAAGGTGTTTTTATTACCGCTCGTGTGCCAGGGTTAGTTGCTCATATTTATGAAGAAATAAAAAACGACACTGGTTTGCGTCGTTTGAATGAAAACGAAATTGATTATATCGGTAAATAAGGTTATTTTGTTAACAAAGCAATCCAATTGTATTAAAAATTATTTAAATAATTTCCACAAAAACATCAGTTTTTGCTTTTTCGGTTTCAGATTTTAGTAAATGTTTGTATTCTTCAGAAATTTCACTTAGTTTTATTATTTTATTATTAACCAAAACCTCCGGGTCGATACTTCTGAATTTTTTCTTCAATTGAATTCCATTATTTTTGTCTACAATTTTTATTTTAAATCCGTTTCTTAGTTTGTTCAATGCGTTATTTATATCTTCGTCATTAATTTTAATTAGTTTTTCCAAAACATAATTATCAGTTTTAAAAAAATCTTCAATGGTTAAATATTTTTTTGACAATGCCAGTTTTAGTGCTTCGGATAGTATTATATATCTTGCTTTGGTTTCATTCCCGCCCCAATATTCGCTTTGTAATTTTGTATAATGTTTGCCAAAAAATTCAGCAATATTTTTGGTTTTAAAAACAATCCGGTTGCTTTTGGAAGTGATGTCTTCCAGAAGTATTTGGACTGTTTTTGTATCTTCTGTGTTAATTAATTCTCTCAAGGTGTAATCGATTCGGTCGGCACACAAACTTGGGGCTTCTGTTTCTAATAATGAAAATGATTCTAGGTTCGAAACTACTTCCAGTGATATTCCGTTTTTATTTAGTATCGATGGAATTTCTGATTTCTGTAAAAAATCTACAAAAATGCTATCTTGGAAGTTTTCAGTCGATGGATCGCCAATCACCCAATCAATCAAATGTGAAAATGCAGTATGAGAAGCGTCATGCAGCAATCCAGCAATCTGGGTATTGAGATCTGCGTCCAGTTTTCGCAAAAGTAACATCACTCCAACTGAATGGTCATATCGTGAAAATATTTTACGATGGAAGTATTCTTGAGGTGTGCCCTGTTGTGAAATCCCTTTTAGTCTTTGAATTGTTTGGCAATTTATCAGATCAATAAGTATTGATTCGTTTATTTCAAAATCACCATAAATTTGATCGTGTATATTCATATCTTGAAAAAATAGCTAATCTTTGCTAAAATACGTTCATAGCTTGTAGGTATTGTATCACTGTTCAATAAAAAGTCAAAAGGGTATGAATGAAAAATTTATAATTATTTTACCAAATATTCGTAGTGCTCACAATGTTGGCGCCATGTTTCGTACGGCTGATGGGGCAGGAGTAGAAAAAATTTATCTTACTGGTTATACTCCCTGTCCACCCCACCCTCGTCTGGATAAAGTGTCTTTGGGTGCGGAAAAGTGGGTAAAGTGGGAGTATATTAAACAAACTGGTCGTTTATTAAAAAAACTCAAAGAACAGGGATATAAAATTGTCGCCTTGGAGCAAACATCAAAAAGTGTTAATATATACGAATGGACACCACAGTTTCCACTGGCTTTAATTGTTGGTAACGAAAAAACCGGTGTAACAAAAAGTTTGTTAAAATATTGTGACGCTGAGATTGAATTGGATATGAAGGGAAAGAAAAAAAGTCTCAATGTTAGTGTGGCGGCTGGTATCACTATGTACTATATATCTTCAAAAAATAAAAAATAATTTTATGCAATTTACTCTGACTTTATTCAAACGGTTGGTGGATAATATACCCCCACTCTTTCCGGAAGATCTGAAATATCAGATAAAAAAAGATTTGAAAGATATCCAAGAAAATACTACGAGTTTGGAAAAATTAGAGGAGGTGATGATACGTTATGGTTATGAAATATGGCCTTGGAACAAGGCTTTTCGAGAAATTTTGTCTGTTGTTGAAGAAAAAGTTGGCGAACAATTTTTGTTGGACAACTTACCGACTAGTTTACAAGAAAAATTTTTAGAGTATCGACATCTTGGTTTGAATTTAAAAGATTTTCACTCTGGTAGATTGGCAAATTATTTTGATGAAGATCAACGTATATTGTTGGCGTCAGCTTTAGTAAATATGAAATCACAAGTACATGAATTTGCGGTTAGAGAAGTGGTGGGTCTCAAAAAAGAATTTTATTTAAATAAATTAAAAGAGTTTAAGATAATTTTAGAAGATATCAAGCATAATCTAAATCGTTTAAAAGATTTGGCTAAAAAAGAAAATGACCACACGACACTGGCCAATGAAATTAGTGCTCGGGTAGAGATGTTTGAACATGGTTTGTGTTTGTTGGCACCTGAAATATCCCATGAAGAGGTGAAACGTGCCCATGAGTTTTTTGTTGGACGTAAACAAGAGCTGAATCGTTTGAGGGGGATACATGAAACCATTGAAATAGATTTTTATTCTAAGGAATAAAAAATTATTTATAAATTAGGCAATTAAAAAATCCTTCATTAGCTGAAGGATTTTTTTGTTTATAATTTTTTTGGTTTAATGTTAGAAAATTTTCCAATCATTTTTTTGAGTCCATTTTTATCTAGCAATCCATTTTGCACCCCAAAGTGTCCCAGTACAGAACAGCTATTGGCTATACCCCAAGTGAGGCAGGTGGGTATATCATGTCCATAAATTTTAGCCGATAAATATCCAGCTGAAAAAGCATCACCGGCGCCAGTTTTGGAAACGATTGGTACTGGAAAGGCATCGAGATGCCAGACGCTTTCGTTATTTCCAGCCCAAGCACCGCGAGCGGCATCGGTGATAGCGACCTCACGTGCTCCGCACTCCAACAGTTTATGAATTAAACTCTCTATAGATTTTAATTTTTTATAATCCACACCAGTTAGCCTTTCTGCTTCTTCAAGATTGACTATCAACAGATCGCTTTTGGTCACAGCTATTCTGGCGAGTTCTAAATTATTTTTTAATTGAAAAGATCCGGGATTAAAAGCTAGACGAACGGAAGGGTGTTTGACTAAAAATTTAAATAATTTTTCTTGTAAAAATTCAAAACCTTCACTCAAACTAGTGAAATATATCCAGTCAGTATTTGGAAAATCTTTTGGCCAGATGTAGTTTCTTTTTTGATGATAGGATAAAATTGTTCGCTCTCCTTTGAAGTTGAGAATAATCGAATAACGAGTTTTTGCTTTTTTATCCAAAAAAATATATTGAGTATCGACGTTGTGTTTTTTTAGAGATTCTATTATTATTTCTCCATTGGAATCAGCACCGGCAGTGCTCAAAATGGCAGTATTTAAACCAAATTTTGTAGTGCTAAAGGCTAGATTCGCTGGATTACCACCGACAGTTTGAAAACTATCAGTAACTGGAATTTTGGCAGCGTAATCCAAACACAATTTACATTTATGTCCGTCCAAATCACATTCCACTGAAGCATCGTCTATTTTGACATGAGTATCCAATATCACATCGCCGATGGCAATAATTTTATACATAGTTTATAAGTTTGGATGTTTGTAATCTTCGGTCATTTTAGGGTCGTGTTTGTGGCGGCCGGTCAAAATTTCGATAAATTCTATAAAACTAGCCAAAGCAAACCCACCCATGGCTAGAGAAAATATTTTATTACCTATCCATAGTGAATAGACAAACAGACAAAGACCGCCGATAACAAACACCAAGTCGCGACGTCTTTCTTTTTCCAAAAACACTCCATAAATATGTAAAATAGCTCCAAGTAGGGCTACTACATTTATGATGATTTCTAATCTAGCCCAAGGTAAGTTCGGAATAAAATTAAATATAAAATCCATATATCATTTTATAATGAGTTAATACGGACAAGTGTCTCTTCCATTTTATTTAAGTCAGCTTTTTTATGTTTTAACAACGTTGACAATTGATTGTATGTATCCATAGCCAATTTTTTTTCTGGAGTACCTTGGTCTGCTTTAACGACAAAATTGTCATCATAACTTTCGATTAGTTTTGCTGCTCTTCCTAGGTCAGTTTGTGATCTGGCAGAATTTATTAATATTATAATAGCATCTTTTGCATTTTCTTGTGGTGTTTTTGGAGCTTCTAAATTGTTTCCTTGCTCTTCTGGAATTGTGGTTTTTGCAGTCTCAACACTTTTAATTTTCTCTGCCAATGCTTCCATCTGTACGACAGGAAAATCTTTACCTAATTGTAATCTTTTTCCATCAATTTTTTGGTGAATGTGATTTAAATCATCTAGTTTAATCCCCAAACGTGAAATATCTCCACCAACACTATTAATTTCATTATTTAGCGCATCTAGATTAGATTTGACAAAATTAGCGTCAAAAGATGCTTCCCTTAAACCGAATTTAATATTTTCTAAATTTTGTTGTGCGTTAGGTGTTAATTTGTCTATTGCCATATTTTTTAATTATTAATTCCAGCGATTTATATATTCGATTGCGGCTAGTGCAGCTGTAATTCCTTGGCCAGCCGAAATACCTATTTGTTTATAAGCGACATCAGTCACATCGCCGGCAGCAAAGATTCCAGCAATGTTGGTGCGACATTTTGCATCTACTACTATTTCTTTCATCGCATTTTTTTCTACATCAATAAATTGTGAATTTGGAATTTGTCCAATATGCACCATCGCCCCTTGAGTGTCGATAGTTTTTTCTGTTCCAGAGCTATCTGTATATTTTACACCCGTTACATTTTTTTCACCAATAATTTCGGTTGTTACCGAGTTGTAAATAATTTCAACATTCTCTAGAGTCTTAAGTTTATCGATCAAAATATTTTCACCCTTTGGAAATCCAAAGTTACTTTCAGGAGTGTTATCAAATTTACTTAGTAAGTATGCTTTTTTTGCTATCCCAGCCATCATGAGAGCGGATTCGAGTGCGGAATTTCCAGATCCAATGGTGGTAGTAATTTTATTTTTAAATAAAGGACCATCACAAACAGTACAATAAGTCACACCTTTGCGATTGAATTCTTCTTCACCTTTTATACCAATTCGGCGCGGATGAATGCCGGTTGCTACGATTACAGTTTTTGTTTGGTATTGTTTTTCTTCACCACTAGCATTTTTGGCAACTACAATATGATAATTTTTTTCGGAAATAATTTTTTCAACGCGGAAACCTTGGTCAATTTCGACACCGTAGGATTTGACATGTTCATTGAATTTTTGCGCCAATTCATATCCTTGAATTTCCAAAATTCCAGGCCAATTATTAACTACACCGGACAAGGCTACTTCACCGCCAATATCGTCCGTAACAATTTTAAAATTTAATTTTCGTCTAGCGCTGTAAATAGCGGCACTACTACCGGCGGCCGCTGCTCCAATAATAATAAGATCAAACATAATTATATTAAATCATTTAATTCCTCGTAAGCTTTTTTGTAATCGTCAGTTCCAACAATGGCACTACCAACACAAAAATTGTCTACGCCCCGTTTTTTAATTTCTTGAATATTGTTTTTGTTTACCGCTCCGTCAACTGCAATGAGCATATCTTTTTCTTTTACTTCCAAAAGTTTTCGTAATTCTATAATATTGTCTTGAACTTCTGACACAAATGGCGCCCCCTGAACACCAGGATGGACAGTCATAAATAGTATTTCATCTATATCGCTGAGATAAGGCAAAATATCTAATTTATTTGTTTCTGGATTCAAGGCAATGCCTACTTCATAGTTGTTTGTTTTGATTGTTTTAATAACCTCTTGTGGATTGTCTTCGGATTCAATATGAAAAATAACGCGTTTAATATTTTTAACAATTTTCCATTTTGCAATTTCTTTTATCGGGTGATTGACCATCAGATGCAATTCCCATTCATTTTTTAAATCCAATGAATTTATTTTTTCAATTTCCTCAAATGTTTTTCCAGCGACAAACTCTCCGTCCATGATGTCAATTTGAATCAGCGGAGCAAAAAAAAGTTTTTTGGCTTTATCAGCAAAATCAGAAAAGTTTTTTTCGAGAATTGCAGGGATGATCATAAAATTATTTTTCCAAATCAGCAATTTTTTTATTACGACGCACCAATCTTTCAGCATTTTCAAATTTTGTTTCTAAAAACTTTTTTACAATGGCATTGGCATGTTCGTTGGATAATACTTTGCCGGCCAAACAGAGGATGTTAGCACCATTGTGCTTTCTGCCCATTTCAGCTGATTCGATACTGTAGCCCAAAATAGCTCGCACCCCTTTTATTTTATTAGCGGCGATGCAGACGCCGTGGCCGGTGCCACAAATCAAAATACCAAAATTTTTGTCTTTTGAAACCACTTTTTTAGCCAAAGGAACAGCAAAATCCGGAAAATCATCATCTTTATCAAATTTTTTTGGCCCCAAATCTTGAACAGATTTTTTAAATTGAGTCTTTATGTGGGTGATTAAGTGTTTTTTTAGTTGAAAACCAGCGTGGTCGGAGGCAATGTAGAGCATAAAATAATATTTTTTAACGTATTTAGTATACCTTTTTTGAGTTAGATAGGCAAATATAAGAGTTTTAAATTGACAAAGTTGTTTTATTTTGTTATTATTCTAACATAAAAAAGCGTTAAAAAACCCGCTATCAACGGGGAGCTGAAGGCAGAAATTTGCTAATATTAGCAAAAAGTAGACCTTTCCGGGTGAGCCCGTGATAGCCAAATTAAGTAAAAGCGCAAGATGGTACCGTCTTCGTTCGCCATAGCGCTTTGCGCGCAGGCGAACCTTGACTCTTGGCACGAATATTTTCGTGTTTTTTATTTTTAATTATTCTAGGTTAGTGGTTTGTCTTTGAGCGGGTTATGAGCCGAGGCTCATCCTTTTGGCCTCGCGGCCAAAAAAAGCGAAAAGATAAAGTACTAACCGTAAAATTCTTTTATGTATAACAGTGCACAAAATGAAAAAGAAATTCTGAAATATTGGGACGAACATCAATGTTTTGAAAAATCAATGTCCCAGCGTCCAGAGGATAAGCCGTATCATTTTTATGATGGCCCTCCTTTTGCTACTGGTTTGCCGCATTATGGGCATATTGTTGCTTCTTTGATAAAAGATGCGGTACCGCGTTATTGGACAATGCGTGGGTATCGTGTCGATCGTCGTTGGGGTTGGGATTGTCATGGATTACCAATCGAAAATATTATTGAAAAAGAATTAAAACTCAATAGCAAAAAAGATATTGAGGCGTTTGGTATCGATAAATTCAACGAAGCTTGCCGAGCGACGGTGTTAAAATATGCCGCCGAGTGGAAAAAGACGGTGCGACGGATGGGGCGCTGGGTGGATATGGAGAACGACTACAAGACCATGGATTTATCGTATATGGAAAGTGTTTGGTGGGTATTCAAAGAACTTTATAAGAAAAATTTGTTGTACAAAGGCCATAAGGCGATGCATATCTGTCCGCGTTGTGTGACTCCACTTTCCAATTTTGAAGTTACTCAAGGTTATCGAGATGTCAAAGATATTACCGTGACGGCGAAATTTAAATTAACCAATGCCAAAGAAAAAATTGGTGTAGATGGTGATGTGTTTGTGTTGGCTTGGACGACCACCCCTTGGACATTGCCGGGAAATGTTTTGCTCGCAGTCAACAAAGAAATTACTTATTTGGTTGTTGAATTTGAAAACGCGAATTACATTATAGCCAAAGATCGTGAGCAACAAGTTTTCAAAGATAAAAGTCATATTGTTACCAAAGAATTATCTGGCGCTGATTTGGATGGTTTGGTTTATGAACCATTATTTAATTATTTCAAAGATACCACCAATGCTTTTCGGGTAGTCGAAGCCGAATTTGTGAATACTGAAAGCGGTACCGGTGTGGTACATATCGCGCCGGCTTTTGGTGATGACGATTATCAGCTTGGTAAACGAGAAGAAATCCCGTTGGTTCAACACGTCGGTATGGACGGGCGTTTTATTGAAGAAGTAGAAGATTTTGCTGGGCATGAGGTAAAACCTTCGGATGAACCAACAGTGACAGATATTGAAATTATCAAATGGTTGGCGGCCAATGGTCGGTTGTTTTCCAAAGAAAAAGTAGAACATAGCTACCCGCATTGTTGGCGTTGTGATAGTCCGCTTTTAAATTATGCGACCGATAGTTGGTACGTAAAAGTGACCGAAATAAAAGACCAACTTTTAAAAAATAATCAAAAAATAAATTGGGTGCCGGAACATATCAAAGATGGCCGTTTTGGTTTGTGGCTGCAAGGGGCGCGTGATTGGGCAGTGTCACGCAATCGTTTTTGGGGTGATCCGCTACCAGTGTGGGAGAGTGAAGGTGGCGATATTATTTGTGTAGGAAGTGTCGCAGAACTCGAAGAATTATCCGGACAAAAAGTTACTGATTTGCACAAACATATTATCGATAAAATTGAAATTAAAAAAGACGGAAAAGTGTATCGTCGGGTAGCTGAGGTGTTGGATTGTTGGTTTGAATCCGGTGCGATGCCTTATGGTCAGATGCATTATCCGTTTGAAAATAAAAATAAATTTGAAGCGGGTTTTCCAGCCGAATTTATTGCAGAGGGTCAGGATCAAACTCGTGGTTGGTTTTATACCTTGCATGTTTTGGCGACAGCTTTGACTATGGGTGATAGTCCTTCGATTCCAGTTAAACAAAGTGCACCGGCTTTTCGCAATGTGATCGTCAATGGAATTGTTTTAGCCGAAGACGGAAAAAAGATGAGTAAACGTCTCAAAAATTATCCCGAGCCGGATATTTTGATTGAAAAATATGGAGCGGATGCGATGCGGTATTATTTGATAACTTCCCCAGTGATGGGATCGGAGGCGTTGAATTTTTCTGAAGATGGCGTGCGTGAAATGTATAATAAAGTGGTGAATACTCTTTGGAATGTGGTTGAATTTTATAAAATGTTTGCTGGTGATAATATTGAAATTTTAGGCGAAAGCAAACACGCACTCGACCGATGGATAATGGTAAAATTAAATCAGTTGATAAAAGATACTTCCAAAGGAATGGAAGAATACAAATTGACCGAAGCTAGCCGTCCAATCGTTGAATTTATCACCGAACTTTCGCAATGGTATGTGCGTCGCAGTCGTGATCGTTTCAAAGGTAGCGATGAAGAAGACAAACAATTTGCGATAGCTACTTTGCGTGAAGTGCTTTTGACTTTGTCCAAAGTGATGGCACCATTTACACCTTTTATTGCCGAAAAAATATATTTGGAGCTGGGAGGAAAATTAGAAAGTGTCCATTTGGAAATGTGGCCGGAAGCCAAAGAAATACCGCATACACAAAGTGTGCTTGAACATATGGAATTGGTTCGTAAAATGGTGGAATATGGTTTGGCCTTGCGCGCGGAAAATAAATTAAAAACTCGACAACCATTGTCGGAATTTAAAATGAACGCGCAACATTTGTCTCATGAGTTGTTGCAAGTTATGGCCGAAGAATTGAATGTAAAAAAAGTTAGTTTTGCGGAATTTGTGGTGGCGGATAAGCAGTGGGTAAATAAGGAAGAAGGGACAGTGAAAGTTTGGTTAAATGTTGTGGTGGATGAAGGTTTGAAAAAAGAAGGTTTGGTGCGTGAAATTGTGCGCACCATTAATCAGATGCGTAAAGAGCAGGGGTTAACCATTCATGATCGGGTGTCAATAAAATATCAAACTGATAGTCAAGATTTGGTTGCAGTGTTTGTAAATTTTGAAAAGGAAATAAAAAATTCAGTTTTGGCTTCGGAAATTTTGATTGGACAAGATTTGGTTTCAGAGGAAATTGAGGTTGGGGATGATAAGATAAAACTGTTAGTACAAAAAGTTTAATACATTGTATCCACAGTAAATTTGGCTAATTTAACCTGTTTAAATTGGTGTATCATTGACAGCTTGTACGAAACGGAGTATCGTGGTGGTTTGATATGAATTTATCCAATCAGAATAAGACTTTAGAAGATTTTGAATTATTAAAAAAATTGGTTTTAGACAAAAAACCGGTTTTAGCTGAAATATTACAAAAGCATGGACATAAAAGTTTATGTGATTATGCTTATGATTATTTGGATGTTAATTTAAATTCGGTAGTTTTGTCGCGTCAAAATGAGTTTTTAAAAGTTTTTGGTAAAGAAGTTGAAGAAGTGCTCGGAGAATCAATAGCCGATTCAGCTGTAAAACAATTACAAAAATATTACTTTTTATCTACTGCTGATCATCATGGTCCGATTTGCCACCCGTTTTTTTTGAATTCAAATTTGGTAACGGCCGCTACTTTTGCTGAGCATCCAGATCCAATTTTAAAAAATGTAGTTGTATTGTCCTGTTCTAATGTTTCTATGGCTAATTCCTCTTTTCCTAGAGGGCTAATATTTACTGGTGCTAATCAGGGAAAAACGAAAAGTTGGCAATTTGGATTTTTCTCAAACTCTAGCGAAGTCCGTGGTTCGCGAGTATATAATTTTAGTGCATACACTATTGAGGCTATTAATAAAATAAAACAAAAAGTGGCGGAATTGGTACGGTCGAATGAGACTAGCCAAAATGTGGCAGACAGAATTTTTGGTCTATTAGAAAATATATATGCTAAGCCAGAAATACTAGCCTGCCAAAATTATTCTGACCAAATTACCAAAACAAATTTTAGTTTGTGGAAAAAAATGTTTCATCTTCCAGAAGAGGAAACAAGTAATTTGCTCTATATTGAGTTAGAGAGAGTGGTAAATTCTCTAGTATCCACCAATCATTTGTATCAAAACACTGTCATCAACCGTATCATGTTTGATCCAAAATGGAGAAATGAGTTTGTTAAAAATTTTAATGGTATTTTTGGAGGTTTTGATATTGATAAAAAAATTGGTAGTATGTTTTTTTGGGCTTTGCCACAAAAAAGTAAGTATTGTCAGCAGTTGTGGGTGAAAGGAAACTTTTTGGAAACTGAAGATGGAAGTTATAAAATAGCGCTTAAACCAGAGGAAATAGAAGCGGCTATCAAAAGAAAAGAATTAATTCCAACTAGCCAAATGTCACTTTTAATTTTATCTTTGTATTATGGTATTAAATGTTTGGGCGGTTTTAGTCAAGTGAATTATCTGACAGATAACAAATTAGCTTATATTAAAATGATGAATGATTTGGGGGAATCGGTAGAAGCCGATGCTTGTTTGGATAGACAGACAAAAGAATTGGGTGAGGATTTGACGATTGCTTTTTTAACAGACAAAGAAAATAAATTATTGTTGGCTAGTGGACTAGATCTGGCAGTTTATGGTGACAAACATGTTTGGCCTTTACTGGTATCGCTAACAAAAAAAATAAATTTAGCAGAAGCGTTGGATATGATGATGCCGGATTTCTATTTTATTAGTTACACTGAAGCAGAGAGGTCACCAGATTTACAGTCTATTAGTCCAACTGATATTATAAATTTGACCGGTATTAGATCCAAAATTGATTCATGTATTTCTTTGTTTTAAAAATATAAATATTTGACATCTTGTTTGTTAATATTGTATCATTCCATCCATAAGATTCTATTATGGATTTAGAAAATTCTATTTCCGACGATCCGCTGCCTAAAAATTTTAATTGTTTAATTACATTAAACCATAACTCAAATGGAATTTTCCGTTTGGGTTATTTTATTTTTTATGACAAATAAAGACAAAAATATTTTTAAAGGAAAAACATTGTTAATTTTGAACTCTGGTTCACCTCGTCGTAAATTCGTGTTTGAAATAGCCAAAAAATTGGGAATTAAAATTGTAGTTTTGAATGATCGTCAAAATTGGAGTGCACGGTTAGCGGATGATTTTATTGTGGTAGATAATTACAATCACGCCAAAGTGCTCAATGTGCTGCGCTCTTATATTACCAAAAATAAAATCGATGGAGTGGTTACTTTTGAAGAAGAAGATGTAGAGTTGTGTGCTAAAGTTGCCAAAGAATTTAATTTTATCGGTAATACTTTGGAGGCTTCTCAACTGATGCGCAATAAATATGCGCTGCGTCAATGTTTGGCAGCTAGACAAATTCGTCAGCCGGCTTTTAGATTGATTACCAATCAAGTAGAATTACAAAAAGCGATTAAAATGATTGGTTTTCCAGCAATAATCAAACCAATTGGTGGTAATAGTAGTTTTTTTGTGGTGAAAGTGAACAACGAAGAAGAAGCCAAAGAAAAATTTGAATATATTAGAAAAAATGCCACCCCAAAATTTGATCCAATTTTTAATTACAATGAATATAAATTTTTGTATGAGGCTTATCTGGACGGTACAGAAGTGAGTGTCGAAGCGGTCACTCAAAATGGTCAAACCAATATTGTGGCAGTGGCTGACAAACAAACTAGTGATGAACAATATTTTGTGGAAGAAAAAGATAGTATTCCATCAAAATTGGATTCGGAAACTTTGGAAAGAGTAGAGCGTAGCGTATTGGCAGTGCATCGAGCGGTGGGAGTGATGAACGGTGTCACTCATACCGAAGTGGTAGTCGATGAAAATGGTCCACATATTTTGGAGATTGCCGGTCGATTGGCTGGTAGCTATATTTGGGATGGAGTGAAAACCGTTTGGGGCGTAGATTTGGTAGAACAAGCTTTTCGCATAGCTTTCGGTTTGCCAATTAGCGTTGACAAGGCATATTTTGAACCAAAAAAATATTGGGAATGTCGATTTGTGCCGATAAAAGAATCGGGAATAGTAGCGGCTATTCGTGGATTAGATAATGCGGAACAGGTGGAAGGTATCCGAGATGTTTATTTGGACAAAGAAGTAGGTGATGCGGTGTTTGTCCCACCAGCCGGTTTTGATGTGATGGGTTGGATAGTCGGTGCTTGTGATAGCCACAGTGAGACTGAAGAAAAAGTAGAAGAGGCGATAGAAAAATTGGATATAAATGTAATTCCATTTGACGCGGAGTCTTCTATAGGGCAAACTCAACGTAAATCCAAAACTTCATCAGCGTTTGTAGCTCGAAGAAAAATGTTGGCTACTGCCCGTTATGAAAAATTACGTTTAATTGATCTCAAAGATATTCGCAATTTACATATTGGTATTTTGGGAAATTTTTATAATAAAAATGTTAAAACTCAAGAGAGAAATGAAGTGGCGGATGAGTTGATGTCAGTAGGCAACGAAATTTATAAAACTTTGCAAAGTCGTGGTTATCGAGTGAGTTTTTTTGATATGAATGAATCGCCTTTGCCAATCGATAAAATTCAAAAGGCAGGGATAGATGTAATGTTTAATGTTTGTGAACGAATTAATGATTCTAGTTTGTTGGAACCACATGGCGCGGCGTTATTAGATATTTTACAAATTCCCTATACCGGATCCAATCCATTAACTTTGGCTTTTTGTATTGATAAAATTAAAGTAAAAAAATTATTATCTTTTCATAATATTCCTACTGCTCGATTTGATACCGTTTATTCGATGGATGATGAAGTAGATCCAACTTTGCGTTATCCGTTGATTGTGAAACCATCTAATACTGACAATAGTATTGGTATTACCAATAATTCAGTAGTGAGTAATAAAAAAGAGTTGATGTGTCAGTTGGAAGAAGTGGTGGTGAAGACTGGTCGGCCGGCTTTGGTGGAGGAATATATCGAAGGTGATGAGTATGATGTTTCGATTGTTGGCAATGACGACAATCTTCAGGTGTTACCATTATCGCGTTCACTTTTTGATAAGATGCCAAAAGGTTTTTGGCACATTTATCCGTTTGAGTCTAAGTTTGGAGATAATCCAGTATATGATAAAATCCGGATGGAACGACCAGCAAAAATTCCGGATAAATTGGCAAAGTTGATTACTGAGATTGCGATTGATACTTATAATATTTTGGACGCGCATGATTATGCACGGATTGAAATTCGTGTAGACAAAGATAATAATCCGTATGTAATAGAACTGAATCCAAATCCCTCAATTGGTAGTGACGCTTGTACACCGATTTGTGCGGCCCTTGCCGGTTATGATTATGGCGACTTTTTGGAATTAATTTTAGCATCAGCGGTGAAGTGGTATCGTAATAAACCACCATTTTATCATTTAACCGCTTAGTTGATATTGATTTGGTATAAAAATCGGGTTGACAACTCGATTTTTTTTGGTTAAACTTAAGCATAATAATTTTTTAATTTTAGATTTATGATGAATGTAAAACAGGTATTTGAAACTGGGTTAAAAATGGGGATAGATTCTGATCCTCGCGGTGCCAAATTAGTTAAAAAATATTTGGACACGGTGAAAAAAGATTTTGAAGAAATGAAACCAGAAGAACAAAAATATTTTGATAAAACTTTATTTACTAATCCTTATCCGGATAGTTTAATTCACTACGCTGATGAAAAAGCATCAGTAAAAAGAGTGATGGCCGGCATTGATATCGGTGGCAGTGAAGTTATTTTGGCATCTCAGATGAATGAACGCGGTAAAGCAGTCGATTTGGTTATTGCCCACCACCCGATTGGAAAAGCCTTGGCCGATTTGCACTGTGTAATGGATATGACTGTCGATATTTATGAATTGCTTGGTATGCCGGTGCATACAGCCGAAAAAGTAATGGAAGAAAGAGTAAAGGAAGTTGGCCGTGGCACTCATCCAATAAATCATTTTCAAATTGTCGATATCGCTCGTTTGCTCAAAGTAAATTTGATTAATACTCATACTTTTACCGACAATTTGGTAGATAAGTTCATTCGAGAATATCTTGATAAAAAAGGTCCAGAAAATTTGGGAGATATTGTGAAGGTGTTAATGGAATTGCCAGAATATCAAGAAGGCAAACGTCGTGGCGCTGGTCCACGGATTGTGAATGGGAGCCCAAAACATCGAGTCGGAAAAATTTTGGTTGAGATGACGGGTGGAACCAATCCGTCACACAAAGTTTATGAATCTTTGTCACGGGCTGGCATTAGCACAATAGTAGGAATGCATATGCGTGATGAATCGATGTTTAAGGCCAATGACAATAGTATGAATGTCGTTATTGCTGGGCATATGACCTCTGATTCGTTGGGTATGAATTTATTTTTGGATGAACTGGAAAAGAAAGATGTGGAGATAATTGCTTGTGGAGGGTTGATTCGTGTCAGTCGAAATAAAAAATAATTTTAAAATCCCGATTAAGTCGGGATTTTTTTTATTTGAAGATTGTGTTAGAATAGATGAATTATAAAGAATATATGATTGCATTAATTAGTGGTAGAGTGGTAAATAATAATGGTTCAGAAGCGGTAATTATGACTGCTGGTGGAGTGGGTTATCGCGTGATGATTAGTCCTGGTGCGGCGAGTCTGTGTTTGGTTGGAAATGAAGTAATTTTGGAAACTTATTTGGTCGTGCGTGAAGATGTTTTAGATTTATTTGGGTTTGCCAACGAATTAGAAAAAAAGTTATTTAAAAATTTTGTTTCTGTATCTGGAGTGGGGCCAAAAACCGCTTTGCATTTGTTATCACTTGGGAGTGTGGCGGAAATTGCCTTGGCGATTGGGCGAGGGGATTTGGAATATTTAACCAAAGTAAGTGGAATTGGTAAAAAGACGGCCGAGCGTATCGTTGTCGAATTGCGAGAAAAGATGTCGAAAGAACAAAAAAGTTTTGGAGCGGATTTGGTAAGTGGTGACAACGCGGCAGTAAACGATGCGGTTGAAGGTCTGATTACTTTGGGATATTCTGCTTTGCAAGCTAGGGAAGTGGTGAAACAAATTGATGTAAAAAATAAAACTAGTGAACAATTACTGAGGGAAGCGCTGCAAAAAATTAGATAATTTTTAAAAATAAAAAAGCTCTCGTTTTTTCGGGAGTTTTTTGATTTTAAGTTTGTGTGTGCGTCCGCCCGAGCTGAAGTGCCGGGGCGGAACGCTGGGTTGTTTTCTCCTTGTTGTTGTATTGTCCTTCACGGGATGCCGGTCAGACGAAATCCGAGATCGCCGGCACCCGGGACGATGTACTGGGTATCGTTGAGACCGAATTCACGATCCGGGAAGGTCCCGGGAATGGAGCTGAGCACATTACGGTCGCTCATCCCGCGATCGAGCCGCAGTGCAAAGATCTGCAGCTGCGGATAGGCCGCGGTCACGCGCCGAATGTACTCGGGCGTGATGATGAGGTGCATGGCGACGATGGCACGGGTGAATTTCAGTTGATTTTCGCCGTACTCGGTCAGGGTCTGAATGATCGTTCCACCAGTCGCGCCCATAGGGTCAGGGACCAGCAAGATGCGATCATGCAGCGGACCAATCTTCTTGTAACCGACCTCCGTGCCGGTGACTTGGTGATTTGCATCGGTGACCCGACCAGCACCGAAGAAGTGTTGCTGGAGCTTTCCATCTTGCAGAAGTGGACCGAGCTGATTCATACAGGCCGTAGCTGGAACATCGCCAGCACGCAGAAGCGTGGCGATCGCCACCTGAGTGGCTGGATCGAACGTCTGCGCCATCAGCATGCCACGGCCACCGACGAGTTTGGACATCGGCGTCATGACACCGGTTGGAGTGGTCGGAAAGACTTTGTTGATGACTGCCCGCAGCAGCGCTTCGCGGTAGAGCCAGTCGGCCAGCGTACGCACTTCTGGCATCTTGGTATTCTCATTGCACAGGCGCGTGAGAAACGAAGTTGCCAACATGTCGTCCAGGATGTGGACGTTGCCACCATAAAGATGGTTCAATTCAGAAATGGTCATGCCGTTACCTCTATCCTTGTGATGAAGTTGTATGAAAAAACCCGAGGCATTTGCCAACGGGTCTGATGAAAGGAACTGAAGAGAGTTTATAAAATTTTTAGTTTTTTGTCAATTTTTATCGGTATTTATTAATTTCATTTTTCAATTTTTCTGTTTCAATTCTAGCTACACTGGCAAAATTTTTAGAGTTATCGGCGAAGATAATACCGCGTGAAGAATTGATTATTAGACCAGATTTATCATTATTCAAACCAGCCAACATAGTTTTTTCCAAATCGCCGCCTTGAGCGCCAATTCCCGGTACAAGAAAAAACAGATGTGGAGCAATTTGGCGTATAATTTTTAGTTCATCCGGATAAGTAGCGCCAACTACCAACAAACAATTATTGTTTGTATTCCAGTTGTGACTAACTTTTTCGGCTACGATTTGATATATTTTTTTTCTATCGATTTCAAGACTTTGAAATTCACCGGATCCAGGATTAGAAGTACGACACAAAATTATGCACCCTTTTTCTTTTTTATCTAAAAATGGCTGTAAGGCTTCTTGCCCTAAATAGGGGTGTAGAGTGATAGCATCGGCATTTAAATAATTAAAAACAAAATCAAGATAACCGTTGTTGGTGTTCCCAATGTCAGCGCGTTTGGCGTCTATTATAATTACAATTTCCGGATAATTTTGCTGAAGATAGTTGCAGGTCATTTTTAATTCAGCAATTCCTTTTTCTCCACGTGCTTCATAAAAAGCGGTGTTGGGTTTGTAGGCACAAACCAAATCGTGAGTAGTGTCAATAATGGCTTTGTTGAAAGTAAATTGAGGGTATTGTTCATTTTGTAAATGAGCGGGAATTTTGGTGATATCACTATCTAAACCGATACAAACTAAAGAATTATTTTTTTCGATAATTTGATTAATTTTTTCTAAAATTAACATAAATTATTTTTTTATTTGGTTGTCACTAATAAATTGTATTGCGGAATTAAAAGTATTTTGATCAATTTTATTTTTTTCCAATAAAATTTTTAACAATTCGCTGATGGTCAAAACAGCATGTAAATTCAAATTTTTATTTTTTAAATTTTCCTGCGCACCTTGTTCGCGATTTAACAAAACCACTACATCGCTAATTTTTAATCCTTCATGTTCGAGCGATTCGCTGGTTTCGAACACACTCAGTCCGCTTGTAACCAGATCTTCGACAATTAAAACTTTTTGTCCAGCGGTGAATATTCCCTCGATGGCTTTTTTTGTACCATAATCCTTTACTTCTTTGCGGCGCATTACCATTGGAAGGTTGTGAATGATAGACATGGCGGTGGCGATGGGTAAAGCGGTATATGGGACTCCGCAGATTAGATTAAATTTTAAATCTTTTATTTTTTTCCACATTGCTTCAGCTACGGATTTTAATATTTCTGGGTAAGAAACTATCACACGTAGATCAATATAAAACGGCGACATTATGCCACTTTTTAGCTTAAATTCGCCAAATTTTACTGCACCAATTTCAAATAATTTTTCTATTAATTCTTCGTTGTTCATATATTTATTTTTTTAATAAAAAATTTTAGCTCCACTTTTATCTCGGTGATATTTTCCAAATTCTGTAATTTGATTAGCGACTGATTTGTCGACTACTGGTCCGTTAGTACACATAGTAATACCAATAGGATCAACACAACACTGTCCACAAACTCCAAAACCGCATTTTATATAACGTTCAATGCTAATTTGAGCATTAACATTATATTGGTTACAAAGGTCGAGAACTTTTTTTCCATTAATTCTGGACCACAAGTACAAACTAAAATGTTAGTTTTATTTTCTGTTGCAGCTAATTTGTTTTCTAATTGTTGAGTGATAAAACCTTGTTCACCAGCGCTGCCATCCTCGGTGGCAATGTGGAGTGTAATGTTGGACAAAGATTTAATTTTATTTAAAAAAAGTAAATGATTATTGGAGCGCGCTCCTAAGAAAAAATCAATGTGAGAATTCAATGATTGCGATTTCTTTGATAAAAAATATAATGGCGCAGCACCATATCCGCCAGCCACCATAAAATAATTTGTGTCTGGTTTTAGGCTAAAACTTGTGCCAAAAGGCCCAGTAATACCAATTTTATCACCGATATTTAAATTAAAAAGTTTTTCGGTTAATGGTCCACGTTTAAAAACAGTTAATGCAAATTGGTTTTCATCACAATCAGAAATTGAAAATGGTTTTTGATCAATTCCTGGTATCCAAAGCATCACAAATTGTCCCGGTTCTGCTTGGATATTGCCTTGAATAAAAAAAGTCTTTACATTTTCATTTTCGTCATCGATTTTAATTATTGGTAAAAAAAATGGTGTAGCATTTTGCATAGATTATTGGTGAGCGCAACCTCTTATTTCATTTAAATTTTTAATATTTTCTGTTTTCATGATTTCCTCCATCTCTTGGGTGATTTTTTTGAATACATCTTCACCGCGAAAATATACCGCTGAACCAATTCCCAAAAGAGTGGTTCCAGCCATAATCATTTCAAGCGCATCTTTGCCGGTTGTGATGCCGCCGGTGCCAATAATCGGAATCTTTACTTTTTTATAAATATCAAAAACACATTTTAAGGCAATTGGAAATAAAGCTGGTCCAGAAACACCACCTTGTTTATTGGATAAAATTGGTGTTCGACTATGGACATCTATTGCCATCCCACTGACGGTATTTACTGCCGTGATAGCATCAGCTCCAGCCGCTTCAGCCGCTTGGGCAATTTGGTCAATATTCCAAGCGTTAGGAGATAATTTAACGGAAATTGGCACATTTACAACGGCTTTTACTTTTTTGGTAATAAGTTCCACTGCTGAAGTAGTATAAGCAAATGGTTCACCGAATTCTTTACTAACATTGGGGCAGGAGATATCAATTTCTAAAAAATCTAGTGGAGCCGCACATAATTTTTCGGCCACCTGTGCAAATTCATCCGGTGTACCGGCAAAAATACTGCCAATTAGCGGGGCAACACATAATTTTTTAAATTCAATCAATTCTTTTATAGCCTCATCTGTTCCGGGGTTGGATAATCCCACTGCATTCAAGAAAAAATGTTCTTGTCCAATCATGGTCGGATTGGTATGTCCAAAGCGAGGAGTCAGAGAAACAGATTTTGCAGTTACGCCACCACAGCCATTTATTATCGCTCGGTTTAAACTTGCTCCAGTCACGCCAATTACTCCTGAAGCAACAACTATCGGATTAGAAAAATCTTTATTTATAAATTTTGTTTTTAACATATTTTAAATAGGCACAGCTATCACTATGTCTATCTTAATTTAAACTTCTTTTTCCAACAACCACATAATTATCGCTTTTTGCATGTGCATACGATTTTCTGCTTGATCAAAAATAACTGCGTTTGGATGATCGACTGCATCGCGGGAAATTTCATAACCAATGTGGCACGGCATACAGTGCATTATTTTGGCTTGAGGGGCGTAAGTGTTTATCAGATTGGCATTTAGTTGAAATGGCATAAAAGTGCTTTTGCGACGTTCATATTCAGCCTGAAAAGATGGTCGAACTTGTCCATTTTCAAAAAATTCCATATCCATCCAAGTGTCGGTGTGGACGTAGTCTGTATTTTTTAGGGCTTCTTCAAGATTGGTGGTGCGCATTACATTGCCAGTCGCTTCCGCAATCGCGTTTAACTCTAAATCAATACTTTGAGTGTTTGCTTCTGGCGCGGCAATAGCTACTTTGATTCCAAGTTTTACACTTGCCAACATCAGAGTATTGGAAACATTATTTTCAACTCCAAGCCAAGTAATTTTTTTAACATTTTCTATGCCACCACTTTCTTCGTCCATGGTCAGTAAATCGCTAAGTGCTTGGGCTGGGTGATATTTTTCACTACAAGCATCAATTACCGGAATACGATTGTATGAAGCTGCTTTTATTACGTCATCCGCTTTCAAAGCGCGCATCATTAACACTTGTCCGAAACGCATAATGGCCTGAATTTCATCACCATAATCCGTGAGAGATAATTGTGAAGTACGACTATCCAAAAAAATACCATGTCCACCGAGTTCAGTCATACCTGCTTCAAAAGATAAGCGAGTGCGGGTAGAAGTTTTTTGAAACAGCATCACCAAAGTTTTATTGGTAAGATAATTTGTCAATTCACCAGCATTGCGTTTGGCTTTTATTTTTTTAGCCATTGCCAGCATATTCAAGATATCTTCACGAGACTGTTCTTTGAGAGAGATGAGATGACGCATAGCTTAAATTTTATATATTTTATTATTTAAAATTGTATAAATTGGCCAGCCTTTTATTTTCCAACTATCAAACGGTGACCAACTGCATTTAGTTTTTAGGTCTTTATTTTTAATTGTTTTTTCTTTTTTTAAATCCACTATTACCCAATCATTATTATCCGGTAAATTAAATATTTTTTGGACATTTGATCTGGTTAGTTCAACAATTTTTTCTAGAGAAATTTTACCATTGTTGTGGGCATTGAGCAAGAGTGGGAGATAGGTTTCTATGCCTGGCACACCTGACGGTGATTGAGGGTAGGAAAGGGCTTTTTCTTCTATGGTATGGGGAGCATGATCGGTGCCGACAATGTCGATTGTACCTTGCGAAATGGCTTGCCAAAGGGCAGATACATCTTGTTTGGTACGAAGCGGAGGATTCATTTGTGCTTTTGTTCCTAGAATATCATAGGCAGATTCATCCAAAAAAAGATGATGTGGTGTAGCTTCAGCGTAAATTGTCAGACCGGCTTGTTTGGCTTTTTTGATTAACTCTAATTCTTTTGCTGTGCTAGTGTGAAGAATATATAATTTTGCGCCAGTTTTTTGTGCTAAGTCTATCGCTTTGGCGACAGCACTTTGAGCAGCAGTATCAAAACGAATTTTGCCGTGATCAAAAATAGTCGGTTGTGGATATTTTAATTTTTGTTGATTGATCAATTCATCATCTTCAGCGTGCACAGCGGCTACCAAATTTAACTCTGCGCATTTTCTAAAAATTTTTTCTTGGATTTCACTTTTACTAACCAATAAATTTCCAGTGCTTGCTCCCATAAATATTTTGACTCCAATAATTTTATCCTTACACTTTTCTATTTCATCCAGATTGTCCAATGTTGCTCCAAGATAAAAATAATTACGCAATGGAATGTCTACATTTTTTAATTGATTTTTTACTAATTCGATTTTGGTATTGAGTGTAGCTTCGTCAATGATTGATGGGGTATTATTGGGCATATCAAAAACAGTCGTCACTCCACCGGCGATAGCTGCGGCGGCACCACTTTCCCAATTTTCTTTATGTTCAGCTCCTGGGGTACGAAAATGTACATGAGGATCTATTAGTCCCGGCAAAGCTATCCAATGGTCGGTATTTTCGTCGGTGGTTAGGTTTAACTCTAGTGTCTGTCCATTGTATGTTTTTATTTTCACACAGTTTATGTTAGGCGTGATAATTATTTATTTCTGATTGTAAAAATATTTTTTCACAATATTTACATTGTAGTTTTACTTGTTTGTTTAAATTATAAACTTTAAAATCACTTTCCATATTTTCGTTATTAGTGATACACTTTTGATTTGGACATATTATCAAAGATTGAATATTATCCGGCAAAGTGACATCAAATTTTTTGGTTATTTCGTAATCTTTTATAATATTGATAGAAGCTTGTGGGGAAAATATGGCGATTTTGTTGGCTTCTTTTTTGGTTAATTCTTTGTCTTCAATTTTTATTAGATCTTTCAATCCCATATATTGGCTAGGTAAATTTAGACCTAAGGTAACAATTTTTTTGTGATTACTTAAATTTAAAACCCCTAATAATTTTGTAGCCATTCCAGCTTCTACATGATCAATTACTGTACCGTGCTGTATAGCTGAAACTAATAATTGTTTTGGTTTATTCATAAAATTAATTTATTTTAATTTTCCTAAAACCATAGCCAGTAGTGCTTGGCGCACATAAAGGCCATTTTCTGCCTGTTCAAAGTAATAAGCATATTTGGTAGTGTCAACATCGGGAGTAATTTCACCAACTCGTGGAAGGGGATGTAAAACTTTCAAATTTGGTCTGACACTTTCCAACATTTGTGAATTTAACACAAATATGTTTTTTATTTTTTGGTATTCCAATTGATCAGCAAAACGTTCGCCCTGAATTCTGGTCATATAAAGAATGTCCACTTTATTTATTACATCCTCTATTTTTTCATGTACTGAAAATTTGATATTTTTATTTTTTAACTCTTCACAAATATATTCCGGCATCTGTAAAGAATCTGGCGCCACAAAATATAAGTGAGCGTTAAAGTGGGTGAGTGCTTGAGCAAGCGAATGTGTGGTACGACCATATTTTAAATCTCCGACCAAAGCAATATCTAGACCATCTATTTTTTTCTGACACTCATCGATAGTAAACAAATCCAATAATGTTTGGGTAGGGTGTTGATTGGAGCCATCACCGCCATTTAAAATTGGTTTGTCAGTGGCTTCACTCGCTCGTCTAGCTGAACCATCGAGTGGATGACGCATGGCAATCACATCGACATATTGACCGATAATACGAGTGGAATCATATAGAGTTTCACCTTTTTTGGTGGAAGTAATTGCCGGATCGGCAAAACCCACTACTCTACCACCTAGACGTTGCATGGCAGTTTCAAATGATAGCCTAGTGCGAGTTGATGGTTCATAAAAACAACTTCCCATGACATAATTTTCTAATAATTTTGGCTGTGGTTCTTTTTTTAAGCTACGTGCATTTTTTAAAACTGCCAATATTTCCTCTCGACTTAATTCGGGGATAGAGATAATATCTCGGCCGGTTAGATTTACTGTCATAGTAAATATGGTTATAAAAAAGCCACCTTTTTTAGGGTGGCTATTTAATTAAATTAATTTTTCTCTTAATAATTTTTCAACAACGACTGGATCGGCACTGCCTTCGGTAGCTTTCATTGCCATACCCTTGAGAAATTGCAAAATTGGTTCTTTGCCTGATTTAAATTGTTCTACTTGTGCTGGATAATTTTTGATTACTTCGTCTATAACTATGCCTAATTTATTTTCATCTCCAACTTGTCCGTAGCCTTTTTCTTCCATAATATGAGTTGGATCCATATCCGCTCCGGAGTCCAACATTTCATTTAAAACTTTTTGAGCATTGGTCGAGTTTAGGCGATTAGTAAAAATCAAAGCAATCAATTCAGCAAAATTTTCCGGTTTAATTTTTAAAATTCGAATATCAATTTTTCTTTCAGCCATCGCGCCGACTAATTTTGATGTCAACCAACCGCCGGTAAGTTTGGCAAGCTGTTGAGAAGGCGACACTTCTTTTTTATTTTTTATTGCCTCTTCGATGAGTAAATTATTTTTTAAATCCTTCAACCAATTTTGTAATTCACTAAAAACATTCTCAGTAAATTCAGCCCAATATTTATCAACAGTTAAAATTTGCGCGTCGGCATAAGAAAAACCATATTCTCGATGAAAACGAGCGCGTCGAATGGCTGGTAATTCTGGTAAATTTAATTCACCAGTAATCTGTAAGGGGTGAAATGGAGGGATGTCTGGTTCAGGAAAATAGCGATAATCGGCAGCCGATTCTTTGGCACGTTGTAAAATTGTTTCGCCTTTGGCATCGTCTAGACCACGAGTTTCCGGACCCCAGGTTTTGCCAGTTTCAAGCAAAGCAGTTTGGCGTTTGATTTCAAAATCAATCGCTTTTTCCATCGCTTTGAAGGAATTAATATTTTTAACTTCTATTTTATGATTTAGTTTATAGTCTTCGAGAGGTAGAACAACACCATTTAAAATTTCAAATTTACCGTTTTCTTGAATGGATATATTGGCTTCACAACGCATGTGGCCCTTTTCCATATCGGCATCACTGACGTCTAGATAGCGCAAAATAGTCTGTAATTCTTGGCAGTAAGCTTTGGCTTCGGCACTACTTTGAATATCTGGATCTGAAACTATTTCTACCAGTGGTACACCAGCGCGATTGAAATCCACCAAAGTATTTCCGTCATTACCATGGGTCAATTTGGCCGTGTCTTCTTCAAGATGAACACGGGTAATACCAACTTTGGCAGTATCACGATGATTTTTTCCTGGAATAAATTCTAATTCGACTGCACCGTGTTGCCCGATTGGTAAATCGTATTGAGAAATTTGGTAAGCCTTTGGCAAATCAGGATAGAAATAATGTTTACGGTCAAATTTGGAATATTCATTTATTTTGCAACCCAAGGCTTTGGCAATTTTGGTAGCCCAAGCGATAGCCGTTTTGTTTGGAACGGGAAGTGTACCAGGGTGAGCGAGACAAGTTTCACAAATATTGGTATTGGGCGCATCACGGTCTGAACCATTGGCACAGGCGCAAAACATTTTACTGTTTGTTTTGAGTTCAACATGAATTTCGAGTCCGATAATAGGGATGTATTTGGGCATAATTGTCTGGAATTTTAGACTATTTAATTATCGGGGCAATATTTATAACTGGATTTTCTTTAGCACTAAAATATAAAATTGTATCGTTCCAAATAAAGAGCGGTAAAGTCACGATGGTAATTATGCCATTTATCATTGCTACTATAAGTGTGATCTTGATACTGGAAGGATCAAAAATTTCAATAATTATATTTGGAACCAAAATATTCAAAACAACTATTCCAATTAAAAAGACAAGTTTTGGTAAGACAATTTTGAAAGCCATATCGAACCAGCGGCCGATTATTAGTTGTTTGCTAGTTTTTAGACTGGTCAAATTAGTTTGGTCTTCAAAAATAATGGCATAATTTACAAAATAATACCAAATTGTAAAAATGATACCAGGAATTAAAAATAAAATACTTCCCGCCATCACGATCAAAGCCACTAAAAGAGATAATAAAAAAGTCGGTACAATATAGCGAGCTGTTTGAATGTAACTTTCTTTAAAAGTCATCAATGGTAGATTTTTTTGAATAAGTTGAGCTGATTTTATAATGGCAAAAGTTGTCCAAACACCTAAAAATGATAAGGCTAATATTATTAGTGCGGTAGCCAAATCAACAGAAAGAGTAGATAATTTGGTGTAAGCATTGAGATAAAGTCCGGCAAAACCCAAAAGATAGCGAATAATAAGAGTCGCCAATAATACAATCAAAAATGGTGCAAAGCGTCGTATAGTTTTTAAATAATTGTCCCAGCTTTGATGGGTTAGTTCTGAAATTGTTATCAACATACTATTTTAAAATAGTTTTTAATAAAGAAATAGCCTGTTTATTCATTATATCAATTTTTTCGTTTCCGTTCAAATGCAGGATTTTGGTACCTTTGTCTGTAAAAAGTTTTTGATAACTTTTGTCCAAATAACGATTGGTTAATTTTTCTAAAAATTCTATTCGTTCAAAAACGGCATTATCTTGTTTATCGGTGCGAGAATGGAGTCGATCAAATGCGACTTGGGCGTCACAATCTACTAACATCAAATAGTCCGGTCTATTTTCTAAGGCCAACTGGTTGCCTGGTAAATTAGCAACAAAATCCATAGTCACTTCTTGGTGGGTGAGAGGTTGGTAGGCCAAAGATGAAGAAACTCCACGATCCTGAATTATTGTTTGGTTGTTTTTTAACAATGGAATAATAGCTTTGGTATAAAGCACTAAGCGATCTAGTGAAAATGCTTCGGCGATAGCTTTTGGTGGGTAAAAAGCAGACGAATTGATTAGCTCATCACGGATTGCTTTGCCGATACCGGTATAAGTTGGTTCGGCAGAGAAAACAAAATCATAGTCAGGTAATTTGAGTGTTTCTGGGTAACAATCATTTTCTTTTAAATAATTTTTTAAATCGAAAATATTTTTATTTTGATCGAATAAATATTTTTTCCAAGCAGACACAATCGTGCTTTTGCCACTACCGTCGATTCCATCAATCATGATAAACATACTGTTTTATTTTTTGTAGGTTACAAATGAGTAACTACCATGATTTTCGCGAGCAGTTTCTTTCCAAATATTTTTATTTATTTCTGGGAAAAAAGTATCTCCGTCAGGGGATTGGTAAATTTCGGTAATATATAACGTATTCACACGGTCGATAGTTTGACGGTAAATACTAGCGCCTCCACAAATAAAAACATCTTCGTTATATAGTTTTTCAAACACGTCATCCAAAGAGTTAAAAATACGTACTCCTTCAACTGCGGAATAATTTTTGTCTAATGTAACCACTACGGTTTGGCGTCCGGACAATGGTTTGCCAAGATAGCCCAATATTGATTCATAGGTAGCTTGCCCCATCACACAAGTTTTGCCCAGCGTCATTTTTTTAAAATATTGAAAATCCTCCGGAATATTCCAAGGTATTTTGTTGTTTTTCCCGATACAATTATTTTCGGCGACAGCGGCAATTAGAGAAAATGACATAATTTATACGGCGATAGCCAATTCAATCTTTGGATAACTTTGGTATCCATCAATTTTCGAGTCGCTACATTGCCAATTAAAAATAGAAGTAAAATTTTCAGTAATAATTTGTGGTAGAGGATAGAGGTTTGGGTCGCGAGTGAGTTGTTCACGCGCGCCATCTAAGTGATTTATATAAATATGCACATCGGCCAAAAAACCGACTAGCTTGCCCTCTTGCAGACCGGTTTCTTTGGCTAAGAGATGCAATAAAGTGGCATAGCTCGCAATATTAAATGGCAGCCCAAGCATAGTATCAACAGAACGTTGATTCCAAAGTAAATTTAGTTTGCCATTGATTACCGTCACCTGAAAACCATAATGACAGGGAGGTAGAGCCATCTCATGAAGGGCGAGCGGATTCCAAGCCATCACGATCATGCGGCGATCATTTGGGTCAGATTTTAATTTTTCAATGACACGTTTGAGTTGGTCAACTCCTTGGTTGGTATAGTCTGTTTCAAAATTATAATAGGGAGCATTGAAATGACGCCATTGAAAACCATAAATTGGCCCAAGATCTCGTTCTGTTTTCATGTGATTTTTAGCGGCTTCATCATGACCGTAGGGTGCTTTTTTTGGATAGGCCCATTCATCCCAAATATGGTTGTTGTGATCTTGTAACCATTTTTTATCGGTAAGGCCTTTGATAAAAAATTCTAGTTCGGAAGCAATTACCTTGTAAGGCATTTTCTTGGTGGTGAGCATCGGAAAACCCAGACTCATATCATGTTCAAAAATAGCGCCGGCAGTGGCGATAGTATCTATGCCGGTGCGGTTACTTTTTCTTTCTCCTTTTTCTAATACTTTTTTTACAATATCTAGATAGGCTTGCATATATTTATTTTGTTCTACTTAATTCTTCCCAGCGTGCTCTAAAAGCAGACTCTTTTGAGTTCGGATTAGTTTCGTTGTGTTCTGTTTGTAAGGCGGCGCTAAAAAGATCTTGCATAGTGTGACGAAATTGATTGTCGTGGCCATGTGAATCTTGGTCACTGTGTGCTACTTCATGTATCACGGTGCTTAATGCTTCAAAAAAATCTGTCTCAAACATAGCTTCATGTAAACCAATAAATTTTCCTCCGTGGTTTACACCCAAAGCGCCTTTACCCCTAAAGACAAAGAATTTTATTCCTGATAAGTTAACATTAGTAGTTAATTCAAGATATGAAGTTAACATTTTAAATTGTTCAGCCTGTTTTGGTGTAACTTCAGCCAGCGGTTCAAAATCTTCTATTTGGTCTGCTGCTTCATTTGGTTCAAGTGATCCAACACTTTCATCACCATCGTGAGAAGCAGGCTTAACATTGGCGGTTCGTTTTCCAACACTACCAATATCCGTTTTTCCAAAACCAGATCCGTCGACTAAAGCTCCTGGATTTTGATTGATAAATCTTTTGAATTTTTCATTGGCCTCCTTTTGTTTTTTTAATTGGTCAGAACTAATATGACTAGGGAGTGATTCGTTTTGTTTGTTGTTGTAATTTTTGTCTTCGCCAGTGTCTTTATTTGGTGTACTACCAGCATCTTTGTTTCCAACTGCAACCACGTCTGGAGCAGATGACATTTCATAAGCGCCAGCTCCGATCGCACTGATTCCCCCCAACACCATCAAAGCACGTTTGAGCCAACTGGATTTTGGAGGTGGAGGATTGTTAAAACCTTCAAAAATATTTTTTGGTAGTCTAACGGGTGTATTTTGGATAACAGTTGCGGTTTTTGGTTTTTCGGCTGGTTTGTTGGGTTGAATTGATTTTGTTTTTTGTTGTTCAGATTCGTTTGTCTGACTTAGTTTGACCAAAATGTCGTTTACTTGTTCGACGGTTAATTTTTTTCCAAATTTTAATGAAGCTTCTAGTGGCAATACCTCTCTAGTAAATTGTTTTGGTCTAACACGTGTATTGCGAATAATCAAAGTTTGTTCTCTGTCGCCACAAGCAAAAGAAACTCCTGATTTATAAGTAGTCAACACGTCGGTGTTTGATGTGTGGGATTGTTCATCAAACAAATCATTTTGTAACCCATGTTGGATCAAACTTCGTAATTCAAAAAGCATCTGTTGGCCGATATTTTTTTTAGGGTAGGGTATTTGGGCGTACAGTATCTCAGTATTAATTCCTTCTGGCATTGTTATTTTTATGCCATCATTGGTAACTTCCATTGTAGCTTTGTATTTTTTTACAAATTCACTGATTTTACCTATAAAATTTTGAATATTAAGACGCTCATATTCTTCAAAATAAACTTGTAAACCAGTTTCTTCAGCCATTTTTTCTATTTTATCGGAAGGATCTCCGGGGTGTTTTTCTCGCACTAACATTTCATCTGGTTTCAACACACTACTGACTTTATCCATCCCAATTTTTGAAAATGCTTCATCACATATAATATAGCCATCTTGTTGTAATTTTTTTATTTCTTTTCCATCAGTTTTTAGCTGAACATCATTGGCCAATAATTTTTCTGGAAATAATTCTTTAAATTGTTCCGGTTTAAAATCTTTTTTTTTCTTTAATTCGTCTATTATATTTTTTACCACGACCATAAAACCAGGCTCTTTGTAACTTGCAGTCATGACACCTGTCCAAAGGCGGGAAGATTTTTGTAATTGTTCAACAAGTTGTGTAGTAGAAAGTTCTTTGATAAATCGATCCAAATAATTATCAAAATCATATTTACTAACAGGCGGTCGGTCAATACTCATTTTATATTTTACGCCCTTTAAAGATACCGACAATCCTTCTGGACCGCGCCAATAATCATCTGCACTGGCACCATTTTTTTCGTAATTCATGACCTGTCCATTGATAAAAAGACGACCATCTTCCGCTGGTTGTAGCCATTTTAGTGCGATAGATTGTTTATCTCCAGTCTGGACATCTAGATCTAGGTTTTGTAAATATTTGTTTTGTTTGGAAACACCAAGATTTGACAAATCAGTTAAAGAGGCGATTAGTTCGGGGTTGTCTGTTTCAATAACATAAGAATTTGTGCCGCGATTTTTAGTTTTTGACAAATCGGCCACTAACCAATCATGATGTACACGGGCAGATTCCATTTGGGGTAAATTTTCCTGGATTGTTTGGTTGACATCGTCTTTTTTGATCATCCCGTAATCTACTTTCCAACCCTCACCTTCAATTTCAAATTTTTTAGCTCCAAAATCTCTCAACATTCTTAAGGCTGATTGTTTGAGACCGATCCCATTGCCACCGGCTGTTTCGGTGTCGGCCGGTTTTTCAGAATGTGGACTGATAACACCGGTAGGATTTTCAAATTTCCAATTTCCTTTAATAATAATTCTTTTTCCGCCTTTAGGCATCTCTTTTGATTTTGGTAAATCTTCGGTAATGATCTCTACGCCGTTTAAAGTTCCTTGATCATCTGGATTGTGATCGACAAAATTTTGTATTAACTCGCGTGATAACCAAGCGGCATTGTATTGATCTTTTGATTTACCGATAAAACTGTCGGTAGCTACCAAGTGGACTTCAGTTCCTCTTGTTAATTGAAAAAATTTAGGCAACAACCACTGATCGGTCATCACACCGGTTTCTCTCTGCGCTTCTATTGCTTGTGACAAATTTCCAAATTTATCTGGCATATATTTATTTATTTCCCGTACTACCAAAACCACCTCTAGAATTTTGGCCCATTTGATCAGTTTCCTGCCATTGACCTTGTTCTACTTTTAAAAATAACCCTTGGGCGATACGCTCACCTTTTTCAATAGTGGTAGATTGTTCGGTAAAATTATACATCAATATTTGAATTTCATCATTTTCTCCGCAATAGTCACTATCTATGACACCGACCCCATTGGGGATATTTAAACCTTTTTTTTGGGGAGTGCTAGAGCGATTGATAATGGCTAAAAAATAACCAACTGGTGCGCCAATAATTAGCCCAGTTGGGATACGAACAATTTCTTTTGGTGGAATAACTGTTGTTTTGCTAGCATAAAAATCAAAACCGGCCGAACCAGTTGTGTGGTATTGAGGAAGAGGAAATGATGGGTCTAGTCGTTTGATTTTTACTTGCATAGTTTATAAATATTTTGTCACGACAGTGTCTAATTGTTGATAGGTATTTTCAATCGTGTCGTTGTTGTCGATAACAAAATTTGAAGTTTGAGCAATGGCCAAAATTTGTTGTTCGGATTCTTGCAAACTTTCTTTTTGAAATTCTTCCCAAGTTTTGGTGGCATCATCTGGTTTTTCGCCGCGGTTAGCAAGTCGTGAAAAACGTGTGTGTTCGTCCGCTTTAATATAAATTAAAATAAAATTGGATAACTCTTTGAGATAGGGGACATCGCTTGGTCGGCGTACACCTTCGGTAATAATAATTTCCGAAGTAGAATTTTGCGCGTCCTTGGCAATAACTTTGGACATAATATCATCGCCAAAATTTTGGCGCAAAATTGTAGAAATAGTCTGCAAATTGCCTCTATTTGGCTCAATATACATCCTTTTTAATACATCATAGAGCATGTCTGAAAAACGAAAAGTCACCGCGTTAAATTTATTTTTCAGATATTCAGTCGCGGTGGTTTTGCCAGCCGCATTTTCTCCCACAATCCCGATAATTAATTTTGCCATATTTTTTGATAATTATTTTGACGAATCAGACAAATATTGGCGGTATTTAATGCCAGCAGCGTCCAATAAACGGCGGGCAGCTATAAAAGTATCCACTTCATGGTATTTGTCATTTTCATAAACGACTTCAGTAATGCCATTTTGGATCAGAGTTTTGGCACATTCATTGCAAGGAAATAAAGTGCAATAAATTTTAGCACCATTTACTTTTTGGTTAGCGTTATAAATAGCATTTTCTTCCGCATGACAAACATAGGCATATTTGGTGTCGGCAAAAGAACCTTCACGTTCCCAAGGTAGTTGATCGCTTTCAATACCACGAGGAAAACCGTTATAGCCCATTCCCAAAACTATATTTTTGGCGTCGGCAATGACCGCCCCAACCTGAGTGCTCGGATCTTTTGAACGCTGCGAAATTACATGAGCCATACGCATAAAACACTCATCCCAAGAAATGACATTTTCTCTAGCTGTTAACATAAAAATATAGGTTAGAATCTTGGTGTTATTTTAACAAAAATAGCTGTTGTTGCCAATAGCCACTTTTTGTCTTAGTTGAGCTGAAAATTAGTTTAAAATTATCTGTCCATTTTCAGCGTCTAAAGTGATATTTTGTCCGTTTTTAAGTTTGTTTAAAACATTTTTTACTCCCACCAGACAAGGTTTGTGTAATTCACGCGCGACAATCGCCGCATGAGATAAAATATTGCCTTGTTCGGTGATGATTCCAGCCGCTTTTTTCATCAACGGTACATAATCAATCAAGGTCATCGCACAAACTAAAATATCTCCCTCAGAAAAATCAGTATTTTTTGGATCCAAAACTATTTTGGCTATTCCTGACACTTTGCCGGTACTGGCACAAATGCCGGATAATTCTACGTTAGAGTGTGTAGGGTTTGGTTTGGCATCTTTTAATGATTGGTAGATAGTGCGGTTATAATCGATAAAAAAAATCTTATCATTTGGCCAAACCGCAAATTCAAAATAGCCTTTTAAGTATCCTTGCTTGGTAAATTCCGCTTCAAATTTTTTCTGTATATCTTTTTGTTTATCTGGTTTAACTATAAGGGAAGCAACTGCTTGTTTTATCCATTTTTCGGCCTCTTTGTCTGATACCGAAAATGTCCAGTTTTTAAAATCAAAGCTAAAATAAACAGGCGGTTCTTGATGTAATCCTTGGGTTAGTTGCCAATGCAAGCCGCTGATGATCTCTCCTAAAATCCCATGATCATTGATTAAAAAAGTGGCTGAATATTTGCAATAATCACTATGTGGCACCACTTCAACTTTGTATTGTTCAACTTCGATGTCTTGATTTTTAAACCAAATTAAATTTTCTTTGAGCGTTTTTCCACGTACTCGTAATTTTGGTAATCCTGGGATAATTGGTACTAAACGCAAGGCACATTGTTCATCGCCAGCTTGGTCTAAGTATTTTTGAAATATGGGAGTGTTATCTTTTAAATCTTGAGCCATAAATCTGGCTGGGCGATCATATTCCAAACCAATTTCTTGAAACAAAATTTCCAAACGATCGCGTTTTGAATTGTCTTCTTGACGAAATTCTTCTGTCTGAATAAAATTAATTTTTTCTAGCCACTCGGTCAAAGATGGCATCTGACTGTCGATGATTTCGGTGATTACCATATTTATTATTATAAAACTGTAGTGTAATTAAAAACCGATTATATTACAAGCGGTGATTTGGAGTATTGTGTTTTTTTAATTTTTATTAATGATTATCTGGCCGGTGTTAGCGTTTAGAGTCACTGATTTTTTATTTTTTAATGTTTTGATTATTTCACTAGGTAGAGCCAAACACGGTTTTTTGATTTCTCTTAAAACAATAGAGGCATGAGAAAGCATTCCACCTTGCTTAACGATTACTCCAGCGCATCTTTTTATCAAAGGTATGTAGTCTACAGTTATCATAGAACACACAAGAATATCTTTATCTGTTACAGTTTGTTTTTTAGGATTATTAATAATTTTAATTTTCCCTTCAGTTTTCCCTTGACTGATACATGTCCCCTTTAAATATAATTTATTTGGCAGTAAATGTTTGTTAAATAGTTTATATAATATTCTGTCATAATCAACCAATAAAGTTTTGTCTTTCCATGCCCTAAATTCGTAATATCCTTTTAGATAATTAGCACTATTTAATTGTCCATTTAATCGTGTTTTGATCTCTCTTTTTATCTTTGTATTTTCTATTTTTAACTGTTTTACCAAAACTTTAATTATTTTTTTTACGCTATCGTTCTTTATAGAAAATGTCCATTTTTTAAAATCATATAAAAAATGAATAGAAAGATCTGTTGGAACTGTGCCATAAATTAACTGCCATAGATCTCCCGGAACAATTTCTCCAAATATTTTATTTTCATCAATCACAAAAATACCGGAATTTATAATTTGTTTGTGTTGGGGAATAATTTCTACTTGTGGGTAAATTTTAGGATCTATTTTTTCTTGTTTGAACCAATTTTTGTTGGCAACCATACTTTTGCCACGAGTTCTTAATTTTGGAAAATTATTTTTAATGGGAATGAGTCGCCAACCGCAACGGCCCTTAAATTTTGGGATATTTTTATTTAATAAAATATCTGTAGTTTTTAATTTGTAAATTGGGATATTGCATTTTATGTCGGTTAGAGATGATAATATCTTAAGACGATCGTATTTGGTACGATCTTCTAAAATAAAATTCTCCGTATTCTTTTTTATCAGTTTCATCCAAGTGGTGAGAGGAGGTATTAATTTATCTAACTTACTCTTATTCATTTTATTTGTGGTTATTTGTGTGTTTTTCTACCTCAGCTATTATTTTTTTTGCTACGTTAATAGAATAGGCCGGACGCATTCCGTAACCTGTTTCATGACACAATACAATACCGTCAATTTTATCCAAAACCATGTTGGTTAAATCAAGAATTTCTGATCGGTGGGGGACAAAATTATTAATTGTACTTTCTAATATTTGAGTAGAAATAAGGAGTTTTTTCTTATATTGTTTTGCTATTATGCCAATATGTTTTTGCCATAGACCAACTTTTTCAAATGGCAAATTTACCCCCATTTCTCCACGATCCAACATTATCATATCGTAGAATTCATCTTGAGATATTGATATTACTTCGCCTTCATCAATTTGCTGCTCTATCTTAATTATTAGTTTTGCTTTAGTGTCTTGTTGATAAAATATTTTTTTAAATTCATTATTAAAATTAGTATTAATAAATGGTACAGCAAAATAGTTTGGTTCCAAATGTTTTGTTTTTTCAATTATATTTTTATATTCCTTCAATAGCTCTTGTTCAGGACGATAATGTTTGATATTAAAAGATTTATTAAAAAAAATTATCCCATTATTGAGAATTTTGGCTTTGATGGTATTGGAATCAATTATCTCGGTTATTTGGATAGCAATTTCACCATCACTAATAGTAACGGTTTGATTGATGTCAACTTTATTACCAAGTTGGCTTATATTTACTGGGATAAATTGGTTGCAATCTGGGGAATAAGAAGCATATTTAAAAATAAATTCTTCATTTTCCCTGACTGCAAATGATTTTAAATCAAAATATCCAAGTCGGTATTTTTTAAATGGTAGGTCAAGTAGTGTTTTGGTTTTAGCGTGTAAATCATCTATAATATCTTTAGCAATTTGAATATTTTTTATATTTTCTTCTACTGTTCGGTAAGAAAAATTAAAACGAAATATATCGGCTCCGGCTAGAGTCATTTTTCTAATTTTATCATCAGTGAGGGAATTTACTCCAACAGATGCTATTATAATCATAGTGTGTTAAAAAAACACCCCTCAATAATGAGGGGTGAAAATTCTAGTTCTCGTTTATTCTTATTGACGGTCCCATCGTAGAGCAAAGGACAAGATTTTTTATGTATGATCCTTTGATCGCAGTTGGTCGCGCCTTTTTCAGAGCGTCTAGAAAGGCCGATAAATTTTCTTTTAATTTGGCATCATCAAAACTAATTTTCCCCACGATTTGGTGAACATTAGCCGTGTCATCATTTTTAAAAGTGACTTTGCCTCTCTTCAATTCTTCTACCATCTTTTTAATGTTTGGTCCGACAGTTTCAGTTTTTGGACTAGGCATTAAACCTTTTGGGCCGAGCACTTTGGCGATAGCCGCCATTTTAGGCATCATGTCCGGAGTAGTGACGGCAATTTCAAAATCAATTTTACCAGTATCTTTTATTTTTTTAATTCCTTCTTCGGTGTAAATAACATCAGCGCCGGATTCTTTGGCTTCTTTTTCTTTTTCACTGGAACAAAAAACCGCTACTTTTTTGGTTTTGCCAATTCCGTGAGGTAATACCACTGTTGCACGAATCAATTGATCACCCTTTTTTGGATCAATGCCCAAGTGAGCGTGTATTTCAACACTGGCATCGAATTTGACGCCGGAAGTTGCTTTGACGAGCGCAATTGCTTCGTCTAGAGCATAGACCTTATTTTTGTCTACTTTGGCTGAGTTTGCAGCCATTCGCTTGTTTAATTTAGCCATATTTTTTTAAATTGCAGTTGCAATTTTAGTGGTACAAACTCTCGAGTGGTCGAGATCCCACCGTTAATATACTTTATATATAGCCTAAAATCGGATTTGTGTCAACTGTCAGCTTATGGAAAATAATCGAAGAAAGATTTTTTTAAACAGTTTACCTACTTCACGTACGCCGTATTTTACTTGACGGTAATAGGCAATATTAAGCAGGAGTAATAATATTATTATTATAGCATCATAGCTTTGACGTAGCCAGTACTCATCCTCCAGTCTTACCCACATGCCAAATTCATCAAATGTCAAGCCGAGGCCGACACCATAAAGAGCGGTACAAATTTTGAAAATTTCCGATTCGGCATTAGGGCGACGCATTATTAAATATAATCCAATTAAAACTAGAATAATTACACCATAAGTAAAATGGTGAATATGAACTCCACGAATATTAAGAAAAAAATTTGGCAGCCATTTGCCGATGATTAGATAAACTATCAGCCGAGAAAAAATAAAAGTGATAAGAAAATAAAAAATTACAACACCGACGATACGTTGGTTGAGAGCCGAGTCAATTTTTAGTTTCCAATCTTCTTCCATAGCTATTTACACTCCTTGTTGGAGCATTTGATTTCACCTTTGAAAGTTTGGGTGAGAAGAGATCCACATTTTTCACATTTTTCACCGGTAGGTTTATCCCAAAGCGCGAAGTCACATTTTGGATATTTGTTGCAACCATAAAATGTTTTACCGCGTTTGCTGCGACGTTCAGCTAGATCGCCTTCGAGACATTTTGGGCATTTCACTCCGGTAACAACGTCGATATTTTTGGTAGTTTTACACTCAGGATAGCCGGTACAAGCCATAAATTTGCCAAATCGGCCATTTTTTATCACCATTGGTTTACCGCATTTTTCGCAAACTTCTTCAGTCGCTTCGTCTGGAATTTTTTCTTTTTGAGGAATTTCTTTATCTTTTATTTTCAAATTTTCTTTGAATGGATGATAAAATTCTGCGATTACTGGTTGCCATTCTTTTTCACCACGCGCAATAGAGTCAAAATTTTCTTCCATCTGAGCGGTAAAAGAAAAATCGACAATATTTGGAAAATGTTTTACTAATAAATCGTTTACTATGAAAGCTACTTCGCGTGGTTTTAGACGTTTTTTATCGTCTCGTTCCACATAACCACGATCTTCAATTGTGGCGATAGTTGGAGCATAAGTAGACGGGCGACCGATGCCGTATTCTTCGAGGGCTTTTACTAGAGCAGCGTCATTGTAGCGCGCTGGCGGTTCGGTGTGGTGTTGTTCAGTTTTTATTTCTTGGCATTTTACCTTTTCACCATTTTCCAAATTTGGCAAGGCGTTGTCTTTGCTCTTGTCTGGGTATAATTTCAAGAAACCATCAAAAACAATAGTTTGACCGGTAGCGCGAAAAATATAATTGTTGGTGGAAATAATGTTGGCGCCAGTTGAGGCAACATCGGCCGCAGCCATTTGAGTGCCCATCGCTCGATTCCAAATTAATTCGTAAAGTCTAAATTGATTTTTTTCCAAAAATGGCTCAACGATTGTCGGGGTGCGTTCGGCTTCGGTTGGTCGGATAGCTTCGTGGGCTTCTTGAGCATTTTTGCTTTTATTGGTATAGGCACGTGGTTTGTCTAGATTATATTTTGCGCCAAATTCTTCGCCGATAACTTTGTGAGCATCAGTCAAAAATTTTTGTGACAAATTCACCGCATCGGTACGCATATAGGTAATCAAACCATGAGAGCCTTGTGATCCAAGTTCCACACCTTCATATAATTGTTGAGCCAAGCGCATAGTTTGTTTGGCCGAAAAACCTAAACGGTTGTTGGCTTCTTGTTGGAGAGATGAAGTGGTAAATGGTGGGGGAGGATTGCGTTTGCTGTTTTTCTTTTCGACCGCATTGACAGTATAGGCAACGCCTTGGAGATCGGCCAATATTTTATCAGCTGATTCTTTATTTTTAATACCAAGTTTGTCCAATTTTTTTTCTGGAGTGGCCGAAAGTTTGGCGCTAAAATCTATTTTTTCTTTATTTTCAAAAATACCTTCGACTGACCAATATTCTTCCGGTTTAAAATCCAAAATTTCGCGTTCACGTTCGACAGTAAGTCGCATCGCGACACTTTGAACACGACCAGCAGATAATCCTTTGGCTACTTTGCGCCACAAAAAAGGTGACAGTTCATAGCCTACTAATCTATCCAAAATACGACGGGCTTGTTGGGCATCTACCATCTTTAGATCTAGAGCACGTGGATTGGCGATAGCGTGTTCAATGGCAGTTTTGGTAATTTCATGAAAGGCGATGCGCTGAGCTTTGGCTGGATCAACGCCCAAAACTTGCGCCAAATGCCAGGAAATAGCCTCCCCTTCACGGTCCTCATCGGTAGCGAATAGAATGTTATCGGTTTTTTTAGCGGCCTCTTTTAGCTCTTTGATTACCTTGCTTTTGTCGCGACTATTGATATATTGAGGGGCAAAGTTGTTTTCAATGTCGATCCCCATTTTGCTTTTTGGGAGATCGCGAACATGGCCAAAAGATGATTTGACAACATAGCTCTTTCCCAAAAATTTGGAAATAGTTTTGGCTTTGGCTGGTGACTCGACGATAACAAGTTTTGACATATTTTTTTATTTTTCCTCCATAGGGTAGTTGATTTTGACTAAAATGTCAATTTTATGGTAGAATTTTGGTGTAAATAATGTTTAAAATATGAATGAATTTAATTGTAAAGTTTGCGGTGGTGATCATCTGACTGGATCTTGCGAAGAACCTATGGTTTTCAGGCCGCTTACTCCAGAGGAAAAATTATCTGCGGATGCTGGATATTTTGATGTACCAGATGTCAGTCAGCCAGTTGGCGATGGTGAGAAAACACCGGTAAGAACAATGATTCGTCCAGTGGTACGCACTTTAAGCCCAGAAGAAAAAATGGTAGCTACCAGACAAGCAATAATTGATGCAAAGATAAAATTGCGTGAAACTGTGAGAGAAAATGAAGAATCAAAAAGAGCGGAAGAAATTTTTAGAGCAGTGGGTGAGGGTGATGAGGACACTATAGCCAGTTTAATAAACAGACAGTTTGGTTCAAGAGAGTTTGCTAGTTTGGGTGAATTTCAAGACCAATTAATACAATTTATACAGGGAAGTGAAGAACATTCAGAAGTGTTGAATTTGAAAGATCTTAACAAACCAACTGTTTATGATTCAAAGATGACAATAATATTTCGACCTAGAATCGGGGGAAGTTCTCCATTTTTAGAAATTACAATCGGTAATAGAAGTAATTTAGGAAAGTCTAGAGGAGAAAAACAAACTCAATTTATTGATATGCAAGTTCAGCAACGATCTGTACAGCGTCCTCCTAGAGAGGAATTTAAAAAGACTGGTATTATAAAAATGGTCAGAGGTTGGTTTGGTGGAAAAGATGAATAATAAAAAATTAAAATAATGCTGACCAAATCAGTGTTATTTTTTTATATAATTCATCCCACCGACATTTTTTATCAATCCTTTGATTTCCATTAGAACCAAAGTAGAGCTGACGGTGGAACTATTGAGCGAACTCTCCAAAATAATTTGATTAATATTTTTTGGTTCTTTGGACAGGCAATTTAATATTTTATTTTCTGTTTCATTGGCGCCGGTTGGTTGGTCAGTCGGTATGGTTTGTTTTATGGTTTGTAAATTTAGTGCTTCCAAAATATCATTGGGTTCGGTCACCATCTTGGCGCCAAATTTTATTAGATTGTTTGGTCCGACACCTGTGAGGGAGGTTATAGCATGAGGTACACACATTACTTCGCGATTGTAATCCAGTGCACAGCGGGCGGTAATTAGTGCACCGGATTTTATTGGAGCTTCTATCACTAGTGTGCCTAGCGACAGCCCAGCAATAATCCTATTTCGAGCGGGAAATGAATATTGAGAAGGCCCAAATCCAGGTGGATATTCAGATAATATCGCGCCTCCACAATCAATAATTTTTTGTGATAAATTTTTATGAGCTTCGGGATAAACATTTTGTCGGTTTATTCCAGTGCCCAAAACAGCCACAGTGATACCGTGCGCGTCTATAGCAGCCGCGTGAGCAACCCCATCAATTCCCAGTGCCAATCCACTCACTATCACTATTCCTTGTGAGGCGAGTGGAGTGACCAAATCTTCACAAACCATTTTTCCATAAGCGGTCAATCGTCTGGTACCTACTACTGCTAAACTCGGTTGTTCATCTGGTGGTAAAATTCCACGATAAAATAAAGTATGAGGCGGGTCGGTGATTTCAGATAATAATTTTGGATAATTTGAATCATCCAGACAAACTGTTTCTATATTTTCTTTGGCTAGATTTTCAAAAATTTTTTCGGTTGGGTGTTTGTCTTTCCAAGTTAAAAATTCAAAAGCAATATTTTCTTCCAATCCGGCTTTAACAATATCGTCGAGTTCAGCCTGCCACAAATTTTCTAAATTAAAAAAATACGCTTTCAGTCGAGCATAACGCGTATAAGTTATTTTTGGGAAGTGAGCCAATAGAACTTGGTAGTTCACAGATAAAAATTATGCTGCGGCCGCCAGTCTTTTTATTTCAGTCGCGGCATTGTCTAATGCAGTTTGTAAAGTTTTCATCTCCTCCTTGGAGAATTTGTTTAATACAAAATTACTAATGACCTCAATTTTTTCTTTTGATTCAGCGTTTGGTCCCACTCCGATGCGGATGCGAGTAAAATCCTGAGTGCCAATATGTTCGATAATGGATTTAACACCATTGTGTCCGGCCGCCCCACGGTTTGTTTGCACGCGAATTTCACCAATTGGAATATCTTTGTCATCGTGTACCACCACAATATCTTTGGCGGTTAGACGAAAAAAATTGAGCATAATACCAACTGAGATTCCAGAATTGTTCATGAAAGTTTGCGGTTTGGCCAAAACTACTTTATTTCTTCCCACTTTATAATCAAAAATTTCTGCTTGTAATTTAGAAGATTTTTTGGAAGTCAAATTTTCGGCCATAGCAAATTTGTCCAAAGCCAACCACCCAGCATTATGCCGAGTAAATTCAAATTCTTTTCCTGGATTTCCTAGACCAATGATCAGTTTCATATACCTTTATCTTCTTGTCTTAGTCAATTTTATCACAATCGGCGCCGCAAAAAAACTAAACTGTTCACGCAAACGATTTTCCAAATAATGCACGTAAGAAATATTTAGAGAAGTTTTGTATTTTATAAATAATTCGAAAATCGGTGGATTGACATTGATTTGACGGAAGCCCAAAATTTTTGGATGATTCACACCTTTGCCACGAGATGGCAAATGATCTTTGGTAACATGGCGAATAAATTCTTCACAAACTTCTTCGGATAGTTCAGTATGACGTTCAACCCACGCTTGTTTTATCAAAGGAAAAAGTTGGTGAATACGATAACTAGTTTTGGAACTCACAAAAGCAATCGGCGCATAAGCAATATGTGGAAAATATTTCATTATTTTTTCTTTAACATCATTGCGGAAAGAGTCGGTATTGTCTTCGCTCAAATCCCATTTGTTAACCACGATAATCACACTCTTGGTGCTTTCACGCAACAAACCGCCGAGTTGTTGATCTTGATCGGTAATCGGCGAAGAGGTATCAAGTAAAAACAAAACAATATCAGCGCGTTTCATCACCTCGATGCTTTTGCCAATACCGACGCGTTCAAGCAACCCAGAAACTTTGGCTTTACGACGAATACCAGCAGTATCAATAAATAGAATAAGATCATTATCAACTTCTACCAAAGTGTCGTGCGGTTCGCGCGTAGTGTGAGGCATGTCACTGACAATCACGCGATCTTCGCCGATCAATTTGTTGAACAATGAAGATTTACCAACGTTTGGTTTACCGAGCAAAGCTACTTTTATCGGTTCAATATCTGGCAATGATTGAGGTTTTTTTGTTGTCTTTTTTAATTTAGAAAAAATTTCTTCCATTAGATCTCCCAAACCAGAACCATTTCCAGCAGAAATAGCTATAGGTTGTCCAAAACCAAGTTTTAGCCATTCACGTTCATATTTTAAAGAATTTTCCACCGGATTGTCAGCTTTGTTGGCTACAAAAATTACTGGACAATTTTTCTTTTTTTGTAACAAAAGTTTAGCTAGTTCTTTTTCTTGGGGAAGCAAGCCTTCTTTTATGTCAGTAATAAATACAATTACATCAGCTTCTTTTAGAGCAGCTTCAGTTTGTAGGATAATTTCTTTTTCCAAAGGCACTTCGTCGGAAAATGTCAGACCACCAGTATCTACAATTCGAACATGTCGACCACGCCATATACATTTACCTTCATTGCGAGTACGAGTAGTACCAGGAATATCTGAAACAAGCGCCTTATCACTTTCGGTTAGGCGATTGAACAAAGTAGATTTGCCGACATTAACTCGACCAACCAAAGCGATGGTAGGTAATTCGAGGTCAACTATTTTTGCAAGTGTAGCCATACAATTATTTTTCTTTAACATTTAAGTCTGATCCTAATATTATCAGTATATCAGCTTCTGTATTATATTTTAAATTTGGATTAGTCTGTTCGGTGCTGGAATTTACGTTAGTACTACCATTTTTTAACCATTCTGGCAAGCCCGTCTCCACCTTGGCGGTAATTTCTTTTTGTAAGGCTATGATTATGTCATTGGAAATTTTGGTGTTCAGTGTATATATGGTAGTAGTGTCAATTGGACGTTTTGGACTATTGGCGGCTGGTAAGGTTGAAAAACCTTTTTCTTGGAATTCTTGTTGGTATTTGGCCGCTAGACCAGCTCGCCAAGTGCCATTTAAAATTTGGATTTTTCCGGTTGGAAAAATTGATTTGTTTTCGGTAGATAAATTTTGAGCTATTTTGGTTTGATTGTTATCAAAAACATTTTGAATGGCGAGATTGATATCACCAAAATTTCCAGTTTTTGGGGCTAAAATATAAGCGCCGCTATCCGCAATATATGATTTTAAAAATCCAGTTTCAGAATTATCCAACACTAGCATTTTGATATTTTTGTCAGCATCTTTGGCGAGATTGGCCAAATACATCATCTGACCAAAATCCAAGTTGGTGGTAATGTGGTTGGATAAAGATTGTAAAATACTTTGAACGCGTACTGGGTTGGTATAAGTACCAGCAGAAAGCAATTTTTCTTTTAAGGCTGAAATCATCAGTTGTTGACGGCGAGAACGAGCAAAATCCGAACCTTCGCCGTTGTTTCCATGACGAGAACGAGCAAAATCAAGTGCTTGTTGTCCTTTCATCGCTTGAACACCGGCATCAAAACTGATAGTGCGATAAGAAAAATTTGGTCCAGGAAATTCATAATCGATAAATGAACGCGGTACATTGACCGTTACTCCATCAACTTCATCGATAATTTCTTGAAAGGCCGTAAAGTCAACGCGAGCATAATAGGGGATATTGATACCAAATGTCTTGATAAAAATTTGACGAGCGTATTCTCCGCCTGAGTTCACTGCCTGGGCTTCACCAAAAGCATCGGCGGAATTTATTTTTCTAATACCGTGAGTGTCTATATTTACGCCCAAATCGCGAGGAATAGAAATCATTGCAACTTCTTTGGTACTAGGTTTTATGCTCAAAATAATATTAGTGTCAGATAGATAAGGACCGTCGTGCCCAGCTCCACCTATACCTAATAATAAAACATTGATGCGATCATCTTGTTGCCCATCGAGAACATTTTCGGAATGAAAAATAAAATTTCTAACGGTTTGTAAGACTCCGATATTTTTTGGTTGCAAAGTTTGGAGGTCGTAGTTGGTGGCTTGATCTGGCCATTGAGCGAGGCTATAATTACGATAAACATTACAACCAACAATAAATAATATTCCAATAATTATAAAAAACAACCAAAACAGTTTTTTCCTTTTTGGCTTTGGTTCATTTAGTTCCAAATTTTGTGGTTCTAGTAAATTTATTGGCTCTTGAATTGGCATATAGTAGGAAAATTGTATCACAAAAAAGTATAACAGGCAACTATTTGGGGTTGATTTTTTTTTTCGATTATGATAGAGTATCTCCGACCTCTAATTCGGATGATTAGCTCAGCTGGTTAGAGCGTTGCATTCACATTGCAAAGGTCACTGGTTCAAATCCAGTATCATCCACGGGTTAAAAATTTTTTATGCCAAAAAATATTTTAAAAGAGGAAATAAATATTGGAGAAGTCCAATATGAGTGGACGGTAAAAGAATACGAACAGCACGAGAGAAACCAGAGGTGGTATTGGATAATGGGAGGGATAGGCATTGGATTGGCTATCTATGGAGTATTGTCTGCCAATTATCTGTTTGCATTAATCACCGTTTTGTTTGGCATAATTTTGTTTATGCAAGATATGGTGTCGCCGATGGATGTCTATTTTGCAATCACCAATACTGGTGTGGTAATAGGGAAAAAATATTATCGTTATAGTGAATTGACAACTTTTTGGTTGATTTACAATCCGCCATTTACCAAGAATTTGTATTTTTCACAAAACAATTTCTTACATCATCGTATTCAGGTTCCGCTATATGATTATGATCCGATGCCAATTCGCGATTATCTAAATTTATATTTGGAAGAAGATTTGGATCAAGAAGAAGAGCCATTAAGCGAACGCATGGGTAGGATATTGAAAATCTAGTTACAGAAATTAAGCACTCATCGTTCAATGGATAGGACATTGGCCTGCGAAGCCGAAAATTTAGGTTCGACTCCTAATGGGTGCACAAGTTAAAAAATTGCCAATAATGGCAATTTTTTATTTTTTAAACTATTAACAAAAGGTGTTTTTTGTAGAAAACATTTTTTGAAAGTTGGACTGGTAGAAATTTCAATAATTTTATAACTTTTTATCTATAGCCTTTTCAAGTTGCTTTATATTTTCAAGAACAAAAATAGTTTTGTGAAATTCATGGGCGCTGCGGTCTATTTTTCCTATCACCTTCCAATCGTATGGTAATTTCTCCACTTTCTTGGATAGTGCATTTTTTAATTCACCTTCGGAAGAAAGAAGTCCTGTGCCCAATGCTTTCAGTTTTTTTGTATCTTTGATTAAACTAAATTCTATTCCATACCACCAATTTTCAGCAATTTCTTTTTTATCTTTTTTTGTTTTAGCTTTTACATAAGCACGGCCGAATTTGTGGGCAATACGAGCGTACTCTGGAATTGCTAAAAGTGGTAAATGAGCAAAAGCATCGTGAAATACATCTGGAAGGGGAGTGTAATCTAAATTTTTTTTGTCCCGAATATATTCAGTTATTCTGATTGTTTTTTGTGCCAAACTGGAAAGCCACGCATCGTCTTCCTCATATTGAACACCCGTACTTGCCACTTGCCACCCAGTTAATTTTTTAAGTCTTTCATTTAAAATCTTGAAGTCTGGTATTTTTTTAATACTCATTTCTAACAAATTCCAGCCATTCTTATGAAGCGGAGAGGCCAGGTTTTTTAGATTTCTAAGTCTCTTTTGGCAAAGTATTTTCCAAACAGCGTTTTCTTCATCAGAAAATTTTCGGAATATACTTTTGTTTTTTCTGTTTATTATAGTAGTTTTCATATCTTTTTTTGATTAAATATTACTTAAATAAAAAACCGCCCAACGGGCGGTTTTTTGATGTTGGATAATTTAAATTACACAATCAGCAAAAAAACCGTCCCGTTGGGCGAGTATAATAAGCTGTATAAAATTTAATTAAAAAATTCATATTTTTATGGTATCACAAGAGCTATTTTGTTGTCAAATTTGCACTATTAGTGTGTGTTCTATTTTTTATTTTGAGGAAATCGCCATATGATTCTTTTATCAAACGATGGTCTTTTTTTGCATTTTTTTAAAAATATGTTAGTATAATTTTCAACCGGAAAATTACAAACCGGTGGTGGGGTTGAAAGATGAAGCTGATTTCTCCGTATCCATTTTTGTTCTTTTTGGGTGGCATGGTCTTGTCGGCCGAGGTGTTTTGTCCGCCCGTTACGCTGGTGCCGCAGCAATCCATGGCCGAAGTTGCCGTTGTCGGCTGATCCGCACCGGACGCAGTACGTCAAGATTTTGGGCAATGCTAAGCGTATCGCTCAGCGCAATGGGATCCGCCGCCGCTAGTTGCTACTGGACTTTTTGGCTACAATGTGCTACAGTCTAGTCTGTTCGGGACAAGGCTACCAAGCCTTTTTCACCCGACAAGTGAGGGTTGCATGTCTTTTGTTTTTCGTTTTTTGAACGGTATTTTTCAGGTGGATGAAATCGCTTTTGCGGCCAACTCGCGTCTGACCAAGACGCAAGTGGTTCCGACCGACTGGTCGGGGCCGACGCGGCAACAGCTGCGCGTGCTGAACCGTCCTGCCTACCTGCGCAAGCGGGAAGGGGGGCCGTTTGGCTCCGAGATCTTCGCGCCACTCACCTGGCGTGGGAACTAAGGGTATTCACGCAAGTGACACCTATCCTCTTTACCGCGCGCCATCTAATTCAAAGGAGTAGATGGCGCGCACACACTTTGTTCGCAAATATTTGTGGATAGAGCAAAACAAAAAATCGCTAATTATAGCGGTTTTTTGTTTTTAAACTATGATTTGACTGTTTTAAGTGTTAGGTATAAAATGAAAGCGTAACAAATTTCACTATGCGTCAAAATCAATTGGATAGAATAATTAGATTAGTTCGCCGTACTGGTGATCGTTTTGTAATTATGGATAAAGAAACCGACCAGACTATGGTTTTGATGAATCTCGATGAATATGAAAATTTATTGAACGATACTTCTTCGTTGGAAAATTTGGAAGAAGAGGATATGTTAAATAAATTGAATCATGACATTTCTCGTTGGCAAGTGCGAAAAGAACGCCAGCCGGTTTCGGTTTGGGAGGAAAATATTCAAAAAGAATCACTTCCAACCGTGCAGGTTGAAGAAAATTTGTCAGAAGTTCAAGAGATGTGTGACGTTGAAGATCTCGATGAAATTGAAGACGATGAGTTTGAAGATGTGGATTTAATTCCCCAAAATGAACTCGCAACAGAACCCCTGACAGTTTTAGAGCCAATAATAGAAAAAACTTTGGAACCGACCAACATTCCGCTGGAAGTTGGCCAAGTTGAGCAAACTTTTGGTGAAGAAAATCTCCCCAATTTACCAGAAGGTGAAGAAGAGAAATTCTATCTTGAACCCATTGAATAATAATAGTATTCATAAAAAATTATCCACAATTTGTCCCCCCTTGCAAAATATTCAAAACCTGATATAATGCCCACGCTAATCATCTTTGTATGGTTAGCGTGTTTTATTAAAAATATTTTATTAAAAATTTAGCGGCTGGATAAAAATCTGTTTCGACCACTCGACACAGTGCCGTGAACGTACAATCTTATGGCTGAGTTTAGTAGAACCAAGCCTCACGTTAACGTAGGTACTATTGGTCACGTTGATCATGGTAAGACAACATTGACTGCTGCGATTTTGCAGGTGTTAAATGCTAATGGTGGTGTTGCCCAGAAAAAGGGTGTCGGTGATTTGGACAAAGCTCCAGAATCAAAAGCTCGTGGTATTACTATTGCTACCGCTCACGTAGAATACGAATCAGAAAAGAGACATTATGCACACGTAGATTGTCCTGGACATGCTGATTATGTAAAAAACATGATCACTGGTGCAGCTCAAATGGACGGCGCTGTTTTGGTAGTATCGGCCGCTGACGGCCCGATGCCTCAGACTCGTGAACATATTTTGTTGGCGAACCAAGTAGGTGTAAAAAACATTATAGTTTTCTTGAACAAAATTGACATGGCCGATCCTGAATTGGTCGAATTGGTCGAAGCTGAAGTTCGCGACCTTTTGACAAAATATGGCTTCCCTGGTGATGCTACTCCAATTATTCGTGGTTCTGCCTTAAAAGCTTTGGAAAACCCAACTGACGAAGCTGCTTCCAAACCTATTATGGAATTGTTGTCTACCATGGATACCTATTTCCCAGATCCAGTTCGCGATCTTGACAAACCATTCTTGATGCCAGTTGAAGACGTTTTCTCTATTGAAGGTCGTGGTACAGTAGTAACTGGTCGTATCGAACGCGGTATGATCAAAATCAATGATGAAATTTCCATCGTTGGTTTGCGTGAAGAACCAATGAAAACTGTTGTTACTGGTATTGAAATGTTTAATAAGTCTTTAAAAGAAGGTCAGGCTGGCGATAACGCTGGTATCTTGTTACGCGGTACCAAGAAGGAAGAAGTTGAACGTGGTATGGTTTTGGCCAAACCTGGTTCTATTACTCCTCACACTGAATTCGAAGCTGAAATTTATGTTTTGAGTAAAGAAGAAGGTGGTCGTCACAAACCTTTCTTTAAAGGTTATAAACCACAGTTCTATATCCGCACAACTGATGTAACTGGTGATATTCTCGAATTACCAGCTGGTGTAGAAATGGTTATGCCTGGCGACACTGTCAATTTGAAAATCAAATTGATCAATCCAGTAGCTATGGAAGATAAAATGAACTTTGCTATCCGCGAAGGTGGTCGCACGGTTGGCTCTGGTGTAGTAGTAAAAATTATCAAATAATATTTTATAGGGGGCGTTTTAAAAGACGCCCCCTTAAAATTGTTCTTTAATTAGTTCTTTAATTTTAACAAATAACATGACAACCACAACTCCTACAACTAAAGCAAAAGAAGAAAAAGTCAAAGAAGAAGTCGGTACTCGTATTCGCGTCAAAATTCGTGCCTATGATAATCGGGTTATCGATCAGGCTACTCGTACAATTATTGACACAGCTGCTCGCAATGATGCCAAAGTAGTCGGTCCAGTACCTTTGCCAACTGAAAAGACCAAATTTACCGTTCTTCGTTCTACTTTTGTACACAAAGATGCTCGCGAACAGTTTGAAATGCGTGTCCACAAGCGTTTAGTCGACATCATCAATGCTTCTCCAAAATGCGTAGATGCGTTGATGAATTTGAACTTGCCAGCTGGTGTAGATGTGGAAATAAAAATGTAATAGCGGGGCTTGACAGGAGAAATATTTTCTGCTATTATTAGCACCACAAAGCCAATCAGTGCCAAGTAAATAAGATTTGTCCGATTATTCGGAAAAACAAAAAACATTTACACAGCAAAAAATTGGCCAGGAGATTAAGATTTTTACCAATAAAAAACTAAAGCCATCTATAAATTCACCCTTTGGGGTGAGTCGTGTGCAATGAGAATTGTGCACAAGAAGGCTAGAAGCCAGAACACTGAAGGAAAGGGTTTAAACAGTGTTATTGCTTCTAGTTTTTTGTTAAATAATTAATTCAGTTATCTTCCCATCCGATGGGAAGCAATGACAACAATTTTTATGAAATTCATTTTAGGAAAGAAAATTGGAATGACACAGGTGTTTTTACCAAACGGTGAAGTGATGCCAGTTACTCGTGTTATCGCTGGTCCATGTACCATTGTCCAGGTCAAGGAAAAAGAAAAAGCGATTCAGCTTGGTTTTGGAGAAAAGAAAGAATTTCGTTTAAACAAACCAGAAGCCGGTCATTTGAAGGATTTGGCACCAGTTTCTTGGTTGAAAGAATTTTCCGTAGAAAAAACAGACGATATTAGTCGAGGTGATTTTATAGCATTAGACACATTTACTGTCGGTGATGAAATCGAAGTGATGGGTGTTTCCAAAGGTAAAGGTTTTGCTGGTGTGGTAAAACGTCATCATTTCCGTGGTGGTCCTGCATCTCACGGTCATAAAGATAACTTGCGTGCCCCTGGTTCCATTGGTGCTGGTGGTGTGCAACGCGTTTTTAAAGGTATGCGTATGGCTGGTCGTATGGGTGGTGATCAAGTGACTGTCAAAAATTTGGAAGTAGTAGAAGTTCACCCAGAGACAAATGAAATTTATATCAAAGGAGCCGTTCCTGGTGGTCGCAATAGTTTGTTGGTGATCCAAGGTCCAGGCGTTTTAAAAATTACAAAAAATGGATCAAAGGACGAAGTAGTGAAAGCACAACCGGTGGTTGAAGCTACCCCAGTAGAAGCTGCTGGCACAGAAACTGTGAACGCCTAATTATTATAAATATTATGAAAATTAAAGTTTACAATTTAGCTGGCAAAGAAACTGGTGAAATGGAATTATCTGATACTGTGTTTGGTGTAAAAATCAAACCGGAAATGGTTCACCAAGTTTTTGTTCAACAAACAAACAATCAGCGCGAACCTTGGGCTGATACCAAAAATCGTGGTGAAGTACAAGGTGGTGGAAAGAAACCTTGGCAACAAAAAGGTACTGGTCGCGCTCGTCATGGTTCTATCCGTTCTCCAATCTGGAAAGGCGGCGGTGTTGCTTTTGGTCCTTTGACTGATCGAAATTATAAAACAAAAATTAATAAAAAAACTCGTCAGGCAGCTATTCGGATGTGTTTGTCCGACAAAGCTCAATCCGGTAATTTGATGGTAATAGAAGATTTGAAGTTTGAAAAACCAAAAACCCAATTATTTGCTAGCTTTTTGAAAACTTTACCAGCTAAGTTAAAAACATTCTTGGTTTTGACTACTGATAAAAATGACGAAATGATGCGCATGACCAAGAATTTAAAAACTGTAAAGACTTTGCGCGCTCAAGATAGCAATGTGCTGGATTTACTTTCCAAAGGCGTGATCTTAACTTCCAAAGAAGGAATTAAGAAAATGGAAGAAGTTTTTGGAAAATAATTTAATCATTTTAGAGTTTAAATAATATGGGATTACTTGATCGCTGGTCAAAAAAGAATCAAACTGAACGTTTAGAAAAAAAATCTGAACCAAAGTCTGAACCTGTTGCCGAAGCTAAGCCAGCTGAGGTGAAAGAAGTGAAAAAAGCTGCTGTCAAAAAAGCAGAAGTTAAAACTGTAAAAGCTGCAGCCAAAAAAGCCGTAGTAAAAACAGCTGAACATGAAGATCACGAAGGTCATGATCATTCCGCTCACGAGGCTCCAAAAAAATTAAAAAAGATTATCAACAATATATTAGTTCGTGCTTTGGTCACTGAAAAATCGGCTATCAAACAAAGTGAAAACAAGTATAGTTTTATTGTGGTGAAGAATGCTAACAAAGCGGTAATTAAAAAAGCGATTGAAGAAGTTTACAAAATAAAACCACTTAGTGTTAATGTAATCAATGTCCAAGGCAAAGCAATGCGCTTTGGCAAACATTCAGGTAAGAGAAGTGATTTCAAAAAAGCGATTGTTACTTTACCAAAAGGCAAAACAATCGTAATTCATGAAGGCGTTTAATTACCGAAAATATTTTAAATTATTATGCCGATTAAAGTTTACAAACCAACAACACCAGGTCGCAGAAAATCCAGTGTGGACGCTTTTGCCGACATTACCAAATTTGAACCGGAGAAATCTTTGGTTACGATTTTGAAAAAAAATTCTGGTCGCAACAACCAAGGTAAATTGACTGTTCGTCATCAGGGCGGCGGTGTAAAACGTTTTTATCGCATGGTAGATTTCAAACAAAAAAAGTTTGATGCTCCAGCCAATGTTATTGCTATCGAATACGATCCAAATCGTGGTCCTCGTGTTGCCTTGATCGAATACGCTGACAAGACTCGCGCCTATATTTTATGCCCACAAGGTTTGAATGTTGGTGACGTTGTTATGTCTTCTGATAAAGCGATCGAAGCCAAAGTAGCCAATCGCATGAAATTGGAACATATCCCAGTTGGTCTATTTGTTTATAATATTGAAATGACTCCTGGAAAAGGCGGACAACTAGTACGTGGTGCTGGTTTGTCTGCTCAGTTTACCGGTGTTGAAGGTGATTATGCTCAACTGCGCTTGCCTTCCGGTGAAACTCGTATGGTTCCAAAAGCTTGTTTCGCTAGTGTTGGTATGGTTGGAAATGCTGATTATCGTTTGATTCGTTGGGGTAAAGCTGGTCGTATGAGACTACGCGGTATCCGTCCTCGTGTTAAAGGTAAAAACATGAATCCAGTTGACCATCCACATGGTGGTGGTGAGGGACACTCTCCGATTGGTCAGAAACGTGGTCCGCGCACTATCTATGGTAAAGCGGCTCGCGGTGTGAAAACTCGCAAGCCACAGAAATGGAGCAACAAATTTATCATCAGTTCACGTAGAAAGAATTCTAAATAATAAAATTATGACTAGAAGTTTAAAAAAGGGTCTTTACATTGATCCGCGCGTCACACAAAAAGTAGACAAAGTAAAAGCTAGTGGTAAAAAAACCCCTATCAAAACTTGGTCTCGCGCTTGTGTAATTTCTCCAGAAATGGTTGGTGTAACTTTCTTGGTGCATAATGGAAAGGATTTTTTGAGTGTTTATGTTGATGAGAATATGGTAGGGCACCGTTTGGGTGAATTTTCTCCAACTAAGAAATTCGTTCGTCATGGTGGTAAAATGGCCAAAGAACAAGAATCAGCTGCTACTGCCGCCGCCGCTCCAAAAGCCGCCGCTGCGAAGCCAGCTGCTCCTAAAAAATAATCTAAAATAAAAAGATTTTTAAATTTTTTATATGAATCAGGCCGTAACTGCAAAATTAAGTTTTCTAAGACAGAGTCCACGCAAAGCGCGTTTGGTGGTTGATATGATTCGTGGTCGTAGAGTAGCCAAAGCTTTGGAAATTTTAACATTATCCAAAAAAACCGCGGCTAGACCGATTATGAAACTTTTGAATTCCGCTATAGCAAACGCTAAACACAATTTTCAATTAGGAACAGAAAATTTGGCTGTGACTACTATTATGGTTGATGGTGGCCCGATGTTAAAACGTTGGATGCCAAAGGCTCATGGTCGTGCCACTCCAATTCGCGAACGTACTGCACATATTAGTTTGATTCTTACCGAGGTTGCCAAACCAGTTAAGAAAGTGAAAAAAACATCATAATATAATTTAATACTATGGGACACAAAGTTCATCCGAAAATTCATCGCACCCCTTTCATTTATGCTTGGGATTCAAAATGGTTTGCTAAAAAAGAGCAGTATCCAAATGTTATTGAACAAGAAATTAGGATACGAGAATTTTTGACCAAAAAATTGAAAGAAGCTGGTATCGATGCTATTAGTATTGAACGAACCCCAAAAGAAGTGATGGTTACCATTTTGGCGGCTAAGCCTGGTGTGATTATCGGAAGAAACGGTGAGGGTCTAGAAGTTATTCGCAAAGAAATTGAAAAGAAAATTTTAGCTTTTAAAACCAAAGTAAAATTGAATATTCAGGCGGTAGCTCAACCAGCTTTGTCTGCTCAGATTATTGGTCAGAGTATGGCCTCCGAAATTGAACGTCGTATTCCTTTTCGTCGTGTTATGAAACAAGCAATGGAAAAAGTTATGACCGCTGGCGCTCAAGGAGTAAAATTTGCAGTAGCCGGACGTCTAAATGGTGTTGAAATTGCTCGTCGTGAAGTTATGGGTGCAGGAAAAATGTCTCTTATTACCTTACGCAGTGATGTCGATTACGCTATTGTTGAAGCCAGTACCATTTACGGAAAAATTGGTATTAAAGTATGGGTTTACAAAGGCGAAGCTTTTGGTCGTCGCGATAAATTTGTTAAAAAAGAAGTAGAAAAAGAAAAAACTAAATAAGATTTTTGAAACTGTATGTTGTTACCAAAAAAAGTTAAACATAGAAAATGGCAAAAAGGACGCGGTCGTTTTCGTGGGGTTGCTACTCGCAACAACGCCATTGCTTTTGGCCAGTTTGGTTTGAAAAGTACTACTGCCGGTTGGATTAATAGTCGTCAAATTGAATCCGCTCGCCGTGTTTTGACTCGTTATGTTCGACGTGGTGGGAAAATCTGGATTCGTGTTTTCCCTGATCGTCCTGTTACCAAAAAAGGCAATGAAGTGCCGATGGGTGGAGGAAAAGGTTCTCCGGATCATTATGTTGCTGTGATTAAACCAGGTACGATTATGTTTGAAATGGGTGGTGTTACTCGTGAATCTGCAAAGATTGCCATGGATTTGGCCGGTTATAAACTAGGCGTACGCACTAAATTTATTGAAAAGGCTTAATCTTAAAGATTATATGGAAAAACAAGTTATTAAAAAAATAAGTCGTGAGTTTGCTGGTCTAGTAACAAGCATAGCAATGACTAAAACCATTACTGTGAAAGTTGATAGGATCAAAAAACACACGAAGTATCCAAAAAGTTTTACTGTTAGTCGCAAATATCATGTTCATGATGAAAAGCAAGCGGCTAAAGTAGGCGATAAGGTTCGTTTTGTAGAATGTCGTCCGCTATCGGCCACCAAACGTTGGAGACTGGTAGAAATTTTAAAAGTTAATGGTTAATCCGTTTTTTTATGATGCAACATCGTTCAATGTTAAAAGTAGCGGACAATACTGGCGCCAAGAAATTGCAATGCATTCGTGTTTTGGGCGGTTATAAAAAACGTTACGGTCAGATAGGCGATATTATCACCTGTGTAGTAAAAGAAGCCACACCTCATGGTATGGTAAAAAAGAGTGAAGTGGTTCATGTGGTGGTTGTTCGTCAATGCAAAGAGATTCGTCGCGCTGATGGTACTTATATTCGTTTTGATGAAAATGCCGGCGTGATTGTTGATCGAAAAACCAAAGAACCAAAAGGCACTCGTATTTTTGGGCCAATCGCTCGCGAATTACGTGCCAAAGGTTTTCAAAAAATTATTTCTTTGGCGCCGGAAGTGCTCTAAATAATTATCAATACATATGAAGATTAAATCAAACGACAAAGTAAAAATTATCAAGGGCAAAGATCGCAACAAAGAAGGTAAAGTAATGCAGGTTTTTCCAGTTGCCGGAAAAGTAGTAGTCGAAGGTTTGAATTTGATGAAAAAACATTTACGTACTCGTAAAGCCGGAGAAAAAGGACAGGTAATCGAATTATCCGCTCCAGTACGTGTAGAAAATGTTTCGTTAATTTGTCCAAAATGCAACCACACCACTCGCGTTGGTTTTAAATTAGACGGCAAAGATAAAAAACGCGTTTGCCGCAAATGTAAAGAGTTTATCGACTAATTATATGACACCTAATTTATACCAAAAATACAAAGAAGTGATAGTTCCAGCTCTGAAGGCTGAGTTGAAATTAAAAAACACTATGCAGGTACCAAAAATTACCAAAGTGGTAATCAACGCTGGTGTCGGTCGTTTTATAAAAGAAGCGAGTTATATTGAAAATGTAGAAAAGACTTTATCCAAAATTACTGGACAAAAACCAATTCGCACCAAAGCAAAAAAAGCTATTTCCAATTTTAAAATCAGACAAGGACAAGAAATCGGTGTAGTAGTGACTTTACACGGCAAACGCATGTATCAATTTTTAGAAAAGTTGGTTAATGTAAGTTTTCCTCGTATCCGCGATTTTCGTGGTATTACTGACAAAGCCTTTGATCGTCAAGGCAATTATACCTTGGGGCTAAAAGAAAATACTGCTTTTCCAGAAGTGAAGACTGGTGAAATTGAAAAGATGCATGGTTTACAAATTATCATCAACACTACCGCCAATGATCGTGTTGCCGGAAAAGCACTGTTAACTCACCTAGGTTTTCCTTTTATAAAATAATATATGGCAACAGAAGCACAAATTTCTAAATCAAACAAAAAACCAAAATTTTCTACTCGCATCGTACGTCGTTGCTGGAAATGCGGACGTAAGCGTGCCTTTATCCGACATTTTGGTTTGTGCCGTATCTGCTTTCGAGAATTGGCCAACGCTGGTAAGTTACCAGGCGTACGAAAGTCAAGCTGGTAATTAATTTTATTTTATAACATTAAATAACAACTGTATTTATGATGACTGATCCAATCGCGGACATGCTCACTCGCATTCGTAATGCGTATCACGTGCGCAAACATGAAGCGACATTTCCATATTCCAAATTAAAGATGAAAATCTGTGAAATTTTGGTACGAGAAGGATATTTGGAAAAAGCTTTAATTAATGAAGATAAATTTCCACAGATTGTGGTAACTTTGAAATACTCTGGACGCCAGGGGGCAATCGAGAGTATTACCAGAATTAGCAAACCAGGTTCACGCTATTATGTACAAGCTGCGGATATTAAAAAAGTACTTAATGGTTACGGTGTAGCAGTCGTGTCTACTTCTAAAGGTATCATGACTGGTAAAGAAGCTCGCGAAGGCAAACTAGGCGGCGAGTTGATTTGCGAAGTGTATTAATTGACAGAATTAATAATAAAAACATATGTCTCGTATTGGTAAAAAAGTTAGAAAAATTCCTCAAGGTGTTAATGTGGAAATAAAAAATGGCGAATTGTCCATAAAAGGACCAAAAGGTGAATTACGTTTGAAATTACACCCACGTGTTACTGTAGCTACTGCTGACGGTCAATTGACTGTTAGCGTGATTAGTGAAGAAAACACCAAAGACAAAGCTTTGTGGGGAACATTTTCCAGTATTATTGAAAATATGTTGGAAGGTGTAACTGTTGGTTTTAAAAAACAATTAGAAATCAATGGTGTTGGTTATAAAGCTACTTTAAAAGGTGCAAATTTGGTGTTGGAAGTTGGTTTTTCTCATCCTGTAGAATTAAAACCGGAGGTCGGCATTAAATTTGAAGTAGAAAAAAATGTGATCACAGTTAGTGGAATCGATAAACAAATGGTTGGTGAAATGGCTGCACAGATTCGCAGTACTAAAAAAGTAGAACCTTACAAAGGCAAAGGCATCAAATATGTTGGTGAAGTAGTACGCCGTAAGGCTGGTAAGACTGCCGCCAAAGGGGCTGCATAATTTAGCTTAAAGAATATATAAAAATATGCGAAGATTGACACAGAAAAATAAAAATGGATTACGTCAAATACGTCATGCTCGTGTACGTGCTCATTTGAGTGGTACCAAGCTCCGACCGCGTTTGTCTGTTTTTCGTAGTTTGAGAAGTATTACCGCTCAATTGATTGATGATGAAACTGGCAAAACTTTAGCTCAAGCTAGTGGAAAAGAAGTTGCCAAAGAAAAAGCTGAAGGCTTGTCAGGAAAGATTGCTACTGCAAGTTTGGTCGGCAAAAAAATAGCTGAGAAAGCCAAGGTGGCCGGCATTACCAAAGTAGTGTTTGATCGTGGTGGTTATCAATATCACGGACGTGTTCAGGCTTTGGCCGATGGTGCTCGGGCTGGTGGCTTGGAATTTTAATTTGTAATGTATTGAATTAAATTTATGCAAAAAAGTTTCAAGAGACCAGGTAGAGAAAAAGAAAAATCAGAGTTTGATTCCAATATTTTGGATTTGGCTCGGGTAACTCGTGTTACTGAAGGTGGAAAACATATGAGTTTTCGTGCTTTGGTAGTAGTTGGTGATCGCAAGGGTCGCGTTGGTTTTGGTGTTGAAAAAGGCAAAGATGTGCAAATCGGTGTAGACAAAGCTACTCGTCAAGCCAAAAAGAATTTGATAAAAGTCCCGATGGTCAACGAAACTATTCCCCATGCCGTTTATATGAAATTTAAAGCGGCCAAAGTAATGTTGAAACCAGCTCCAAGAGGTTCTGGTATTATTGCTGGTGGCGCTGTTCGTGTAGTATTGGATTTGGCTGGCGTACCAAATGTTTCTTCCAAGATTATTGGAAAAACAAAAAATAAAATTACTATTATTAAAGCTACTTTTGAAGCATTGAAAGCTTTGCGCGTGAGTACTCCCAAAAATATGGTCAAACGGGTTGTTGCTCCAGTGTCTGTTTCAGAAGTAAAAGAAGAAATAAAACAGGAAGAAAAAGTTAGTGCTGATAAAACTAACAAAACTAAAAAATAATTTTTTATATGAAATTAGCCATCCATACTTTAAAGGCTTCTAAAGGTTCACGCCATACCGCCAAAAAACTTGGTCGTGGTAACGCCTCTGGTCATGGAAATTATTCCGGACATGGTGGTAAAGGACAAACCGCTCGCTCAGGTGGTAGTCGGGGTTTGAAATTAAAAGGTTTCAAACGCTTGATGCAATCCACTCCAAAATTACGTGGTTTTACTAGTATTGCCACCAGACCAACTGAAGTTTATTTGAGTGATTTGGAAAAACATTTTGTTGATGGTGAAACTGTAAATTTGGTTACTCTAAAAGAAAAAAATGTTATCGCCGCTTCGGTAAAAACTGCCAAAGTAGTTGGAACTGGAGAATTGACTAAGAAATTAACAGTTGAAGGCCTCAAAACAACTGCTAGCGCCAAAATTGCTATCGAAAAAGCCAAAGGAGAAGTAAAATAACCCTTCACTTTATGTGGGAAAAAATTGAACAAGTTTGGAAAATTAAAGATATTAGAAATAATATCTTGTTTGTCATCGCCATGTTGGTGGTGTTTCGTTTGGCTTCACATGTACCAGTACCGGGAGTAAATGTGGCCAATTTAAAAAATTATTTGGCTGGTAATCAGATTCTTGGTTTGTTGAATATTTTTTCTGGTGGTACTATGGCCAATTTTTCAGTTATCATGTTGGGGGTAGCGCCGTATATTACTGCTTCGATTATTTTTCAGCTGTTGGCGATGATTGTTCCGGCTTTAGAAGAAATCACCAAAGAAGGTGAATCTGGTCAACAACGAATCAACATGTATACTCGATATTTGACAGTACCACTGGCATTTTTGCAATCTTTTGGTATGATCCGCTTGTTGCAAAATTCTTCTCGTCCGATTTTGTCTGATCTGACAACCTTCAGAATGATCACTATTATGGCCACTATCACTGCTGGGACAATGTTTTTGGTGTGGCTTGGTGAATTAATTTCCGAAAAGAAAGTTGGCAATGGTATGTCTTTGTTGATTTTTGCCGGCATCGTTTCTTCTTTGCCAACAATTTTACGCAATGCTTTTGTAAATTATACTTCAGCAGATTTGTACACCTTCGTGATGATGGCTGGGGTGGCAGTTTTGACGGTAGTAGGGGTGGTATTTATCAACGAAGGTCAACGTAATATTCCGGTAAATTATGCCAAACAAATGCGTGGCAATCATGTCTACGGAGGTTCTTCTTCCCATTTGCCAATTCGAGTAAATATGTCTGGTGTGATTCCAATTATCTTTGCTATTTCTTTGGTATTATTTCCACCAATGGTCGCACAGTTTTTTGTGAATGCTCGTAGTGCTTGGTTGTCAACAATAGCTGTAAAAACGATTGCTTTATTTCAGAATCAGATGTTTTACGGTTTTTCTTATTTCTTTTTAGTATTCTTCTTTACTTATTTCTATACGGCGGTTATTTTTCATCCGCAAAAGATTGCGGAAAATCTACAACGACAAGGTGGATTTATTCCTGGTATTCGTCCTGGAAAAGAAACTGAGAAGTATTTGGGAATGACTGTGAATCGTATCAATTTAATTGGCGCCACTTTCTTGGGTTTGATTGCTATTTTGCCACTTTTAGTTCAAGGGGCTTCTGGTTCGGCATCGTTTAAGATTGGTGGTACTAGTTTGTTGATCGTAGTGGCGGTAGCGATTGAGGCGGCTAAACAAATTGAGTCTCAGGTAACAATGCATGAGTACGATCGGATTTAAAAATACTTAAAATTTTCATAAAAAAACACAGGTTATAATAACTTTTTCGCTTTCCTCGCCTTGCGAAAGGCTCAGGGAATCGGCTGCGGCCTCATAACCCGCTCAAAAGTGATTATAACCTGTGTTTTTTTATTCTTAAAAATAGTATATACTTGATGGTATGGATTTAGAAAAATCAGTATCATCATTAAATAAAGTTGGTCCAGCTATAGTTAAAAAGTTGGATAAAATCGGTGTTCATACTATCGGTGATTTGTTGTATTATTTTCCTTTTCGCTATGATGATTATTGTGGGGTTTTGGGTATTAAAGATTTGCATGAGGGGATGATGGTTTCGGTACGGGCAAAAGTGGAGTTGATTGCCAACCGTCGTAGTTTTAAAACTCACAAAATAATTACTGAAGCTTTGGTGTCTGATGGCACCAATAGTTTGCGAATTATTTGGTTTAATCAAACCTATGTTATTAAAAATATAAAACCAGGGGATACTTTTTTATTTACTGGTGTAGTGAAGGCGGATATGCTTGGTCAGCAGTTAGTTGCTCCAGCTTATGAACGGGCCACTACTGTCGATAATGTTTTGTCTGCAAAATTAGTGCCGATTTATTATCTTACAGCTGGATTGTCGCAAAAATATTTACAGTTTTTAATTAAACAGGCTTTGGTCGAAATTAAAAACTTAGATGATTTTTTGCCACCAAAAATTTTGGAAGAACAGGATTTTTTGCCATTAAATTCTGCTTTACAAAGTATTCATTTTCCGCACGATCAAACAGATTTATTTAATAGTCAAAATAGACTAAAATTTGATGAGTTATTTTTGATTCAACTAAAAGCTGAATTGGCACGACAAAAACGCAGTCAGCAACAAGCACCAAAAATAACTTTTAAAGAAGCTGAAATTAAACAGTTGGTAAAAGAATTGCCGTTTGTTTTAACCAAATCACAAAAAATAGCCACTTGGGAAATTTTAAAAGATTTAGACAAAATTAGTCCGATGAATCGATTGTTGTCTGGAGATGTGGGGTCTGGCAAGACAATAGTTGCGGCCATTAGCATGTATTGTACAGTCTTAAATAGTTTTCAAGCAATAATGATGGCGCCGACAGAAATTTTGGCCAAGCAACATTTTGAAAGTTTAAAAAAAATATTAGGTGATAAATTAAACATTGCCCTGTTAACTCGGTCACAGTTTTTTGGAGTGGTCAATAATCAGGTGGTAGAATTTCAAAAGAAGGGTTTGATTAAAAATATCAGTGAAGGACAGTTCAATATAGTGCTTGGCACACATGCTTTATTATCGGAAAAAATAATTTTAAATAAATTAGCCTTGGTTATTATTGATGAACAACATCGTTTTGGAGTACAACAACGAAAAATAATGAATGAAAAGTTGACGGGTATAGGTGGTTTAAAATCGCATTTTTTGAGTATGACTGCGACTCCGATACCACGGTCTTTGGCACTGACTATGTATGGTGATTTGGATTTATCGATAATTGATGAAATGCCAGTTGGACGTAAGGTGGTGGTCACTCGGTTGGTTGAGTCTCACAATCGTCAGAAGGCTTATGATTTTATTGCTGCCCAAGTAAAAAAAGGCCGACAAGCATTTGTGGTGTGTCCTTTAATTGTTCCTATAAATAATCTAGCTAGCGGTGAAGTTGGACAGTTGGTATTTTTTGATTCAAACAATGAAAAGAAAAGTGTGGTGAAGGAATTTGAATATTTGTCTAAACAAGTTTTTTCAAATCTTAATGTTGGTTATTTGCATGGTAAAATGCCCAGTAAAGAAAAAGAGGCGGTGATGCAAAAATTTAAAAATGGAGAAATAGATATTTTGATATCTACTTCAGTAGTAGAAGTTGGAGTTGATATTCCAAATGCGAGCGTGATGATGATTGAGGGGGCGGAAAGATTTGGTTTGGCACAATTGCATCAGTTTCGTGGGCGAGTGGGAAGAGCCCAACATCAATCTTACTGTTTATTATTTACTACCAATACAATTATCGGCAGTACTCTAGACAGATTGAGGTTTTTTGAAAAAAATAACAATGGTTTTCATTTAGCTGAAAAAGATCTCGAAACTCGCGGTCCCGGTGAAGTGTATGGAAATTTGCAAAGTGGACAAGAAATGTGGAAATTATCCAGTCCTACTGATTCTAAATTGATAAAAATAGCTAGAATAGAGTCAATAAAGATAATACCAAACTTAGAAAAATACTCAAAGCTCAAAGAAAAAATAAAAGAATTTATTGTTGGAAATCATTGGGAATAGATAAAATATTTAATATTGGCTAAAAAACCAGCTGAAGTATTGACTTTTGGCTGGTTTTGTGGTATAATCGGCGCTGTTATGAGTCCGTTCTTTTGATCAACAAGTCATGCGTGGGTACGTGTGGTTTGGTGGTCTGTCACCTTGGGAAACTCCGCATGAAAATCCGTCGTAATCAGTGTTTGCGTCTGCCCGTCACCGTCCAGATCAACGGCCATTTCGTCCGCAATGTCCGCCGTCTCCACGGTGGGGCGATCAAGGTCGAGACGGTTCGTACGTCCGTTCAGGGCGGGATGATTTCCCGTCGCTGGCGTGACATCAACGAGCTCGGCATCAATTTTGCCCAGCTCAAGATGGCGGTCAAGGCGCAGGAGGTGTCGTTCTAGCTCCAAACTTGGGGCACCCCACAATTTGAGTTTCTTTAAACTGCGTTTCGCGACGCGGTTTTCCTGAACGATTGGGGCGGCCTGTTTTTACAGGCACTGGCCACGGATCTTTGATCCGTGGCCTTCGCATTTTTATTGGTTTTATGATAGTATAAGGTCATAATATAAATGTCTTTTTCAATATGTTAGGAGAAAAATCAGGTGCTGGATTTATTCCGTCAGATGTAGCAAAAGGAGATTTCCAAGATCTTGGACATGAACAAAAAAAACCTAGAGAGATGTCTCGAGTTTTTATCTATCAGTCCAAAAATACTGATCAGATAAAAAAAGAATTAATGTCTGGAAAAACCATTGATCAGCTGTCTTTTATTAATTTAATTTTTGCCGAAAAGAGCGCTGACAGTATTAGCCCCAACCAACTTTTACCAGTGGGAGGTTCAAAGCGTCCAGGGGACAAAGATTCTTTGGAGGTAGCCAGACGACGTATGTTGGAAGAAACTCATTTACGTCCGATTAAAATAAAAAAATTAGGGAATATGAGCTATGATTTGAAAGATCCCCGTCGAGAAGAGTTGGAAAATATTTCGGCTACTTATTATTTGGCCGAAGTGTTGCCTTTGGATGTGGCCTATTCTTTGAATCCACAAGAGGATAAAATCGCCGGTTATCATCAAATAGATTTGGCAACTTATCGTGGTCAAATTCTGTCGCAGGGTTACTATATTGCCGATACGAATATAGCCACCGAAAGAAAACTGCCGTTAGTAGATAGTTTGAGGGTTGCTTATAAAACTAATGCCCAAGAACTGAATTCAGATATCGTAGAAAATATTTCCGCACACGATGTCGCCAATATTCAAAGCAGATTGATAGAAGAATTAGAAAATAAAGATTTTTTTAAAACTCAAAAAATTCTTAACCATTTGGTTGGATTATTGGATATGGATGATAATGCCACAGAATATTGGCAGTATGATATTAAAAATGCAAAAACTATTTTTGATACTTCCAAAATTTTAAAAGAACTATTGGATTACGCTATAAAAGAAGTGTGTGGTGGAGATGTCGCGAAAATCCAAGATCTTTTTTTGGCCGCCTATGATTTGAGTAATTTTGAAGAAGAAGTTTCAGAAAAACATGCCGGTCGTTCTCATAATGAAATGGTATTGCGTGTGGTTTTTTCTTTGTTGGAATCAAAATTTAATTATGATAATTATATAGAGTTAATTAAAGCCAATCCAGATTTGGCCGATTTTGCCAATAGATTAGAGAAATTTATCACCATTTTGTCTAGTAGTGAAAATGATGCAGAAAAACATCAGAATTTAGCCTATCGATTAAAAGGCTTGGATGAGCTGGGCACTGAGTTAGTGGAAGAAGCGTTTTTTCAAGCATTTTTTGATTTTATACCAAAAGATGCTGATGGCAAAAAACAGTTTGAACGAAGAATAAATAAAACTTTAGCCTCCATTGATAGTTTGTTGGATGAAAAAATTGTGCGTTCAAAATTGGCACCAATCGTACGAGAGCAATACAATGAACGTTTGTTGACTCAAGTTGGTGAGATTCGTAACGCTAAAATTTTTACGCTTTTGAAGTATGCTCTACCTGGAGTTGGTTCAAAAGAGAAAGGACGTTTTAAAAACGATCCAGATGAAGTCGGTAATCAACAGGATAAAAGCATGTTGCGTCGGGTGGTGTTTGAAGCTAGACGTAAGTTGGCTATGTTATTCTTATTACTTGAAACAGATGAATATTACGATGATGTAGTTGATATTGGCACACAAGAAATTCAAGAGTTGTGGAACAATATTTTGGACACACCAAAAGCAGATTGTTTTTTAACTGAAAAACGCAATGATACCAATGAATTAGTTGATATTGAGGTAAATTTTACACATCCAAAAAATGAAAAAGCGCAAACTGCCGCCGTTCGTCCGTTCAAAGATAAAAACGGCAATGTTACTATGTTGGTTGGACAAATGTTGCGTCGTAAAGAAAGAGAATCATTGTATCGAAAAATGATCGTGCGTGGTTATGACAGGCCAGAGGATGTGAAAGATATTCATGGACGTTCTTTGGTAATTATGCCGACAAAAGATCGCGCTTTGAGTGATATTTTAAAAAAGGAAGAACGGGTAATTGAGGTATGTAATAAAGATGGTAATGGAAATTTGTTGTGTGAAGATAAAAATTTTGAAGATCATGCGGCTGTATTTGAAATTATTGAAAATTTACAAAAAGATAAACATGTAAAGATTCTAGAATACAAACCAACCAATGAACCAAATACTGCTTTTAAGAGTGGTGGAGCGGGAGGTGAAGCTCAAATAAGATTGGCTAAGTTTTATATTCAGCATACCGACAATAAAGGCGTAGTAAGAAATGAAGAGGTGCAAATTTTTTCGCCATCAGCGGATGGGCGTAGTGGATTTTATTGGGAAAAGAAAAAGAAAGAAGATGATGAAAATTATGAGTTTGACCGTCTGTTGCGCACCAAAGGTGTTCATTCTTTTGTGGAGATTCTTTACCCGGCTAGAATTTATGGAAAACCAATAGAAACAGTTCAAAAAGTTAAAAAAGTGCCAAAGAAAAAACGATCGTAATGATCGTTTTTTTAATAAGTAAATTTTTAATTTGAATTTATTATCTTTGGATTATTTTTTCCACCACCTCCTGAACATTTTTTATTGGCGCAATTTTTAAACCAATAATTTTTGGTATTTTTGATGAAAGTGGAATAACGGCAATTTCTAATCCGAGATTTTTTATTTCAGTTAATCTTTTTTCGGTATGATTGACTGGTCGGACTTCGCCACTGAGTCCAACTTCGCCAAAGGCAGCTATACCAGGTGGCAGAGTCTTATCTTTTAATCCGGAAGCTATAGCTAGGATGACCGCTAAGTCAGCAGCCGGCTCGTCAACTGTGAGACCACCAACGACATTGAGAAAAACATCATAAGATTCGAGCGGTAATCCAGCGCGACGAGATAATACGCCGATTAAAACTTGTAGTCTGTTTAAATCAAATCCAGAGGCACGGCGTTGAGGAAAACCAAAATTAGTTTTGGTTACTAACGCTTGAATTTCGATAAGCATCGGGCGGGTGCCTTCCATTATGGCAGTGATGACTGTCCCTGGAACTGGCTCATTTCTTTCAGAAATCATAGCAGCGGAGGGGTTTTTTACTTCTACGAGTCCATCTTTTTCCATAGTAAATACACCAACTTCATCGGTCGGACCAAAACGATTTTTGGCGGCGCGTAAAATCCTGAAATCATGAAAACGATCACCCTCGAGATAGAGGACAGTATCCACGAGGTGTTCTAGAGTTTTTGGTCCAGCCACGGCGCCATCTTTGGTAACTTGGCCGATTAAAATAAAAGTAATATTATTTTTTTTGGCGGCTTCCAATAATTTGACGGTACTTGCCCGTACTTGAGAAATATTTCCAGCTTCTCCGGCAACTTCATCAGAATAAACTGTTTGGATAGAATCGATGATGGCCAATTTTGTTTTGGTGGATAGACTGGTTGCGATGATGCTTTCAATATTGGTAGCGTTGGCCAGTTGGAGAGTGGGGGAGGTGATATCGAGTCGTGAGGCGCGCATTTTTATCTGTTGAGTGGATTCTTCACCGGAAAAATAAATTGTTTCAGGAATAATATTGGCCAGTTGCAAAGCAAGCGTAGATTTTCCGATACCCGGTTCGCCGCCAAGCAATATTAGGCTACCAGGGACTAAGCCACCTCCAAGCACTCTGTCCAATTCAGAAATATTAGACTGAAAACGTTTGAAATTTTGGTTGCTAATATCTTGAAGTTTCTCTGTTTTGATTGGCAAATAATTTTTGGCAATTTCTTCTTTTTCTTTGTTGGTTGGTGCATTCATTTGTTCGACCGTACCCCATTTGCCACATTCCAAACAACGCCCGGTCCATTTTTGGAATTGGGCGCCACAGTGGGTGCAGGTGAAAATCATAGAGTTTGTTTTCATATTTTTAACAATCATTACATCTGGTGTCAGGAAAAGCAGTTCCACCCCAAAATTCATAATGCCAACGTTCGGACTTTAGACGAACCCAACCAGAGCTAAACATTATAGATTTTAGATCTTCAAAAGCTGGCCCAGTTTCATCTTTCTTTGCGTATCCAGCTACTGGTGCGCCATCTTTTAGTAAAGTAATGTCGATAGCTATCCCAGCTCCGTGATTTGAACCTCCAGGCCAAGCCAGCTCACTTGGTTTATACGGATTGTCTGGTTTGTCTATCAGATAATCAGGTGGTTGGAAATGAGTACAATATTTCTCTAATTGTCCTTCCAATGAGCGGTAGGTGCTTTGTATTCTGATTATATACCCTTTGCTAGCTGCATTTTCCCCAGCTTTTTGTAGAGCGGTTACAGCTGGTGATTTAAGAAATGCGTCGGTCGTAAAAGTTAAACCTACAGGAGTTGAATCATGGTTTTTAAACCATTTTTTTACATCAGTGAGAGTAGTTGGGTCAGCGCCATTAAGAGTACTGTATGATGGTAGTGTATTTTTTTTACTACAATATGGAGCACATGCTGTACGATTGTCGCAAAGCCTTTTTGTGTCGCCAGCTCCTCCGTCTCCGTCAGGTTCAGAAGGATCAGTTGCAATTTGTGGCTGAATATATTCTACTCTTAGTACATCAAAGTTCACCAACGCCGGATTGATAGTATATAAAATAGAATAAGATCCCCAAGCAATAAATAGTCCAATCACTATTTGACCAATTTTTTTAAAACCTTCAACACGTTCTTGACCACCCAATACAGTTATTTTTACTCCAACTACTATTATCATTATCACTCCGATGATACTAACAAACACCATTGACACATTATAAATCACCTTCATGTATTCACCAATATATGGTAAATGTAAAAACCCTTCACTATCAATATTATTAGCGACATCACTAAAATTTAATTGAGGGATGTTTATTTCTAAAACCGGTTTAACAATTTTTAATTCTTTTGTTTGTTCAGTTTCCACTATTTCTCCATCTTGATATTTTTTTAGTCCAATATCATCTAAAAAACAAAAAGAATTTTTACAAACCCCAATCCCACTAAAGATTTTACAATCACTATCTGAAGAACATCCTTTATTTGTTTTTATACATTTTTTTGCTCCGCAATCGATTGTTTCAGTATTTATTCCGTTGATTGGTACTGCTTTTGGCGCTACACCACAAAATGATATGTCTCTTTGATTGTTATTGCAGTTACAAAAAGTTTGTTTGCAATTTTTTTCATCTATATCAGCGGTAGGTTTTCCTGCGGCGTCTTTTACAAAAGCACAACAACAGTGGGTGATTATTTTACAACCAGCTTCTCCATATTCAGTTTTGTTACCGCCGCCGTATTCTTTATAAAAGAAATTTGTACCGTCCAAAGAGTAATCTTCTTTTCCAGGAGTATAATTTAATTTTAATTTTACATCCATGTCTAGCCTTTTGTCATTTACTAATATAAAATCGCTGTAAGTTTTTTTAATAGCATCAAATTGAAATTTTGTCGGCGCTCCTTTTGGATCAAAAACAGTAATATCACATCTCATCATTTTAATATTATCGATAAAACCGCTGGCTTCACAATATTTTACAGAATCTTCCTTGTTATTTATAGAAATATCTTTGAGGCCAGCCCATGGATCATCAGCTTTGGCAACAAATGGAAAAAAAATATTACTAAATAATAACAATAATATAATTTTAATTATAATATTGTTTCTAACAATCATAAAACTTTGTTTTAATAGTGTAAATTATTTACAAGCTCCTTTGGTAACACTCTTGCAAATGTATATTACTGGGCAATCAGCAGTTGGAACTGGCATTTTTGTATCATCTTGAAGTATGGCACAATAATCATTGCTAACAACAGGCGGAGAAGGGGTAGTAGGTGTTGGTACTACTGGAGTTCCTGTCCCGTCATCACATATAGATGGGGCATATTGAAAATGAGCAGGGTCATCTTTTTGTAGCCAGACAAATTTTCCAGTGGCCTGTATGATATTTCCCATAGCTTCTGGTATGCCATATTGTGTTAGTATTTCTTCGCACGCTTTCAATTCATCACCTTTTTTGTCGTTACATTTTGGATTATGTGGAAAATCAAAATCCCAAGCAATACCTAGTGCATGACTACCAGCTAGCCATACTGCGGATGGTTTCATTTTTCTCTGTACACCATTTTTATCTATGTATGTACCATCTGTACTGCCAGATTTTTCTGTTGCTTTAAGTTTTATGTAATTTGCTAGAGCGGTATTAGTATATCCACCTTTTCCAACACTAATTCCAAATTCACCACCAAATTTTTTTATAAAAGCAATTGCAGCGCTATGACCATCTGGCATATAAGCCCCACTATTATATGCTCCAGCATGATCTGTTTTTATGTGCTCTATCCACTTAACAATTGTTGGATCGGTTGAGCTTTCAACAAGTTTAAGTCTTTCTTGCAGGTCGTCAGCAATAAATTTATGTACTTTTATTTTTTTATTTAAGAAAGTTACTGTAGTTTGATTTTTGTTCAATTCTTCTTGTGTTTTTCCTAATTTATTTAAAGCACAGACATCTTCTACTGACAGTGTGGCGGCAAATCCATTAGTACCAGGTATCACCCATGTTTGACCACTAGGTTCAGTATGTTGTTTGCCCATTTTGCCAGGGACAACAATGCCAGTTTCGTCACTATGGTATTCTGTCAGTGAGACTTCTGGAATGATATATTTTACTTTTAATGCATTAAAATTTACCAAATCCGGATTGATAGTATATAAAATAGTATATGATCCCCAAGCAATAAACAACCCAATCACAACTTGACCGATTTTTTTAAGACCAGCTGCTCGAGCCTCACCGCCGATAGTGGTAATTTTTACACCTTCAACAATAATCATTATTACTGCTATGATGCTTATAGCCACCAAGGCTACTTTGTATATGGCCGACATATATTCTCCAATATATGGCAATGTCAGATTGCCTTCTGAATCAATACTATTTTCTAAATCACTAAATTTTAATTGAGGAATATTTATTTCCAAAGTTGGTTTGACAATTTTTAGTTCTTTTACTGTTTCTGTACTACTACCTGTACCACCATCAGGTTGTATGGATTTACAAGTCGCATTGACACCTTCCATTTCATCATCGTGGGCTGATTTTGTTAGTTGTGAGGTGACTGTATCTGGAAAATTTTTAGTTTGTGGTGCAAATGTTTTCGTAAAGGGATTGTATACATATGTTGTAACTGTTATCCCATTACCTGTCACATCAACCCAAGTAAATGAGTCAGCGATATCGGCAGCTGTCCAACCCTTTACATACTCTCTTGCCCTCAATCCCAAAGTTCCATTATTGACATATTCTAGCCCATTGCATTTTCCGTGGTAATAACCATGAGTGTGAGCGGCAAATATCGCTCCGGCATTTTTAGAAATTAAGTGTTTTGGAAGTTGATCAATATCGGTTAATCCACCAGGAGTGATTCCTAGTACACTGCTACCACATATTTTTCCATCATCTTGGCAAGTTAATCCATAAGGAGTAACATGACGAAAAACCAAATCTCCAGCGGTGACATTGGAATCGATACAATCTAATTCTTGTTGAGTCAGGCCGTATTTATGACCATCAAAATATGGGTCTATTAAATCAAAACCTATTCCTTTGTAAGTAAATTTACGAAATCTTGGATCAGGTGATTCTTTTCCACAAAGAGTAGCACTGTTATATTCCGGCAGAAGTTTACTAGATTGATTTTTCCAAAACTTGTACCAATTTTTTGATCCGCCGTTTAGAAAATCATGGTTGCCAGCTACTGGTACCAAGGGTGCAGTTATTTTTTTTACAAATACTTCATTGAGTGTATTAAATTCTTCTTGTTTTCCATTAGCGGTCATATCTCCCAACAACACTATAAATTCTGGTTTCTTTTCATTTAAAAAAGCAACAGAATTGATAAGAGCTTCACCTTGGGTGGCGATATCTTTTTCTGGTGTATCAGAGATTACTGCAAAACTAAAATGTTTGGCTTCCTCTGCTGTCATATCTGTAGTATTGTATTTTTCCAGATTTGTCGCCACTGTTGTTAATGGAACAAAACAAACAGATAAAAAGAAGGTTAAAGTAATTATTTTTTTTATCATAGATATGATTATTTAGCAATAAATTTCGTCAACATTTCGATAATATCAATTTTATTTTCCAAATTTATTTTTTTATTATTAACATAAATAATCGGTGTTTGTTCAACACCAAGTGAAGCGGCCAATATGACAGTGCGCGCGATTTTTTGAGCGGCTTCATCAGAGTTTACACACTGCCACCAGTTTACTTTATTTATTTTTAAATTTTCGGCAATTTTGGTGAGATCAGATTCGGTGGAAATATTTTTTTGAGTATTTAAAATATCGACATACTGCCAATATTTCCCTTGTTTGCCGGCGCAATATGCGCTACGGTGGGGGAGGTCGTTGATTTTATAAAATAAATTTTTGTGAGGTATATATTTTGTAAAAAGGCGCACATCTTGAGGGTGCTCTCTGGTGAATTTGCTGACTTCGTTATATTTCACTTTACAATCAGAACAAGAAAAATCATTAAATAATACTATGGTAAGTGGCGCTCCTGGATTTCCCAATACGGGATCATCATTTTCTAGGGGGATTTCAAAATAGCCTTCACTTAAGAGAGGAGTAACATTCGGTGTAACAGTAATTTTTCTAGTTTTAATTACTTGAAAAGTAAAAATAGCGCCGGCGGCGAATACCGCTAACAGCAACAATAAATAAAATTTGTTTAGTGGGTGCATATTAGCGATAATTAAAAATTATATTTTAACTTCAAAGACACCGCTTTGGGAGGCGTCAGTAAAGAAAACCTTGTTTTTTATTTGATCATAATTAATACTTTTGATTGTATAATCACTACCCAAAGAAATATTGGTTTTTAAACCGGTTTTTAAATCAATTTTGTACATGTCATCTTTGTTGGTAGCGGCGACTTCTGGCAGGATACCGGCGCCTTGAGGTAGGTCGCGTGGTACGGCGCAATATAGCGTAGTATCACCAGCAAAAGTACATTTTTCTGCCCAAGTGTTTAATTTCAACATTTGACGATTGCCACCAATACTGTCGCCATAAGAATCTACTATCCAGAGTTCCGGTTTGAAATCACTGCGGGTGCTATACACGCTGTATAAAAGTTTTTGACCGGTCGGTGACCATTGTGGTTGAAAACCAAGGCCTTCGACTACAGTAGATTTGAAATTTTCTCCGTGTAATCCGACAAAAAGCACTTCGCGTCTTTCGCCACCAAGTGCTTCGCCAGTTTGAGAAAAAGCGACAGTTTGACGGCTTGGTGACCAATCTATTTGGACTTTGTCGGCGTTGTTGCCCATCGGCTCCACTAGTGTGGTGCCACTACCATCGTCATTGGCAGTTACCAACCAACGATTTTCTGGCGATAACCCAATACTTTTGGCAGCAATTTGAGAGCCATCTGGTGAGAAAGAAAATTCCTCCCAGTGTTTTGGTAGAGTGGTTTGCTTTTGTTTTTCAAAATCATAGATAGTTTTGGAACCGTCTGGGTATTCCAAGACAGCCTTGTCATTTTTATTTGCCCAGGTGACCTTATTGACATTATAAAAAGTTTGTTCGGATAATGATTTTAGTTGTCCATCGCTACCAAGGCGATAAAATCTACCATCGGCAGTATTGTAATAGCGCATATTGCCAGATTGATTAAAACCTGGGTAGCTTACATTTTCTTTGGTAATTTGGTTAACAGTTGAAGGTTGAAAATAACCTCCAGGAGTGACTTGGGGGATTGGTGGTGGGGCAGTTTCGACACCACGGTTTAGCTGAGTTTCTGCTACTTTTTCGGCAGTTGTAGTAATAGTTCTTTCCCCAGCTCCTGGCAATTGCCCAGCTTGTTCTGGGGTAGTGGTGATGGGAGCTGCTTGGTAGGTTGTGGATTTTTTAAAGAGAGTATACAAACCAAAGCCAATCAACGCGGCAGTGACCAATAGGGCAATGATTAAAAAGATACGTTTGAGAGCTGGGTTCATATTTTTAAAATTAATTAAGCGGCTGGTTGTGAATTATTTTGTTGCGGTTCGCTTGGTTTGGCGGTTTCGACGTTTTCGTTAGCAGTGGTTGGTGCTGCTGATTTTTCAGCTTGTTGTTTTTGTTCCTGTTCCTTTTGTTGTTGTAAATGCATTTTACGATCCCGTTTACTAGCAGCCATCAAACGGTTTATTGTTTGAATTTCTTTTCTTTTTTTAACGCGCTCTTTAGTTGGTTTTAGTATTTCTTTTAACTGTTTAATGAGTGTATCTACTTCTTTTTCTATTTTTTCAACTGAAGCGGTTAATCTGTCTTTAATCATGAAAAAATTGTTAATCCACCAAACCAAAACTATAATAGGTGATATCAAAAGCAATAATATGCCTGGAACCACATATAATCCAAAACCGGCTATTATTAATCTTCCTGTATTAACCAAGGCCATGGCTAAAGCAGTAGTAGCTTTGGCTGTTTCTAGCGTTGCTTTAATTGTTTGGAACGTAACTAATTTTGTTGATAATTGTATAATTTTTCGTTCATCGTTAACATTTTTTAATCCCATAGTAAAACCCATTATTGCACTATAGATAGTTGGCAGAGCATATCTTATTATTCTCATTTCCTTTCCACTTTTTACTCCGTCTAGTTTATTTTCTAGTTTTTTTAATTCAGATTCCAATTTTCTTCTTTGTAGGCCGAGTTGTTTTTTACGACTGCGATCGCTTCTGAGACTTTCTGCTATATTATTAACTTTGTTTTTAACTTTATCAACAACTTGTTGTTTTTTGTTACCGGCAAAGTCTTTGATTTTACCACCCAATCCTTTATTTGCCTTATCGGAAGCCATATTGGAGGCGGCTCCGGTCTGACCGCTTGTTGGTAAAGTGGCTGGAGTTTTTTGAGTGGTAGGGGAAATATGTGGTCCTGTTTGTGAAAGCGCGTCATTAGTTGTTTGGGGTGATTGATTTACAGTTGGAGGTCGTGGAACAGTCGGTGGTTGTGACTCAGGTGATTGAGTATTATTTGCTGTCGCATCTGGAGGTAGTGTTTGTTCATTTGGATTTGTTGGAGGTTGTTGTTCATTTTCAGATGGCTGTTGATCAGTTTCTGGATTGGTCTGTGGCTGTGGTTGATTTGGAGAATTATTATTAGTTTGATCATTTGGCGGAGTTTGGTTCGGATGAGTTTCATTTTCTTTATCTGTTGACGGATTTTCCGCACTAGGTTGTGCTGGTTCACCAGTGTTTTTGTTAGGATGCCCCTCGTTAGTTTCAGATGGAGGTGGAGTTTGATCAGGAGTAGGTTTATTAGACTGCTTAGCTGCCGTATTGGATCCACTTGGTTTTTCTGTTGATGGTGGTTCTTCCTCTTGGTTATCATTAGCCGCCGGTGCTGAAATATTATTATTAGGTTCAGCTGTTTTTGTTTTTGATGTTGGAACTTCGACATTATCATTGGCAGCAGTTTGATTACTATTATTATTTTTTGTCGCAGGTAAATCTAGAACATTTTTGCTGCTCCGCATTTTTGCACCGCCGTTTTCAGATATTTGTGTTATTTTAATATCGCCGTTGGTGGCCGCCGGACCCTTTGGTAAATCGTTATCAATAGGTTGTTTAGCGGTCGCTCCCATAGAATATTATTTAACAAACAGTTGTTTATCGGCAATATCCAATGAATATTGTTTTTTATTTTTCTTTTTTAAAATTACTTCAGCCATAAGTTTTTCTATCGCGGTTCGGAGTTGGCGACGAATCGTACGAGCGTTGGCATTGGCAGTTGGGAGTGAGGCAATATATTCAGTCAGTGTTTTTTCTTTGGTATTTATTTTGGTATGATATTGAATCAATCGTTCGTTGAATTTGATAATTTCCAACTCAGCAATTTTTGCCAAATCGGTCGTGGTCAAAGTGTTAAATAAACAAATTTTGTCTAAACGGTTGATCAATTCTGGAGAAAAATATTCTTTCAATTTTTCATTTATTTTTTTGTCATAAATTTCACTTTGTGAGGTAGTGCCACCAAATCCAAAATCGGCACGTTTGGCATCTTGTGCGCCAAGTGAAGTGGTTAGTATTATTATAGCATGTTTTAAAGAAATTTTCTTGCCGGTCGAGTCGGTGATTTCTCCATTTTCCAAAATTTGTAATAATAATTTGGTGACGTCTTTGTGAGCTTTGTCGATTTCGTCAAACAACACCACACAATGTGGGTTATTTTTTATTTTATCGGTAAAATTGTTGCCTTCTTTGTAGCCAACATAGCCAGCCGGTGAACCAAGTAATTTGGATACCCCAAAACTTTCGTTGAATTCGCTCATGTCTAGTTTGATTAGTGAATCTTTGCTTGGATAAAGAGTGTTGGCGATAGTTTTGGCTAGTTCGGTTTTACCCATACCGCTTTGACCAACAAACATAAAAGAGGCGAGTGGTCTGTCTGGGTGATTTAATCCAAGTCGAGCGCGATTGATAATTTCGGATACTTCGTGCGTCACATTATCTTGTCCGATTACTAGAGATTTTAATTTTTCTTCCAGATCAAGTAATTCATTTTTTTCTTCCATGATGAGTTCACTTGGTTTTGAACCGATAATTTTGGCGATTTGTTCCAATACATCTCGGTCAGTAATTTCTCCCAAAAATTCAGTCTTTTTTTCTTTGGCTATTTTATTTTCTTTGTCTATTTCTAATCGTAATTTTTCTTCTTGCAATTTTAATTTTACCGCCTCGTTGAATTTGTCCGACAAAGCCGCCGCTTCTTTGGCCGAAATTATTTTTTCCAATTTTTGTTTGAGGCGTTCTATTTTTCCAATCCAAGAAGAATTTTTGGAGTTTATTCTTTTGGCGGCGGCAGTTTCGTCCAACAAATCTATCGCTTTGTCTGGTAAAAATTTGTTGGTGATATAACGCTGGGAAAGGCGAACAGCCGCTTCGACGGCAGATTTATTTATTTTGATACTATGAAAAATTTCGTAGTTAGTTTTGATGCCTTCAAGAATTTTGACAGAATCATCGGCGGATGGTTCTTTGACAAAAATAGGTTGAAAACGACGCTCAAGAGCCGAATCACTTTCGATATGTTTTTTGAATTCATTTAAAGTAGTGGAACCGATACAGCGAATTTGACCGCGCGCCAAAGCCGGTTTGAGAATATTGGCGGCGTCCATCGTGCCTTGATTTGATCCAGCGCCGACGATGTTGTGAAGTTCGTCAATAAATAAAATAATATTGGGATTGGCGGCGACATCGTCGATAACTTGATGAAGTCGCCCTTCAAATTCACCGCGATAAATAGTGCCGGCAATGAGTAGCCCCATATCCAGAGCGTAAATTTTTTTATTTAATAAAATATCCGGCACTTTATTTTGTAAAATACGTTTGGCCAGACCCTCGATGATGGCGGTTTTTCCAACACCCGGCTCGCCAAGTAATACTGGATTATTTTTGGTACGACGACAAAGAATTTGAATCAGCCGTTCGATTTCATTTTCTCGACCGATAATTGGGTCAATATTTTTTTGCATTTCCGGATTGGTCAGATTGATAGCAAAAAAATCCAGAGCAGTTTCTTTTTTGTTTGATCGTTTGTTGGTTTTTGAGACAGGGGCATTCATAGAAGAATCATGAGGATTTGAACCAAACATATTATCTTGCATTTTATCTACTGCGTCCATCACTTCGTTGATTTGCGGAAATTGTGAAGCGTTGGTGAGTACAATATCCAATTGTTTGGTGATATCTGCCAAAGTAATGTGATTGTGCTTTAGAGCCAGATTTATGACTGGGTCGTTGAGTTCAATAATTCCTTTTAATAAATGCTCGGTTCCAATATAGTTGTGAGTATGTTCTTGAGCTATAATCATCGCTTTTTCCATCGCCATTTTAGAATCACTAGACATCGGAGACATTTCTATCTCGGCAGTGCCGGCTAATTTTTTTGTGGGGACTATGGGTAATTCCAAAATTATTTTTTCAACACTTTTAAAATCAATTTTTAGACGGTTTAAAATTTCGGCAGCCACTGATCCTTTTTGGTTTTGTAAAATAAAAAATAGGTGAATTGGCTCCACTTCTTTATTTTCTAATTTGGTAGCGAGTTGAATGCTTTTGCTCAGGACGTCTTTGAGGTGGGAAGAAAAACGGTCTAGTATGGACATAATAACCCGATTAAGTTGCTTTAAGAATAAGGATATTATATAATAAAAGAACTTAATTTACAAGCTAAAAAAATGATAAAATATGTTTCCAAAACAGGTGTTTAAAGCTTATGATATTCGTGGTTTGGTGGAAGGGGAACTAAGTGAGGATTTGGCTTATCGGATTGGACGGGCTTACGGGGTGTTTTTGCGTGAACGATATGAAAATTTGGGTCGTAAGAAAGTGGTGGTGGGGCAAGATATGCGAAAAAGTAGTCCAAAGTTTTCCAGTGAGGTGATTAGAGGATTGAATGATGAATACTTGAATGTAGTGGATATTGGCTTGGTTAGCACTCCATTATTTAATTTTGCCTGTACTCATTATTCAGAATATGGTGCCGGAATAATGATTACAGCCTCTCATAATCCAGCTGAATATAATGGTTTTAAAATGACATTGGGCGATGGAACTCCAGTTGGTAGAGATAATGGAATGAGTATTATCAGGGATCTGGCTGAAAAAAATGAATGGGCGGTAGCTGACAAAGTTGGTATTTTAGAAAAAAAAGAAGTTTTACAGGATTATTTAGATAAAATATTGTCTTTAGTAAAAGTAGAGAATATTAAACCATTAAAAATAGTAATCGATGCTGGTAATGGTATGGCCAAGGCTACTTTTCCGGAATTGTTAAAAAAATTACCGATACAAGTAGAATATTTATTTTTGGAACCAGATGGTACTTTTCCAAACCATGAAGCCAATCCTTTGAAAGTAGAGACTTTGAAGGCTCTACAAAAAAGAGTAGTAGAGATTGGGGCAGATTTTGGGTTTGCCTTGGATGGTGATGCGGATAGGGTCGGATTGGTGGATGAAAAAGGTGAAGTGGTGGAGGCGTCGTTTGTCGGTGCTTTGATGGGGCTCGAAGTTTTGCGATCTAATCCAGGTTCATATATGCTTTATGATTTGCGTAGCAGTAAGGTTGTACGTGACGTTTGGGAGCAAAATGGTGCACGCACTGGCATGTGTCCGGTTGGTCATGCAATGATAAAAAAGATGATGAAAGAAGTCGGAGCGTTTTTTGCTAGTGAGTTGTCATTACATTTATATTTTGGTGATATGCACGATGTCGAATCGACAGATTTGGCACTACTTTATTTTTTAAGTTTAATATCTCGTACTGGTAAAACGATGAGTGAATTGACTGCGCCGCTAAAAAAATATTTTCATTCCGGTGAGATAAATTTTCACGTAAATAACAAAGACGAAATTTTAGCTAAATTAAAAGAAAAATTTAATGACGCTAAAGTTATTGAATTGGACGGACTTTCTTTTGAATATCCGACCTGGTGGTTTAATGTGCGAGGTAGTAATACCGAGCCGGTATTACGTTTGAATTTGGAATCAAATGTTAAATCTGAGATGGAAGAAAAATTGGCAGAGGTGAAAAAAATTATTGGTGAATAAAAATTAATTTAATTTTTTATCCACAGTTTTGTTTGACATTTAAACAGTGTTATTATAGTGTATAAGTATATGAAACAGACAACCAAACAATTTTCAATGGCTTGGTACTACCGCTCTCTATCTAGAGTTGCGTAAGTTTGTTGTCTTTCAAATAAACTACAGGAGCCGCTCTAGGTATAACTAGAGCGGTTTTTTTATTTTAATAATTTAATTAATAAATGTATGAAATTTGTTTCAAAAAAAGTTTCTGTCGGTTCGTTTGGAGTAGTTGATTTTTCTTTGCCAATTCTTTCTGGTGGTGATCGTGGTCAAAAAGTTTTAATTATTAACAATATTCACGGTGATGAAGTAACTGGATTTTTTGTCTTGGAAAAATTATTATCTTTGTTGCCTGAAAAAATTAACGGCCAAATTAATATTGTGACAACGGCCAATCCTTTTGGATTGATTCATCGCCAGAGATTTTTGCCGTTTGATGAAGTTGATCCCAATCGGGGTTTTCCGACTGTTCAGCCAGCTCGTGGTATTGCTGTACCATTTCGAGATAAATTAACTAATTTAGCCCTCCATCACGATTTTATAATTGACTTGCACACTTTTATGAAACCATGTTTAAGTGCTGGGTTATTGTTGCCTCAGAAAGATGAAAAAACTGATATGTTGGTACGGCGTTGTTTGAATGCATCAAACACTGATATTTTAATAAAAATGGATGTAAAAGGCGCTGAAAAAAGAGCAAGCAGCGCTTTGGGTATGCATTTAATTCAAAACGGTAAATTATTTTTTGTTTTAGAATTCAATCCAATTCGTCAAGTAAAAAATGATGATATTTTGATTAAATTTGCTAATGGTTTGATAGATATTTTGGCAATTCTTGGTTTGGTAAATAAAACAGTTTTACCTAAAAATAAGTTACTGTTATTTGAAAGACAGTCTTTGATTAGTGTTGATTCAGGACTGTTTGTACCACAAGCAAATTTGGGTGAAGAAATTAAAAAAGATGAAATTGTCGGATTTGTGATTAATCCAAAAAATTTGGTGCGAACACCCGTGTTGTCTCCGTTTGAAGGGGTAGTTACAGAAATTGCTGATAGACAGTTTTATATGCTGGGAGAAAAATTAGCAACTATTGGAAAAAAAGTTCTTTAAAAAAAATTTGTCTGTCAGCTGCAATTTTTTAGGAAAGTCCTAGAGGGTTGCACTGGCAGGCAATGCAAATTGTGTGTCAGCCTCAGTGTCTAGTAACAAAGGCGGTCGTCATGAAGATTGTATATGACTCTAGCAGTGCTTCTAAACTTCCTATGGGATTTCACACTTTTCCAGAAGTGTTGAGTCTTACAGAAGTTGAGCAGGCCCGGGTTCTTCGCATCGGAGAACTTTCACACAGTGTCTTGTGCAAGGTGAATGATTTGGCTGCCTTGGTCATGTCATCGGATGATCCAGATTTGCAGTGGCTGCGTCGGCTGTTGCTTGGTTCGATTCCTGTCGAGCATCATGAACTCGCCAAGGAATTGATGGTCAAGTGCGCCGGTCAAAGTCCTGTTCATTTGTTTCGGGCCGATGTGGTCGGTGGTGGTCAGATTGCCGAGTTGCAGTGTCCTGGGTCTGGGTGGGCGTACACGCGTGCACTCGAACTTCAGTACGGCATCCCGGCGCAAGAGTCTCCGATAGTTGCATCCTACCTCAAGTGGGCGCAAGGTCGGGATCTCACCTGGTGGTTACACGAGCCAAAACACGAACGGTCGGTACGATTCCTGATCGAAGAATGTCGGAGTGTGGGTCTGAACATCAAGATGTTCACTACTGCCGATTTTGATCCGGAAAATACCCAAGCTGTCGTGAAACGGTTGCCGTTGCCGGAGCTGATCTCCGAGCCCAAGGGTCGGCGGCTGTTGCGTCGTTGGCTTGATGGCCAAGTGGACATGGATCTGTTGCCTTCGATGGTACCGGAGACCAAGTACTTGATGGCGATTTTTCACCACCCTCAGTTCGCCCATCTCTTCACAGAAGAGGAAAAGCAACTGGCGCCAAAAACTATTCTCGTGGAATCACGGGAACAAGTGATCGGTGAGAAGTGGGGGAAGACTGTCACTATGGAGTACGCTTTTGAGCGTTTTGCCAAGGATTACATCCTGAAATATGGCGGCGCGCAAAAAGAACTTCGTGGTGGTTGTCATGCGGTCTACAGCCTCGGCGCTGGTTCCGTAAAACTTCCGGAGCGTCAGGCGTTGCTTGATCGGGCGGTGGCCGATTGGCAGCGTGGTGAGGGTTGGGTGTTGCAAGAGTACAATCCGATGAAATGGGAGGTGAAAAAAACTCCCGAAGATCATCCGATGCGCTACTTTTCCATCTTCCGCCCGCACTATCTGTGGAACCAAGTCACTGGTCAGGTTGAACTGGTGCGCAACAGTATCACGGCGCGTAATGACTGGAAAGTTCACGCGCAGTCTGATGCCTACTTGGGTATTTTCAAGTAGATCGTTCTTTTTAGACTTGAGCAGTACAGAATCTCGTACGCTCGGTCACCGCCATGCCGTCGGAAAATACGGCTCCCATTATGTTGTCGACAACATATAGAACAAAAAACACTTTTTAATGGTGTTTTTTTGTTTAAAATTATTCAGTTATAATTCTCGCATCCAACACTTTTATTCCTTGACCTCTTGGTAATACTAGTAGTGGATTAATATCCAATTCTTTGATGTTTGGAAAATCAGTGAGTAGCTGTGATAATCGTCCGAGACAATCTATCAAGGCCTGAGTGTCCATCACGGCTTGTCCACGTGCACCGTCTAATATTTTTTTGGATTTTAGTTTGTTAATCATTTTTTGGGCGTCATAGGCAGTGAGTGGGGCAAGACCAAAAGTTACATCTTTAAAAATTTCAACATAAGTGCCACCTAGTCCGACCATGATAGTATTGCCGAGTCCAGGATCTTTGACGCTGCCTAAAATCATTTCTATGCCTTTTTCTTTGACCTTTTCCATAATTAAAACGCCGTCAATTTTGGCCAGTGGAAATTTGTGTTTAATGTTTTTTATCATCTCGGTGAATTTTTTACCAGCTTCTTCCGGTGCAATATTTAACATCACGCCACCAGCATCGGTTTTGTGTAAAATATCTTGGGAGATAATTTTTAGTACCACCGGTTTGCCGATTCTTTTGGCAATTATGTGGGCGTCAACGGCTGATTTGGCAATTTCAGTAGGCAATATTGGGAAACCATAGTCACGCAAAATCGGTAGTGCGTCCGCTTCCGGAAAAATAGTTTGTCCGCGTTCTTTGGCTTCATTAAAATATTTTTCAGCAGCTTGTTTATTGACATTTTTAAAATTAAATTTGGCGTTATAATTATCTTTTTTAATATTAGCAAAATGGGTGAGTGCGTCTAGAGCTTTGGTAGCTTCTTCGGGAAAACTAAAAGTAGATACGCCATTGGCGCGTAAAATTTTAACACTATTTTCTACTAATTTTCCACCAATAAAACTGGCGACAATTGGTTTGTCAGATTTTTTCTTGGCGGTGATAATTGCTCTGGCAGTAAGTTCAAATTCAGTCATAGATTGTGGAGTCAAAACCACAATAATACTATCCACATTTTTGTCTTTTTCCAAAATATCGATAGCGGCTTTGTAGCGGTCAGCCTTGGCATCGCCTAACACATCAATTGGATTGTGAAAATTGGCGTAAGCCGGTAAAACTTTCCGCAGTTTTTTTTCAGTTTCAGCAGAAATCTTGGCCATTTTTAAACCGCTAAAAATTACTTCGTCAGTTGTTAGAACTCCCGGACCACCGGCATTGGTTACAATAGCAACACGGTCGCCCTTTGGTAATTTATTGTGAGTAAAAATTCGTAAATATTCAAAAAGTTCAGAGATCATTTCAGCGCGAATGATACCAGCCTGAGAAAACAACCCTTGATAGGCACTATCATTGCCAGCTAGAGCGCCAGTATGTGAGGCGCTGGCGGAAGCACCATCACTAGTACGGCCGGATTTTATGGCGATAATCGGTTTGGGGTTTTTACCATGAGTGAGTTTTTTGGCGGCGGCGATAATGGCGGGCGCATTGGTGAGTTGCTCGACATACATCGCGATGACTTTGGTTTTTTTATCTTTGGCTAAATATTCAAAAAGATCCGCTTCAGACAGCAGAGCCTTGTTACCAACACTCACAAATTTGGAAAATCCAATATCCAATTTTTGGGCATAATCCAAAATGGCGGTACAGAGTGCGCCACTTTGAGAAATGAAAGCAATATTGCCACTAGGTGGCATAATATTGGCAAACGAAGCATTCATTTTAATTTCTGGGTTAATAACTCCCAGACAATTTGGTCCCACCAGAGCAATATTGTTTTTTTGACAGATTTTTTTAATTTGATTTTCCAAATCAATATTGCCAACTTCTTTGAATCCAGCCGAAATAATAATTACTCCTTTGATATTTTTTTTCGCCACAGTTTCTAGTACGGTTGGTACAATGCTACTAGGCACGACAATAATAGCCAAATCAATTTTTTCTTTGATAGCCAAAACAAATGGATAACATTTGAGATCATAAAGTTTAGTCGTTTTGGGGTTGACCGGGAAAATTTTACCTTTGTAACCTTGAGTGATTAAATTTTTAACAATATCATTACCAACATGACCGACTTCCGTCGAAGCACCGATAATGGCGATAGATTTTGGATAAAAAATTGAATTGAGATCCATAAAAAAATCCGTGATGATTATTCACGGATTTATTTTAACATTTTTTTATGTTTTTGTCACTAATATTTTTGATAAATTTTTGTTAGTTCTTCAAATTTTTTACCGCACCATAATGATGGATAGCGACACCGGCAAAATTTTGATTATTACCAAATGTTTGTTTAGCTCTGGTGAAAACATTTTCCATGGCGTTGAAGCCTTCTTCAAAAAATGTAATAGAAGCCGGATCTTGTTGAGAAGTTTCGGCACCAAATACCATCGGTACGTTTACGTTGGCTTTGATATTTGGACCAATACCTCCGGTAATATTTTGTCCGCCGTATCCATAGAGAAAAGTCGCTTCGGTATCAAAATAATTCATGACAGTAATATAATCAAGCGGGGAAGAAACGCTAGTGATTACACTCCAAATATCACTGGCCTGAGCAAACCAAGTTGGAATATCGGCACTCAGAGTAGTATTTTGCCCACTATTTTTTAAAACTGTTTTACAATTAGACAATATGTTTAAATAATTTTTTTCTGTTTCATCATTATAGATATCAGTACCAGCACTGGCATTGGAAGTCCAGCCTGGTGCTAGATAAGGTTCAATATCCAAATGTATACCATCATAGCGTTCTCTTGCGTCAGAAGTTTCGGCATTAAAAGCGGTCATTTTATTACAACGAACAATCGCCTGATTTTCATTTCCGGTTATCACCCAATTGGAATCTCCGGTTAAATATTCAACTGCGATTCCTTGATCATGGGCACTCTTTAAAAATGCACGCAGAGCGGTTTTGTTTGAACTATTTGTATAATCAAAACTATCGCCGTTTAAATAAATACGGTTTATTTTTGCGCCAGCATTACTATGTGGTGCGTTTACAAAAGAAAAGAATTCTGCCTGTTTGGTAGCGTCAGTTACAATTCCAGCCGATTCACTCCACACCCACATTGAGCTGATGTTTGTTAGAGATGTTGGGGTAAAATTTGAAGGGGAAACTGCTACGACAGGTGAGATAGTTTGTGTAGTTGGTTGTATGGTTTGAGAAGCCACAACAGTTGTTACTGGTGCCGTCGATATTGCTGAAGTTGTGTTTTTTGTTGTTCGATATTTTGTAAATGAAAAGCTTCTTTTTGCTTCACAAGCTGGTATCAAAATAATCATGGACAAAAAGGATAAAGCCATTACTACCATAGTTGTTGATAGGCGTTTATTCATAAAATTCATCATTTAATACTAAATTAACAAGTCAGTATAGCACAAAAAGAAGCTTTTGTCAATGTGGAACAAAAGCTCAATCTTAGCCATTTTAAAACAATATTCTATTTCAAATACTTCCGCACCACCTTCACCATATCCTCCATGGTAATGTTGGATTTCACCAGATAATCTATCGCTCCCAGTTCTTTGGTGCGTTGCATGTCTTCTTCTTGGGCTAGATTGGACATAATTACCACGGGAATTTTTTCAAGTTCCGGATCGGATTTTAAAATTTTTAAAGTTTCAAAGCCGTCTTGGGTGGGCATAATGAGATCAAGTAAAATAAGGGCAGGGTGGTGAAGTTTGGCCAGCTTGACTACTTGAATACCATCCTCAGCTATCACAATATTAAACCCTTCATTGTGTAATTTTGTTTCATAAAGATGAGAATAAAATTTATCATCTTCGGCTACTAAAACAATTTTTTGTTTGTCGGCGGAAGTACTGTTGGGCATATTTTTAATTATTTTGATGAGGATTTAAAGCCAAGTTGCGGTCGATAGTATGTTGAGCAGGAGAAAGCGGTAAATTGATAGTAAAACAAGTTTCGATATTTTCTCGGCTTTTTAGGGAAATTGTCCCTCCCCAAGATTCTATATATGATTTTACCACAAATAGACCAAGACCGGTACCATCGGTTTCACTATGAATAGCGTTGGCCGCTCGAAAAAATTTGGAAAATAAACGTTTTTGGTCTTCATATGGTATTCCAATACCAGTATCGGCAATGTTGATCAAAATTTCATCAGCTTGTTTTTTGAGGGTGACTATGATTGAACCTTTGTTTTTGTTGTATTTAATCGCATTGGAAACCAAATTAGTAATTACTTCGTGGAAACGCACCGGATCAATCGTTATTGACGGTAAAGTATTTTTAATTTCAACGGAAACTCTGATTGATTTTTGTTTTGTCTCGATTTCTAGTTCTTTGATAACAGTTTTTATAATATCTCCAATATTAACTTTAGTAGGATTGTCTGCGACCCGACCTTGATCAATACGAGATGAATTCAACAAATCATTTACCAATTTGATCATTCGCTGGTTATTTTCAGATAGTTTTTTGAAAAGTTCGTCGAACTTGTGGTTAATTTTTCCAAAATCACCGTTGAGTAACATTTCAAGACTCCATTTCATACTGCCCAGTGGTGTGCGTAATTGATGGGCAGCTACGGACAGAAAATCATCTTTGGCTTTTTCCAATTCACGTTCGTGAGTAGTGTCGCGTAAAACTAGGACACAACCAAAGACATTGCCATCTTTGTCACGAATCGGGGCGGCGCTATCGGCGACTGGTATATGTCGACCATCTTTGTTTATCAATATGGTATGATCAGCCATTTCATAGACAGATTCAGTGCGTATTACATCGGCTATAAAATCTGCGTATGGAGCATCGGGATTTTTTTCTAAGATAAAATGGAATATTTCACTATATTTTTTCCCAACGGCTTCTTCCATATGATATCCACACAAACCTTCGGCTACACCATTGATGGAAATTATTTTTTCCTCTTTATCCACAACCAATACTGCATCGCCAATTGAAGATAGAATGGCGCTAATTTTATTTTTTTCTTGTTGCAGATTGTTTTTTTCAATGGCGAGTTGTTTGGTCATCTGTTCGGCTAAAGTTAGGGCTCGTGAGCGTGAAGTGGACAGCAAATAAATAATTTCAAAAACCAAAATTCCAAAAATCATCATCAATCCAATCAAAATTAATAACGGTAAAGTAGTAAGTCTAAAAGTGTGATAAGGTCCAATCCAGATCAAAATCCCAAATAAAATAAGTAAAAAAATGAAAAATATTAACGCATATTGAAATGCGCGGTATCTCATCTCCAATTCTTTGTTGGTCGATTGTTCGGATTTTATATTCATAATTTATTTAATCATATCACATAATTATGGTAGCGTCATTTTAAACGTTGATTTTTTGTGGTATAATATCGTAGTAAGAAAAATTTTTATTTGGAAACTAATACAATTGTAGTGATCATTACGCAAAACGAAATAAAAGTCATCAAAAAAAGAGTGCGAACTTGAGTATATATTTTAACAAAGTTACTAAATGAATCTTTGAAAGTGCCTTTTGAATCTCGAGCGGCGATTTTCTGAAAACTTTCGAAACTAGAATAACGTAAAATGATGGGGATGTGACGAGGATTTTTTGTAATTATAAATCCGACTATTAATACAGTGGTTAACAAACCAGCTGAAAATCCCAAGACAGCGCTATTGTGAAGGTTGGTGTCAAAAAACAAACGGATATCATAAGTGATGGCAGTTAAGCCCAAGAAGAAATTATTTAACATGTTATTCAGACTGATTAAAATTTAGTAGTGGAGATATAATAACATTTTTTTTGAAATTTGTCATTATGAAAAAAAAATTTTATCGTTGGCAAATTTTTGAACGATATTTAGGGATGGTATTTTTGTCTTTAGCGACTTTGATGATGGTAGTTTTGGCTATCAAGTTTTTTGTCATCAGTCCGGGTAGAGTAAATGGACGATCGATGGAACCAAATTTTTCTGATGAAAATATTTTTTTTGTGAATCGGTTATCTTTTTTGTTACACCAACCAGAACGTTTTGATGTAGTGCAGGTGATAGAACCAATTGAAAAGAAATTGATAATCAAGCGGATAATTGGTTTGCCTGGCGAGATTGTTGTGATAAAACGAGGTAAAGTGTTTGTGACCAAAGATTTGCACTCGGTCGAGATTGAACTGGATGAATCAAAATATTTGGCGTCCTCCATATATACTACTGTACCAATCCAAGATAAACCAATAAAATATTTGGTTGGCGACGATCAATATTTTATTATGGGTGATAATCGTATGCACAGTACGGATTCGCGGGCCTATGGTCCGGTGGGGCGAGAGGTGATTGTGGGGAAAGTAGTGGTAAAATAGTTTTTGTTTTTTTGAGTTTGTGAGAGTTCGTATTTTAGTGTATAATAAAAGTGTGCTTGAAATAATCTTTTTGTATGCGTTTAAAATTCGGTAGTTTTTTTATAAAAATCATTTTTTTTGTCATTGGTTTTTTTATTTTTTCTCCACTATCGGCTCGAGCGATGGGGATGGGTGTGTCTCCATCTCAGATAGATCTTGGTTCTGTTCATGCTGACAATGTCATAACCCAGAGTTTGACGGTGATGCTTGACAATGAAGGCTATCAAGGTGTTTCAAGAATAAAGGTGGATTTGGAAGGCGTGGGCAAAGAAGCTGTTCAGTTTGAGTCTGATGCTGTTATTTTTAAGGATGGAGAAACAAAAAAAGATTGGCATTATACAATTAATCCAAAAAATTTGCTGCCTGGTAAATATCAAATAAAAATGCTTTTCTTTCCAGTTTCAACTTCGGAATTTGGTGGTGATAATGATTTAAAAGTTAAAATATCGGCAGTGGTCAATTTTGAAGTAACTACCAAATCAGTTCTCAATATTGATGCATTTATTGGAACAGCTGTAATCTATGGTTCACCCGGTGACAGTGTAAAATTTGATCTGTATTTAAAAAATTTAGGCAACACCAAAGAATTAATTGATAGAGTAAAGATAAAGATAGAGTCTAAATTTGATCAAACTAATCGTGAATTTTTTTATGTACCATCCAGCACTGTGAGTCTTGATCCAAAAAATACTATTTTTTTTCCAACTATTTTCACTATTCCAACGGATTTATCATTGGGCGTTTACAAGGCAAATTTTTCTTATTATAGTCAAGGACGGCTAATCAAAGAACATAAAGGCGTTGATTTACGGGTTGAGGCATCAAGACTAATTAAAAAAAGTTTTAAATTGTATTATGTAGTCGTTGGTTTTTTAAGTTTTATTTTTTTAATTTTATTAATAAAATTTTTTAAAAAGTAAATTTGTATGTTTCAGAAATATATTAGAAAAATTATCACGTCGGTTTTATTGTTGCTAATAGGGGTAATGTGTACCAGATCGGTGGCGCTGGCTATTGGAATAGCACCGTCTATGATCAATTTTGACAATATGAGAAATGGTCAAAAACAAGCAGTAGAGATGACCTTGATGCGTACTGATCCTACCGGGGCAGTTAATTTTAACATTTCTGTTTCAGGAGAAGCCGCTCAGTTTATTGACTTACCCGCAAATTCTTTTTATTTATCGGCTGACGCAAAAAATGGTAAATATACTTTTTATATCAATCCAGTCGGTGCGTCCAACGGTTTACACACGGCTAATTTGCTTTTTGTTGGGTCGTCAGGCGATGTAAAAAAAGGTGAAACTGGGTCAGTTATGAAAATCGGGGTTGGGGCTAGAGTGAATTTTACAATTACCGAAAATCAAATAAAAAATTATACAATTTCTAATGTTTATTTAGCTACTGTCGAAGAAGGCGGGGCGCCATTTTTGAATTTTTATATTAATAATTCCGGCAATGTAGAAGTTAGACCGGATAAAATTAATTATAAGGTGCAAGATGTAACTGATGGTGCCAATTTTAAAACTGGGCAAATTTTGGCAGATGAGATGAATTTTACACCACCTTGGGAGTCATCTGGTAAAAATTATGCCGCCTTAAAAGAACCGATGCCAATTGGCGTATATAAAGTTAGTGCTGATTTTTATGATAATAATAACATTAAACAGTCATTTGAAGATTTGAATTTACAGGTAGTGCCAAAAGGTACTTTAAAACAGAGTGGAGAATTTATCAGTTTCAAACTAAATGGCGATAAATTTTCCAACAACGACCTTTTAAAATTTGAAGCTGTGGCTAATTCTAGTGGTGAAGCTACGATTGAACCTGTTTTATATATTGAAATAAAATTAAATGGTAAAACAATAGATCTGATCAAGTCAGATAAAAAATCTATTCCAGGCGATCAACGGGCAAACTTTGTTGTGACCCATCGTTTGAGTGCCGATGGTGATTATGAAGCGGATGCTTATTTTGAATACGGTTTTCAGCAGACAGAACATAAAAAAATCAATTTTAGTATAGGCAACTTTGAAATGGAAAAGAAATCCGGTCAAAATTTGATTAACAACTTTACTATTAGTAAGAACATGGTTTCTACAGGGATAAGTGTAATGGTAGTTGTTTTGATAGCGGTGATCGGTTGGTTTATCAAGAAGAGATATTTTTAAGAATAAAATGTAATTTACATATTATGATCAAAATAAATATTGAAAGGAGGTGGAATGTATGAATGAAAGTTTAAATAAAATTATTATTCCACTAGGAGTGTCTTGGGTAGCTGTGTCTTTGGTGATTGGATTAGTAATAGTAGTTTTA
>Ga0209515_10000251_pt1 | contig 102646 bp, 102 predicted proteins | sample Subgroupgradi54m_FD_187454 | JGI IMG/M metagenome (GOLD analysis project Ga0209515, IMG submission 187454) | Subsurface groundwater microbial communities from S. Glens Falls, New York, USA - GMW60B uncontaminated upgradient, 5.4 m (SPAdes)... ... | reverse complement strand
TATGACCTGGTGTGCAAAACGCAATCGCCTTCAAACGAAAATTACCTGGCATTTTACAAAGAGCAAAGCTCGTGAAAAATTCAATAAGGTATATGATTCTATTAAAAATTAAGTTAACAATGTACTAGACGATAAATGCCTCATGAATACAGCAATCATTGGTTTGGGTTCGAATATCGAACCGCAAAAAAATATCCAGCTGACTAAAAAAATCCTTTCGGAAAAATTTAAAGTCTTGAACGAATCAAAGTTCATTATAACCAAATCCATCGGCATCGTTGCTCAGCCGGATTTTATCAACGGCGCGCTTTTGGTTCAGACTGAATTAAGTTATGATGAGTTTCGTTCCTATTTGAAGGACATGGAACTTAAATTAGGCAGAACGAAAGATTCTACCCAAAATTACGGTCCCAGAATCATCGATATTGATATTTTGGCTTGGAACGATAGAGTGATTGATCATGATTTTTATGAGAGAGATTTTGTGAGAAATTTCGTTCTAGAATTATCTCCTGCGGTGAAATATTGATAAAAGAGAATATTATATAGTTTCTGACTCACGGGGAATCTGTTGCTTGTGACTCGTAGCTCGTGATCGAGCCAGGAATCACGAGCGACGAATCACATTTATCAGACATAATCGAATATGCGCTTTAAAGATGAGGTCGTTTTAGTAACCGGCTCAACCCGGGGGATCGGAAAAGAGATCGCCGCCGCCTTTGCTCAAGAAGGGGCGAAGGTCATTATGGTGGGCCGAAATGCCCAATTGGCTGTTGTGACTAGCGAGGAATTGGTCAAAAGAGGCTTTGAGGCCGTTGGTATGGGCTGTGATGTGACAAATCTGAAAAATGTCGAAGAAATCGTCAATAAAATTCTTGACAAATATAAGCGCATTGATATATTAGTGAACAACGCTGGTATAACAAAAGATAATTTGTTGTTGCGGATGGCTGAATCTGAGTGGGATGAGGTCATCAATATTAATCTTAAAGGTGTTTTTAATTGTACCAAAGCGGTAATAAAACCGATGTTGAAGGCCAGAAAGGGTAAAGTCATCAGTATCACCTCTGTCATTGGAATCACCGGAAACGTTGGACAGGCCAATTATGCCGCGAGCAAAGCAGGCATCATTGGTTTCTGTAAATCGATTGCCCGTGAAATCGCCTCCCGTGGTATCACGGTCAATTGTGTGGCCCCCGGATACATTCAAACTGATATGACAGCTCAATTATCAGAAAAGACCCGCGAACAGATTTTAGAAAATATTCCCCTTAAAAGATTTGGAACCGCACGTGATGTCGCCGGTGTGTGTCTGTTTCTGGCATCCCAAGAGGCAGATTATTTAACTGGCCAGACAATCCTTGTGGATGGAGGGATGGCAATATAACATGACTTTTGCTAAGGCGACTTCAACGAGCAATAGTTAAGGAGATGGAAGTCGCCTTAGCAAAAGTCAAGTAAAAGGAGGCTATTCAATGGCAGTCGAAGAAAAAATCAAGTCTATTATTGCAGAACAGTTAGGAGTCAAGCCCGAAGAGGTCACCCCTCAAGCATCATTCATCGATGATCTGGGAGCAGACTCCCTAGATACAGTCGAGTTGATTATGGCTCTGGAAGAGGAATTCAATGTCGAGATTCCCGATGAAGACGCAGAAAAAATGACCACCGTCGGCGATGCCATTCGATACATCGAAGCCAAGACTGCTAATAAATAAAGTATAATGAATTCAAAATAGTTTATTATAAATTGTGCCCCGGTACTAGCCGGGGCAATTGTTTTACAGGATTTTTTAAAATTATCTCCACTGCAAAAAAATATGGAAAAAAGACGAGTTGTTGTGACAGGATTGGGAATCATTTCGCCCGTGGGAACGGGAAGCGAAAAGTTTTGGAAAGCTTTACTCGAAGGGAAAAGCGGTATCCGTCCGATCACCCATTTCGATGCCAGTCAGTTTGACTGCCGGATCTCCGGGAATGTTATTGATTATAACGAACTTGATCATTTCACGACGAAAGAAGCGCGGCATCTTTCCCGGTTTGTCCAGTTTGCGGTGGTGACGACCCGCGAGGCGGTTACTCAGGCAAAATTAGATTTAAAGAATGTGAATTTAGACCGCGTGGGTGTTTTGGTTGGATCGGGAATCGGAAGCATGCGCAGCATGGAAAAAGAATATGATAAATATTTACAAAAAGGCCCCAAGAAGATGTCGCCATTTTTTATCCCCCGGATCATTATTAATGAAGCCGCTGGGCAAGTTTCCATTGAAACTGGAGCCCGCGGGCCGGTCACGTGTGTGGCAACGGCGTGTGCCACCGCCTCCAATGCCATTGGGGATGCGTTTCGGATTATTCAATATGGCGAGGCTGATGTCATGATTGCCGGCGGCACCGAAAGCGCCACGACGGTTTTAGGAGTCGGCGGTTTTTGTGCTCTAAAGGCTTTGAGCCAGCATAATGATGAACCCGACAAAGCCAGTCGTCCATTTGATTTGAATCGCGATGGATTTGTGATGGCCGAAGGAGCAGGGATTGTGATTTTAGAATCGTTGGAACATGCCAAGTCGCGCGGTGCAGATATTTTGGCAGAAATTGTTGGTTATGGCAGAACTTCCGACGCGTATCATGTGACCGCCCCTGACGCCGAAGGATTGGGGGCAGCCAAGGCCATGGAATTGGCCTTGGCCGATAGCGGCCTGAAGCCGCAGGACATTTCCTATATTAACGCTCATGGAACTTCGACAAAATTAAATGATCAAGTCGAAACTTTGGCGATCAAAAAAGTTTTCAAAGAATTCTCTCGTAAGGTTCCGGTGAGTTCCACCAAATCCATGACGGGTCATTTGTTAGGCGCTGCCGGTGGCGTTGAGTTTGCGGTGTGTGTTTTAGCGTTACGCGATTGTATCATTCCCCCAACGATCAATTATGAAACTCCCGACCCCGAATGTGACCTCGATTATGTCCCGAACCACGCTCGCAAAATCACCGTGAATACGGCGTTGTCCAATTCATTAGGCTTTGGCGGTCATAACGCGACGCTAGTGGTTCAAAAATTAAAAGAGTAAAATTTTTAGTTGAGAATTCTTGTGTCTAAACATCTTTCCGTTGAGATGATCGTTCAAAAAATTTTTGTAAAAGGAATCCCTTTTGACCAATAAAGAGCTTTCAACCTGATTCGAGGTTTTGGAGAAAAAATTTGGTGAGCATGATGAAAAAATACGTATTGTTTTTGAGGCAATCAAACAGCTTCTGGAGCCGTCCAAAGAACTGCAAAAACCAAAAATCGGTTTTCATCCGTAGATGTCAAACCTTATGAAAACATATCGAATTGCGGTTATTCCCGGCGACGGCACCGGGCCGGAGGTGATTGCTGAGGGATTGAAAGTCCTGCAAGCAGTTTCTTTGAAATGTAACTTTAAATACGAAACAGTTCATTTTGATTTTGGCGGTGCTCGATATTTACGCACCAAGGAAGTTCTTCCTTCGTCGGCGATTTCTGACTTGAAGAAATTCGATGCGATTTATCTGGGCGCGATCGGTCATCCGGATGTGAAACCGGGGATTTTAGAAAAAGGGATTCTTCTGAAGCTGCGTTTTGATCTGGATCAATACATCAATCTTCGGCCGGTGAAGTTATATGATGAACGTTTTTGTCCTTTGAAAAATAAAAAGCCTGAGCATATTGATTTCGTGGTCGTGCGCGAGAATTCCGAAGGGCTTTATAAAGGAATGGGGGAGTTCAAGGATAAAGACACGCTCAATGAGGTGGCGACCCAAATCTCCTATAATACCCGACGAGGAATAGAGCGTTGTTTGCGTTACGCGTTTGAATACACTCGAAAAAATCGTAAGCGTAAGCAATTGACTTTATGCGGTAAGACGAATGTTTTGACCTTTGCCTTTGATCTGTGGGAAAGAACTTTTCAAGCCGTCGCGAAAGAATATTCAGATATTAAAATCGATTATGCGCATGTCGATGCCATGACGATGTGGTTTGTCAAAAATCCGGAATGGTTTGATGTGATTGTTACCGACAATATGTTCGGAGATATCATCACCGATTTAGGCGCAATGATTCAAGGCGGAATGGGAATTGCCGCCGGCGGAAATATCAATCCGCAAGGGGTTTCGATGTTTGAACCGATCGGCGGTTCAGCTCCGAAATATACGGGAAAGAATGTGATCAATCCCTTGGCGGCGATTTGTGCGGGGGGGATGTTGTTAGAACATTTAGGGGAAACCCTGGCCGCGGAAAAAATAGAGAATGCTGTTAAAGAAGTTGTTCGTACGAAATTGAAAGATCTCGCCGCCGGGCAGATGGGTTATTCAACGATGGAAGTTGGGGATTTGGTGGTGAAGTTGTTATGAAAATTCCAAGAGTTAAATTGCAAATCACAAATTCAAAACCATAAACAATATTCAATTTCAAATAAACAATGAGGTTTCGAAATTGTGTATTGGGATTTGTTATTTGTTTGTAATTTGTGATTTGGAATTTGTAAATTAATGAAATGGGAGAATGTGATGAAAAAATATAACGTTGCCGTCGTTGGCGTCGGCGCCGTCGGCGAAGAAATGTTACGCGTTTTGCGCCAGCGTCAATTCCAGGTCAATGAATTGAAAGTCTTTGCGCGAAGCGAACGCATTATTCAAGTGGACGGTCACAACTATAATGTCCAACAACTGACGGATAATTCTTTCAAAGGCATGGATATCGTTCTTTTCGCCGGGACCGAAGGAGAGAAGGGTGCGGCGGTTACTTATGCGTCTCAAGCGATCAGCGATGGTGCAGTCGTGATTGATAACGGCGCGGATTTTCGTCTGAAACCCGATGTGCCTTTAGTTGTCCCTGAGGCCAATGCCGCGGATATCAAAAAACATAAAGGCATCATTGCCAATCCGAATTGCTCGACGATTCAGATGGTTGTTGCGTTAGCGCCGATTCACAAAAAAGTCGGACTGAAAAGAATTATTGTTTCCACTTACCAGGCGGTTTCCGGAAGCGGCCGGGGAGGAATTGTGCAGGCGGAAGGAGAATTCCGGGCCTGGGCGACCAATAACAAAACGGAAGTCCTTCGCATGATGGATCAGAAAATCGCCTTTAATGTATTTCCCCATATTGGGAGTTTTACTGAGGATGGTTATACAACAGAAGAGATGAAGCTGGTCCATGAAACGCACAAAATTCTTCACGATAAGAAAATCAAGATTTCCGCCACAACCGTCCGGGTTCCGGTTCGAACAGGTCATTCGGAAGCTGTGCACATTGAAACCAAAGATCCGATTTCTCCGGAAGCGCTCCGATCGTTGCTTCGCAAATCTCCGGGCATTGCTGTTATGGATGATCCGAAGAATAAAATTTATCCGATGCCGATTGATTGTGAAGGCAAAGATGAAGTCTTTGTGGGACGTATCCGTCGAGATCCAGCCAACAAGAACGCCTTCTGGTTATGGATTGTCTCGGATAATCTGCGAAAGGGCGCGGCGTTAAATGCCGTGCAGATTGCGGAGGAATTGGTTCGTTGGAAGTAGGAGATATTCTATAATGGAGGCGGATGTTAATCCTATTGCTGTTGTTTTTATCATTACGGCTCTCACTTTCATCGGGTGTGACAGAGTCTTGACTCATGAACCAAAGGCAAGTGATTTAACGGGGACTTATTATCTCACGGCAGATTCAGAGAAATTTCTTATTAATCACAAAGGATATAAATCTCTTCCCAAGAGTTTAATAGAGTTACGTTCGGATTATTCTATATCTGTGCATGCTTTGCCCGACTGCGCAACCAATGGTTTTGGAAAATCTGAGGGAATTTTTTTAACAGGTGATGGAAAATGGAGGATTGAAAAAGATTTCAATGGTTATGAACTTACCCTTGATATTCATAAAGGTGGATCTTTGGAGGAAGGAGGGTAGATTAGATGGATTAGGATTCGGCGGAGATCTTCCCCATACATGCTTGAGGTTATAATCGGTGATCCAGATTCAGGGGAGGTTATACGATATGAAAAAATCTAACTGTATGCCATATGCGTCAGACTCGCCTTATGCCAATCATACGCAATATCAAACTCACCCTCGAATACGATGGAACGAACTTCAATGGATGGCAGATTCAAGATCCAAAGAAACGCACCGTCCAGGGTGAAATCGAAAAAGTTCTTTCTCAAATTTTCAAAAAGAAGTGTCGTTTGATCGGATCGGGGCGAACCGACAGTGGAGTCCACGCCAAGGCACAGGTGGCCAATTTCAAAACGAACTCGACGATGACGCCAGGGCAGATTTTGAAGGCCTTGAATGCCTGGCTTCCCGAAGATATTGCTATTACGAATGCCGAAGAAGTTTCTCTAAATTTTCACGCGCAATACAGCGCAAAAAGCAAAACTTACCGTTATTCGATCTTAAACCGAGCGACTCGCTTCGCCCTGGACCGGCATTTCAGTTTTTTTTATTCATACCCGTTGAATCTCAATTTAATGCATCGCGAGATTAAAACCCTCCTCGGAAAAAAAGATTTCAAATCCTTTCAGGCAATGGATATCGCTCGATTAGAAAAAAACACCACTCGTACAATTAAAAAAATTCAAATTAAAAAAAGCGTAGATTTCATTTATATTGATATTGAAGCCGATGGATTTTTGTACAAGATGATTCGAAATATCGTGGGAACGCTCTTAGAGATTGGTTCCGGTCGACGTCCTCCAGGAAGCATGAAAAAAATTTTAGAGAAAAAAAATCGGCAACTTGCCGGCCAAACCGCACCGGCTTTAGGATTGTGTTTGCTTGAAGTAAAATATTGACATTCTCAAGTGAAATGATATACTCGTCCCACTATTAAACCATCGGACGACATTAAGATACCTTTCCCGAGGGTTTATCCTGCTTACCCGAAGGGCTGATTTATCATTGAGGAAATAAAAAGACGATGATGAAGAAAACTTATTTTGCTAAAGCCAGTGAAGTTAAAAGAAATTGTTATCTCATTGATGCCAACAATAAAATTCTGGGACGCGTTGCCGCCCAAGCCGCCGCTATTTTACGTGGTAAGCATAAACGGATTTATACCCCACACGTTGATACCGGTGATGTGGTGATTATCATCAATGCTGAAAAATTCCGTGTCTCGGGTAAAAAACTCACCGACAAAGTATATCAGAGATATTCCGGGTATCCCGGTGGACAGAAGTTCACAACCTTGGAACAAATGCTCCAAAAAAGACCTACCCAAGTTTTGCGTCTGGCCATTAACCGGATGATTCCCAGCGGCCCCTTAGGAAATCATATCAAAAGAAAATTAAAAATTTATGCGGGGGACAAACACCCTCACCAGGCCCAGAAGCCGATTTTGTTAGAGATTTAGACAGAACATTTTAAAAATTAGAACTAACGAATCTTTGATTATAGAATCTTAAACGTTTGTTAACCCCAAGAATTTCAGTTGACGCTTTTTGTGTTAACTTACAGGGGAAACTGAAATTCTCGGGGTTAACCCCGCTGTACAGAAAAAATCTCCTCGAGATTTTTTCTAGCGGCCCTACGGGCAAGAATTGCAATTGAACTACAATTGCAATTCTTGGGTTAAATTTGGAGGTTATAAAATAATATGGTGGAAGTCGTTAAATATGCAGGAACAGGTCGACGAAAAACTTCGGTGGCACGGGTCAATTTGATTCCAGGCAATGGAGTCATTACAGTCAATGAACATTCCTTTGAACAGTATTTCCCTCGAGAGACCGATCGTATTGTGATCTTAGAGCCCTTAAAACTCACCAGCACGACCGCCAAGTTTGATATTGTTTCCAAAGTATCTGGCGGCGGAAAAACCGGACAAGCCGGTGCATTTCGATTAGCCTTAGCGCGAGCTTTATCTTTGTGCGACAGCGGACATAAATCCGTCTTGAAAAAATCCAACTGCCTGAGCCGTGATCCCAGAATGAAGGAACGTAAAAAAGCCGGACAGAAGGGAGCGCGCAAGAAATTCCAATGGGTTAAACGATAGTGATTCTATCCTGGCCAAGGTTGATATAAAGAATTGTAAAAAAATTTAGTTTCTGGTCGTATCAAAAGCCTATCTCCCTCGAGAAAAAAGTTGACGAGATAGGTTTTTTATTTTAATATAGTTTGCCTTTTTATTTTTTTTCCGATAAAAAATTATCAGCACCGAAAAAAATCAAAAGGCAAAGGAGATCAAAATGGTTAAAGTTGGAATCGTAGGGGTCAGCGGTTATTCTGGTTTACTTGCGTTAGAACTCCTTTTAGATCATTCGGCAGTCCGTCTCACTTATGTCGGTGCCAATAACACGCAAGGCTATGTCCACGAGATTTGGCCTCGACTGAAAGGAAAAACGAAACTGTATTGTGACCGATTTGATCTGAACAAAGCCCTGGATCGGGCCGATCTTTTTTTTCTAGCGGTTCCGCATACCGCTTCGATGGAAATCACTCCCCAGCTTCTTAAAGCGAAAAAACGCGTCATTGATTTAAGCGCCGATTATCGGCTCAAAGATAAAAAAGACTATGAAGCATGGTACGGTCTTAAACATACCGATGCCTCTCATTTGGGCAAAGCGGTTTATGGGTTACCGGAGCTGTATCGTCAGGATATTAAAAATGCTTTTTTAATTGCCAATCCGGGCTGTTATCCCACGGCTGCTTTGTTAGCGCTGGCGCCTTTGGTCTCAACCCAGGCCGAGATTATTGAATCCATTATTATCGACGGTAAATCCGGGGTCTCGGGTGCTGGACGAAAGGTTATTCCCGGGCTCATGTTTGCGGAAGTTCATGAAAATTTTAAAGCCTATAAAGTTTTAAATCATCAGCACACCCCGGAAATAAATTTGTATTTATCAAAACTCGCGGGCAAGACCTTCAAAGTTATTTTTGTTCCGCATCTACTTCCCATCAACCGTGGAATTTTAGAGACGATTTATATTCAACTGCAAGACAAGATTTCTGAGAGCACACTGCTTTCTCTTTATAACAAATTTTATAAGACCGAAAAATTTGTCCGTGTTCACACAATCGGTTCCCAACCCGAAATCAAAGATGTCGTTGGAACAAATTACTGTGATATCGGTCTGGCGGTAAATCAAGACAAGAAATTATTAGTGATAACCAGCGTCATTGATAACCTTCTTAAAGGAGCGGCCGGCCAGGCGGTGCAGAACATGAACATCATGTGTCAATTCGAAGAAGATAAGGGATTGATTTTATGAACGTGATTTCTAACGGTGTAACAGCCCCTCAAGGATTTAAAGCCAATGGACTGTTTTGTGGTATTAAGAAATCCGGGAAACCGGATTTGGCGTTGATTGCCTGTGAAATTCCGGCGGTGGCCGCAAGTCTATTTACCCAAAATTCTATTAAAGCCGCACCCATTCTCGTTTCTCAGAAAAAAATGCGTTTCAAAAAGGTGCAAGCCATCATCATTAACAGTGGCAATGCCAATTGTTTTACCGGGAATTTTGGTTATCTCTACGCCCAGCGGTCAACCGAGGTGATTGCCCGATTATTAAATATCCCTGAGCATTACGTGTTGGTCGCCTCGACGGGAATCATCGGCCGGCCGCTTCCTTTCAAAAGAATCGAAAATGCCGCACCGGCTTTAGTTGAAGGGTTAAGTCCGCATAACGGTCTCAAGGCGGCTCAGGCGATTTTAACCACCGACAAAAAAATTAAAGAAATCGCGGTCGAGTTTTTCTTAGATGGAAAAAAGATCACCATGGGTGCTTGCGCCAAGGGATCGGGGATGATTCAGCCGAACATGGCCACGATGCTGGGCTTTATCACAACGGACTGTGCTATTGAACAGCAGCTGTTGACGCGAGCATTGAAACAAGCGGTTGAACCTTCTTTCAACAGTATCACCGTTGATGGTTGTATGAGTACCAATGATATGGTCACGATTATGGCTAATGGTTTTGCCAGAAATAAGATCATTGACGGGCCAGGAAAAAATTTTGAGATTTTTTGCGAAGCCTTAAACTATGTCTGTTTGGATCTGGCCAAAAAGATTGTTTTGGATGCCGAGGGGGCAACAAAGTTTATTGCAGTTAATGTCAACGGCGCAAACAACAAGGACGAGGCAAAAAAAGCGGCGTTGGCCATTGCCAACTCCAATTTGGTTAAAACAGCGGCCTATGGCTGTGATCCGAACTGGGGCCGGGTTGCTGCGGCAGTTGGGGCAGTTGGTTTAAAAGTCACGGAGAAAGATTTAAAGATCCGTTTTAGCTCTTTTGCGAAAAAAGATATCACCATTACGGTTGACCTGAATCTGGGAAATTATAACGCAACCGTCTACACCTCTGATCTAACGTTGGAGTATATAAAAATCAATGGAAAATATAATTAAGAAAGCGGATGTTCTCGTTGAGGCCATTCCTTATATTCATGCGTTTCGAAAAAAGATATTTGTGATCAAATACGGTGGAAGTATTCTTGATAACGAAACCATCCGAAAACATGTCTTAGAAGATATCGTCTTTTTAAGTTATGTAGGAATCCGCACGATCCTCGTTCATGGCGGTGGTCCGCATATCAGCACCCGCCTTAAAGAAGCCGGAATGAAATCGGAATTTCATAACGGTATCCGTGTGACCGATGAACAAACCTTGAAGATCGTCAGTGAAGAGCTCGATAAACTGAATAAACAGATCGTCGGTGAGACCCGTTTATTGAAAGGGGATGTCACGGGTTTAAAAGGTGAAGAGAATATTATTTACGTCGAGAAGAAAACGGCCGAGAAAGAACTGGGGTTCGTCGGCACGATCACCTCGATCAAGCGCGAGGCGATTGAATCTCATCTGAAGAAAGGACGCATCACCGTCCTTTCTCCGATGGGAGTCAGTGTGGATCATCAACCGCACAATGTGAATGCCGATGAGGTCGCCAGCGCCATCGCCTCCTCGATGAACGCCGAAAAGCTCGTCCTTTTAACGAATGTTGCGGGGGTCCTGCGCCATCCCGATGACCCTTCCTCTTTAATTTCCACACTAACCATCGATGAGATTGATAATCTCATTAAAAATAATGTCATCCAATCTGGTATGATCCCGAAGGTCAACGCCTGTATTGAAGCCTTAAACGGGGGTGTTTGTAAGACCCACATTATTGATGCCCGTCTACAGCATGCCCTTCTTTTGGAATTTTTTACGGATCTCGGCGTCGGCACCCAAATCCTCAAAAAATGAAAAAAGACGAAATCTTGCAGAGTTACAACGATTATATCCTTTCGACGTATACCCGCACACCAGCGATTTTTGTGAAGGGCAAGGGCATGACTTTAACGGATATTTCCGGAAAGAAGTATCTGGATTTTTTTCCGGGCTGGGGTGTTAATAACGTCGGGCACTGTCATCCGAAGGTGGTTGCGGCCATCCGCGATCAGATCGACAAACTCATTCATATCCCGAATAATTTTTACCACCCTCAGCAAGCGAAACTGGCCAAGGAAATTGTTCGCCACTCCTTTCCGGCAAAAATTTTTTTCTGCAATAGCGGGGCGGAAGCAAGTGAGGCGGCCATCAAATTCGCCCGGGCTTACGGTCAGGCCCGCCTGCCAGTTGAACAAAAGATAGGTGGGCAGGGAAAACGTTTTGAGATCATCACGATGCTCAATTCTTTTCATGGCCGCACGCTGGCAGCTTTATCAGCAACGGGACAAAAGAAACATCAGGAAGCATTTTCTCCGCTCCTTGCGGGGTTTAAGACCATTCCCTTCAATGATCTTAAAAGTTTGCAAGAGGCGATCAGTGAACACACCATCGCGGTTATGTTGGAATTGGTTCAAGGCGAAGGAGGCATTCACGTCGCTCAACCAGAATATGTGAAACGTATCCGGGAAATCTGCGACGAGAAAAATATTTTATTGATCTTTGATGAAGTCCAAACTGGAATGGGAAGAACGGGGGAGATGTTCGGTTTTAAAAATTATGGTGTGGTGCCGGATGTGATGACGCTGGCCAAAGCCTTAGGCGGCGGGCTTCCCATCGGCGCGTTGGTTGTCAAAAAAGAAATTGCTGATACGTTCAAGCCCGGCATGCACGCTACGACCTTCGGTGGAAGCCCGCTAGTATGCAAAGCGTCGCTGGCTGTTTTTAAAGCGATCGGAAAATACAAAATGCTGGCCCAAACCAAAACCATGGGCGCGTACCTTAAGAAAAAGCTCGAGGAGCTAAAAGAAAAATTTTCCTGCATCGTTGAGGTGCGCGGTTTGGGCCTCATGCTCGGCGTTGAGTTGACGTTTGCAGGAGAAAATGTCGTGCAGGAATGTTTCGATCACGGATTGATCATCAATTGCACTCAAGGGAATGTTTTAAGGGTTATGCCGGCTTTGAATGTGACAAAAAAGCAGATTGATAAAGCAGTTTTTATCCTCGAGAAAGCATTGGGGAAAGTGTCAAGTTATTGAATTTTGCAAAATTCATGGAACTCTTCTTAAGAGAAGAATCTAAAATGAAGAAAAACGATCTAATCAGTATCAAAGATTTATCTCCCCAAACAATTCGTACTCTTCTTGAGAACGCTACTCAATTTAAGAAGAATAAAAAGAAAGGTACTGCTGAATTAAAAGGGAAATCCATTGGGCTTTTATTTCAGAAACCATCGAACCGCACGCGCGTTTCTTTTGAGGTCGCCCTCTGGCAGATGGGCGGGCATTGTATTTATTTAAGTCCAGAAGAAATTGATTTAGGCAAACGCGAGTCCACCTCTGACGTCGCGCAGACTCTGTCGCGTTACCTCGATTGTATCGTGGCGCGCACCAATCGTCATCAGGATGTGGTGGATTTAGCGAAATTTTCGTCGATCCCGGTCATTAACGGTTTATCCGACTTGACTCATCCGTGTCAGGGGCTGGCGGATTTATTGTCGATTCAGGAGAATTTTAAAACTTTTAAAGGAATCACGGTGGCTTACATCGGCGATGGAAATAATGTTTGTCACTCGCTGATGCTCGGCTGCGCGAAAGTAGGTTTGAATATTCATATCGCCTCGCCGAAAAATTACGAACCGCTTCCCGAGATGGTTGCGCTGGCACAAAAAATTTCTAAGGAAAGCGGAGCAAAAATTCTTCTAACCAGCTCTCCTCAGGAAGCAGTTAAAGGCGCGCACGTGATTTATGCGGATGTATGGGTGAGCATGGGGCAGGAAAAAGAATCGGAAGAGCGTTTGAAAGATTTTCAAGGATTTCAGATTAACAAAGATTTAGTGAAACTCGCCGACAAAAATTACCTCTTTATGCACTGCCTGCCCGCGCATCGGGACTTGGAAGTCACCAGTGACATCATCGACGGGCCGCGCTCGATTGTGTTCGATCAAGCCGAGAACCGGCTGCATGTGCACAAGGCAGTTTTGGAGTTTTTATTATGAAAGTTTTTGATTGGATGAAGAGAAACATCAGAGCTTATTCATAAGCGTGATATATCGTTTGAAGAGATAGGGAAATGTTTGCGATGAATAATTCAAATGAACAACAAAATAAATTAGTTGATGACATAATAAAAATTAATTCAGCACTCTATGAGAAGGCTACAGCATACACAAACGTTGTTATCCTTGCTGGATATGTGGCTTTCTTTTCTGTTTGGAATAACATGAAAGTATATTTAACAAAGAGCGAGATGCTTCAATCTGCCTCTGCAGTTACTTTCTCGCTTATTGTTTTTATATCGTGGGAAATTTAGAAAATGATTTTAATGGGAGCAAAGAATTATAAACTTCAGAAAGCTTTATTTTCTGCTCCCGAAGAATCTCTGAAAATATTGGATGAGTACAAGAAATATGAACAAAAAAATCTCAATGTAATGTTCAAGTGGTGGTTTATCGTTTTGTTATTGGCTGTGGGTTCGGGATTAGCGGGTGGGGTGATAATGCTGCGAAGTTTCCTATATCAATTGTGCTTAATGAGTAAGTAAAAAGAAGGCAATTCGCAAAAAATATAAATTAAATTTAAGAAGGATTATTCTATGCAAAAAATCGTCTTAGCTTATTCCGGCGGACTTGATACCTCCTGCGCCATCAAATGGCTCGAGGACAAAGGGTATCATGTGATCGCCTTCATTGCCGACGTTGGGCAGAAAGAAAATTTTGACTCAATCGAAAAACGCGCGCTGGCAACGGGTGCGAAAAAAGTTTATGTGCTGGATTTGAAGAAAGAATTCATCGAACAATACGTCTTTGCGGCGCTTAAAGCCGGCGCGGTCTATGAACGGAAATATTTTTTAGCCACTGCGTTATCGCGTCCAATTATCGCCAAATATCAAGTTCAGATCGCCCACAAAGAAAAAGCCGATGCACTCGCCCACGGCTGCACGGGAAAGGGCAACGATCAAGTTCGGTTTGAGGTGACGGCGAAAATTTTAGATCCTAAATTAGAAAATATCGCGCCGTTGAGAATCTGGGAATTCAAAACGCGCGACCAAGAAATCGATTACGCCCAAGCCAAAGGCATTCCGATTGATGTCACCAAAAAGAAACCGTATTCCATCGACAAAAATGTTTACGGCATGAGTATTGAGGCCGGCCTGCTCGAAGATCCATGGATAGAACCACCTGAAGATATTTATCAAATGACGACGAGTCCGCAAAAAGCGCCCAATACAGCCGTGTATGTCGAAATTGAATTCGACAAAGGAATTCCCAAAAAGATCGACGGGAAATCTTACGACAGTATTGAGCTTCTAAAGAAGCTGAATGAACTTGGCGGCGCTCATGCCATCGGGCGCGTCGATATGGTGGAGAATCGATTGGTGGGAATCAAATCTCGGGAAATTTATGAATGCCCATCGGGTACGATCCTTTACACCGCGCATCAAGAACTGGAGGCTCTCGTTCTCGACCGCGAAACTATGCATTACAAACAAGGGATTTCTCTGAAATACGCGGAGCTGATTTATTATGGACTCTGGGAAACACCGTTGAAAAAACAGCTCGATGCTTATATAGAGAAGACTCAGGAGAACGTGAGCGGCACAATCCGTTTAAAACTTTATAAAGGAAACTGCACGGTGGTGGGACGGAAATCTCCATTTTCGCGTTATAAAGAAGAATTGGCGACGTATGGTGAGAAAGACGTCTTCGACCAAAAACTTTCGCAAGGGTTTATTAAGATTTGGGGAATGCCGTTTTAAATTTAAAGTGAGGTCATTATGGCGAAATTATGGGGCGGACGATTTACTAAAAAGACAAATCCATTAGTTGAGCAATTTACAAAGTCTATTCATTACGATCAAAAATTGGCTGAGTTTGATTGTATCGGATCTTTGACTCACATCGAGATTCTCTTTAAAGCAAAGGTTTTGAATATTGAAGAATATAAAAAATTGGAAAAAGGGTTAAAAGAAATTCTTGAAGAAATTCGAAATGGGCCATTAAAAGATATTGGGTCTTATGAAGATATTCATTCATACATTCAAAAAATATTAGAGAATAAAGTTGGATCAGTGGCTTTAAAACTCCATACTTGTCGATCGAGAAACGATCAGGTTGTATTCGATATGAAGTTTTATTGCCGTCACCGAGTTCTTGATATGCGGGAAGCCTTAGTGGATGTTCGAGAGAGTCTAGTGAAGCTAGCAAAGAAAAATAAAGGTATCTATATGCCAGGCTATACTCACTTACAGCATGCTATTCCAATTCTATTGTCAGAATACTTAATGGTTTATTCCAAAATGTTAGAGGAAGATGGCCGACGTTTAAGTTATATAAGTGAAAATATTAAGTTAACTATGGGTTCCGGAGCATTAGCTGGAACATTTATTAAATCTCACAACTATAATATGGCTGCGAATGAATTATTTTCAGAATTGAAGTCTGAGATTAAACCGACTACCAATCCCATCTATACCGTCAGCGACCGGGATTTTATTTTGGAAATATTAAATGCTTTAGCCATCGCCGGTATGCATCTGTCGCGTCTTGCCGAGGATTTTGTCCTTTGGGCAACCAAGGAATTTGATTTCATCGACATCGATGAATCGTTCTGTACTGGAAGTTCTTTGATGCCGCAGAAAAAGAATCCAGATGTGCTGGAATTGATCCGCGGTTATTCCGGTCGACTTTACGGAAATCTCATCAGTGTTCTGGTCATGATGAAAGGACTTCCTTTATCCTACAATCGCGATATGCAGCTGGATAAAGAGCCATTGTTTAATTCTTTTGAAATCATTGAAAGTGAACTAAAGATACTGGCAGAACTTTTACCGAATATCAAATTTAAAAAAGAAAATATTGCCAAACAGCTCGAGGATGAATGTCTGTACGCAACCGATATGACGGATTATCTGGTACAAAAACGGGTGCCATTTAAAGAAGCACATACGATTATCGGCAAGCTTATTCACTACAAGCTGACAAGTTGGAAAGAAATTTTATCCATGACAAAAGATGAATTAAAGAAGTTTCATCCGTTATTAACTCCCGTAGTCATGAAAAGAATCATTGACCCTAAACATTCCGTGGAATCAAAGAAATCGATTAAGCGAACCGTTAAATGAGATTGTTGCCCGCGGGCAACAATTGAGGAATTTTTATGCACGATTTCAAATTCAAAAATAACGAACTCACCTGCGAATCAACGAAGGTGAGCGCGATCGCTAAAAAAGTCGGCACGCCTTTTTATTTGTACAGCTACCACACCCTCGTCGATCATTTTACAAAAATCCAGAAGGCCTTTGCCCCGGTCAGTCCTTTGATCTGTTTTGCGATGAAGGCCAACGGGAATTTGGCGGTTGTGAAAACTTTGTTGAATGAAGGCGCCGGCGTGGATATTGTTTCGCAGGGGGAACTTTTGAAGGCCTTGAAGCTCGGCGCGGATCCGAAAAAAATTGTCTTTGCCTCCGTTGGGAAAACTGAAGAGGAGATTGCCTTCGCGATCAAAACCGGGATTTTGTTTTTTAACATCGAATCGGTTCCGGAATTGGAAGAAATCAATCGTGTTGCCAAAAAACTCAAAATCAAAACCCAGGCTGCCATCCGGGTGAATCCGGATGTGGAAGCCTTAACCCATCACTTCATCACCACCGGGACATTGAAAAATAAATTCGGGATCGACTTAAAATCCACACACGATATTTTATCCTCGAGTAAAAAATATCCGTTTGTTAAAATCAACGGGCTGCATATTCATATCGGGTCGCAGTTGACCACGAAAGACCCTTTTGTGAAGGCCATTACGAAGGTGATCGAATTTATTTCGTCGTTGAAACAGGAAGGAATTGATATAGAATACCTCGACATCGGCGGCGGGATGGGGATTGTTTACAAAGATGAAAAACCGCAGACCGCGCAGGAATACGCGCAGAGTATTTTACCGCTTTTAAAAAAGACAACGTTGAAAATCATCATGGAGCCGGGGCGTTTCATCGTCGGCAATGCCGGGATCTTTGTCACAAAAGTTTTATATATTAAAGACAATGGTTTTAAGAAATTTTTGATTGTCGATGGCGCGATGAATGATTTGATCCGACCATCTTTGTATCAGGCGTATCATGAGATTGTTCCTCTGACAAAAAACGGTGCGCTGCCCACGGTAAAATTTGATGTGGTCGGTCCGGTGTGCGAGAGCGGAGATTTTTTTGCGAAGGACCGGGAGCTTCCGCAGGCTCAAAAAGGCGATTTTCTGGCCGTCATGAGCGCGGGCGCTTACGGATATGTGATGTCGAGCAACTATAATGCGCGCTGCCGTGTGCCGGAGGTGATGGTGAAGGGAAATAAATTTTATGTCGTCAAAGAGCGCGAGACGTACGAGGATTTGATGCGAGGGGAGCATTTGCCGGAATTTTTAAAAGCGTAAATGTCATTCCCGAATGCTTTAATCGGGAATCCAGAGGGCTCGTGAATTTGGGAAAAGGGTGCAGTATGAAACGGTTTCGGTTTGTCGCTTTCATTTTACTTTTCGTGCTCGCCAGCTCCGCGTATCCTGAGAATACGACAGACACTCCGCTCAAACTCACCATCTCGGCCGATAAAGAAAATTATTCCGTTGGCGATGAAATAAAAATAAATTACACGATTGAAAATATAAGTTCGGAACCGGTTGGTTTTTATGTCAGGAATTTTGACAATTTGAAGATTTCTGTCCGTGATTTATCGGATAACAATTATCAATATTATTATGACGAAGGGGTTCAACGGATGAGTCCATCTCTTTATCCAGATGAATATATTTTGCTCAATTCGTATGAGAAATGGAAAGGAAACCAAAGCCTGCAATTCAAGACGGGGAAAATAGTGACCAATGAATCTGGCACAAAGGCTTACTTTAAAGAAAAATTTGTTTATGAAGGACTTTATCTTACATGTCCAAAATGCGATGCTATATTATTGCGTGATTTGACTGGAGGAAAGGTCAAAGTTGCTGCGATCTTTGAAACAAGTAGCCCCAACCCAAGAAATTTTACTAGGCAAGATTGCGAAAAGGCCAAAATTTCTTTAAATGTTTTTCCAGAAGATTCCGAATCAAATCAAGTCCATCAATCCGTAGTTGGCGAAAATGCCAACCTCAATTTAGATAATCCATCATTCGAGGATACCTTTAACTTAGCAATATATTGTCAGCATAATAACGTTTTAAGCAAAAAAGCTTTATTGGGAACGTTATCTTCAAATCGAATAACAATTAACCTAAACACCAAATGAAACCCATTCCTTTCACCAAAATGGCCGGCGCGGGAAATGATTTTATCGTCATTGAAAAAGTTCCTGCCAAAATGGATCTTAAGAAATTTACCGTTCAAATCTGCGCCCGGCAGATGGGAATTGGCGCTGACGGTATTTTGATTTTAGAATCTTCAAAAAAAACCGATTACAAAATGCGCATCATCAATTCCGACGGGTCCGAGGCCGAGATGTGCGGCAACGGGGCGCGTTGTATGGCGGCTTACATCGTTTGTCACCATCAAGAAAAGAAAAAACAATTCCGGATGGAAACACTCGCCGGAATCATTTTAGCGGAAGCGAAAGGTGAAGTTGCTAAAGTGCGTTTGAGTGATCCGAAAGATTATGAACCGAATATTTGTCTGGATGTCAACGGCCGGTGGCTGAACGTCAGTTACATCGATAGCGGTGTTCCGCATACGGTGATTTTTGTGGATGGGTTAAAGTCCATCGATGTCCCGACGCTTGGCAAGATTATTCGTTCCCATGAACACTTTCAGCCGCGAGGGACCAATGTGAATTTTGTGGAACAACTCGATTCTGACATGGTGGAATTAAGGACCTATGAACGCGGGGTGGAGGATGAGACCTTGGCCTGTGGAACCGGCTCGGTTGCCTCGGCCTTGATTTCCTATCTTCACGCTAACCCGACGATCAAAACCAAACAAGGAGCCTTGATGAAGGTCAAAACCAAAAGCGGGGAAGTTTTGGATGTTACCTTCGATCTCAACGACGGAAAAATTTCTAACGTTTGGCTCAAAGGCAGCGCCAGATTCATTGCGCGAGGAGAATATTATTATGTTTAAAGGATCGATGGTGGCGATTGTCACCCCCTTTAAAGACGGCGGGGTGGATGAGGTGAAATTAAAAGAACTCGTCGAATTTCAGATTAAAAACGGAACAGCGGGAATCGTTCCCTGCGGGACAACCGGGGAATCTCCGACGTTATCGACCGCCGAGCACGAGCGGGTCATTGAAATTTGCATTAAGGCCGCAAACAAAAGAGTGCCGATTATCGCCGGGACCGGTTCGAATTCAACGGAAGAAGCGATTTCTCTGACGAAGCACGCCGCCGATAGTGGGGCCAATGCGGTCTTGCTGGTGAGTCCTTATTACAATCGTCCGACGCAAAAGGGTTTGTATCTTCATTTTAAAGAGATTGCGGACAGTGTCGATATCCCGATCATTCTTTATAATATTGCGGGACGCACCGCCGTCAATATCGAACCGTCAACAATGGCTCAGCTCGCGAAGGATTGCCAGAATATCATCGGGGTCAAGGAAGCCTCCGGCTCATTGGACCAAATGTCAACGATTAGACAGGTGTGTTCGCAGGATTTTTTGCTTCTCTCCGGCGACGATGCCTTGACCCTGCCGGCTCTAAGTATCGGCGGGGCGGGAGTGATTTCGGTTGTGGCCAATATCGTTCCGCATACGGTTATGCAGTTGATTGAAACATTCAGCCGCGGCGATATCAGGAAGGCACAGGCCATTCATTATAAACTTTTGCCGCTGGTCAAAGCGATGTTCATCGAGACCAATCCGATTCCGGTAAAAACAGCGATGGAACTGCTGGATCTTTGTTCCGGAGAATTACGTCTGCCGCTTTGCCCGATGTCGGATGAGAATCTGGGAAAATTGCAGAAGGCATTAAAGGAATACGGACTTAAATAAAGAGATTTCTCTCCCTTTATCCTGCTTAAGAAAGGACGATCATGATCAAACTCGCCGTCAGCGGTTGTTTGGGCCGTATGGGCCAACGGATTACTTCCTTGGCTCTGGAAGATAAAAGCTTCAAAATCGTTTCTCTTTTAGAAAATAAAGATCATCCTCAAATCCATCAAACACTTTTCAACCTTCCCATCAATTCAAACTCTGTAACATTGAAGGGCGTAAACGTTCTCATCGAATTCACAAACCCGGAAGCCACCCTCGAGCATTTGCGAGTCTGCCAGAAACACAAAGTGAAGATGGTCATCGGCACAACCGGTTTTTCCGTTGAGCAAATTCAGAAAATCAAAAAAGCCTCCCAAGCTTTGCCGATTGTTTTTTCCTCTAATATGTCGGTCGGTGTGAATGTCTTGTTCAAGCTCGCCTTTGAGGCAGCTGCGAAATTGGGGAATGACTATGCGGTAAAAATTGTTGAAGCACACCACCTGCATAAAAAAGATGCCCCGTCGGGAACTGCCAAAACTATGGCCCAGGTGATTGAGCAGGCCTCCCCCCGGAAAGTTTCGGACATTCAATCGATCCGCGAGGGCGAAACTATCGGCGATCACGAAATTATTTTTGAGAGTCCGGTCGATACAATTAAAATCAGCCACCACGCCAAAACCCGCGATATCTTTGTGCAAGGATCGTTAGTGGCTGCCAAATTTCTTGCCAAGAAAAAAAATGGTTTATTTTCGATGCAGGATGTTCTGGGGCTTGCTTAGAAGTTATCCCAAATGGTTTGTTTATTTTTTTAGGAGAATTAAATGACTATCGAAATCGATTTTTCCGACCGGCTCAAACAACTTCCGCCCTATCTTTTCGTTGAAATCGACAAGGCCAAACGGAAAGCGCGCCTCGAAGGACGCGACATTATTGATTTAGGAATCGGTGACCCTGATACCGGGACGCCGCAGCACATCATCGACGCCTTGAAGATCGCGGCGCAGGATCCGGCGAACCATCATTACGCGCTCGACGCTGGCCTGGCCGGCCTGCGAAAAGAAATTTCCGAATGGTTTCTGAAACGATTTAAAGTCACACTTGATCCCGATACGGAAATTTATCCATGCATCGGTTCGAAAGAAGGATTGGCGCATCTGCCTTTTGGAGTGGTGAATCCCAAAGATAAAGTCATGATCCCAGAGCCGTGTTATCCGGGTTATCGCGCCTCAACTATCTTCGCCGGAGGAAAACCGATTTATGTTCCATTGAAAGAAAAAGGGGGTTTTTTGCCGGATCTTTCAAAAATTGAAAAGAGGAACGATATTAAATTACTGTTCATCAATTATCCGAATAATCCGACGGCCGCAACCGCAACGCGTGAGTTCTACACACAATTGATTTCGATCGCCCGCGAGAAAGGGATTATTATTGCCTCAGATCTGGCTTATTCCGAAATTTATTTCGACGGAGAAAAACCTTTGAGCATTTTAGAAATCGAGGGGGCGAAGGAGGTCGCGATTGAATTTCATTCCTTCTCGAAGACGTTTTGCATGACCGGCTGGCGGCTGGCGTGGGCGTGCGGCAACAGCAAATTGATTTCGGCTTTGGCCAAAGTAAAATCGAATGTGGACTCGGGAATTTTTCAGGCGATTCAAGTCGCCGGCATAACGGCTTTAAAAACCCCCGGCGCGCAGTTGGATGATCTGCGCGCGCTTTATCAAGAACGACGAGATCTTTTGATTAATGGGCTGCGCTCAATCGGTTGGAAAATAGCTCTGCCGAAGGCAACTTTCTATGTCTGGGCGAAGATTCCCAAAAAGTTTAAAGATTCGATGGAAGCTGTCAAGGTTTTTCTCGATGAGGCAAATATCGTCGTAACACCCGGCGTTGGATTCGGAGAATCCGGTGAGGGATATATCCGCATGACGTTAACCGCCCCGAAAGAACGCATCAACGAGGCGGTTGTGAGATTAAAAAAGGTGTTGTGAGGTATAAATTGGCTATAGTTTATCTGGGACTCGGTTCCAATCTGGGCGACCGCGAAAAAAATATCCAAAACGCGGTTCGTTTGTTGGGCGATCATGATGTTGTCGTTTTGCAGCTCTCCACCATCATCGAGACCGATCCCGTCGGTTTTTTAGATCAGCAAAAATTTTTGAATGCGGTTGTGAAAGGCCGAACCAAATTATCCCCTTTCGAACTGCTTTCCTTGACCCAATCGATTGAAAAAAAACTCGGCCGGCAAAAGACATTTTTAAACGGGCCGCGCGCCATTGATATCGATATTCTTCTTTATGACCAAGAAAAAGTTAATACCCCACAGTTGAGCATTCCTCATCCCCGGATGTGGCAACGTGAATTTGTTATGCGTCCTTTAAAAGAGATCGAACCGGAATTGTTTATGGAATCTTCTTAAATGAGAACGATTACGGATTGCCGGAAGATGCAGCACTTCATAAAGCAATCCAAACAAAAAAGAAAGAAAATTGGCTTTGTTCCGACGATGGGGTATCTTCATGAAGGTCACGCCTCGCTTCTTCGCCAGTGTAAAAAAGAAAATGATATTTCTGTGTTAAGTATATTTGTAAATCCTAAACAGTTTGCCGTGAATGAAGATTTTGAAAAATATCCTCGAGACCAGAAAAAAGATGAATTGTTGGCAAAAAAAGAAAAAGTTGATATAATCTTTCATCCGTCGGTCAAAGAAATCTATCCCGACGGGTATTTGACTTCTGTTGCGGTGGAGCGTTTGGGAAATTATCTGTGCGGGAAATCCCGCCCCGGGCATTTTAAAGGTGTCGCAACGGTTGTGGCAAAATTTTTGAATATTGTTTTACCCGATGTGCTTTATCTGGGGCAAAAAGATGCGCAGCAAGCGCTGATCATTCAACGGATGATTGAGGATTTAAATTTCCCCGTGAAGGTCAAGGTTCTTTCGACGGTTCGTGAGATGGATGGTCTAGCGATGAGTTCCCGGAATAATTATTTAACCCCTCAAGAGCGCAAAGAAGCCCCGATACTTTTCCAAACATTAAATTCCGCCAAAGAAAAAATATTAGCCGGCGAGGCTGATATTCACAGTATTATTGAGATGATGCGCTCCACGATTTCAAAAAATACAACAGGACGTATTGATTATATTGAATGCGTGAATGCGCGAACTTTAGAGCCCATAAATGTCCTCGGCGGAGAAGTCCTGATCGCTGTGGCCGTCTGGTTCGGGCAGGCACGGTTGATAGATAACCTCATGGTACGGATTTATTGAAGTAGATGAATAAAGTTCATCAGAAAGTCAAAATCGGGATCGTCGGCTGCGGCGCCATCGGTTCGCGGATCGCCGTGAGCGTTTCTCATGAGTTGAAAGATCATTGTGTGTTAAGTGCGCTTTATGATATTGATCTTAAAAAATCGGAACATCTCGCCACAGAGATCAAACAAAAAAAGGCATGCAAAAAAAAATACACGGATTTATTAAGGAGCTGTACATTTGTGATTGAGGCTGTGAACGCAACCGATACCTACACGATTATTCGTCAAGCACTTTTAGCCCAAAAAAATGTTTTAGTCATGAGCGTTGGAAAGTTATTAAACCGGGAAGATCTATTTCGTTTAGCCAGAAAGAATCATTGTCAAATCCTTATTCCTTCCGGTGCGCTGGCCGGAATCGATGCCATCAAAGCCGCCAGTCTCGCCAATATTTCCAGTATTATTCTCACCACCCGCAAACCCCCTGGCGGCTTTGCCAATAGTCCTTATGTCGAAGAAAAGGGGATTCACTTGGGAGAAATCTCCTCGGAGACGGTCATTTTTGACGGGGATGTCGATACCGCGGTAAAATTTTTTCCTAAAAATATTAATGTGGCCGCCACCATCGCATTGGCCTGCGGCCTGAAAGACAAAATGTCGGTTCGTATCGTTACGTCTCCGGAATATAAAACAAACTCTCATGAAATCGAAATGATCGGTGATTTTGGCCGGATGGTCAGCCGTACCGATAACCTGGTATGTCCGGATAATCCGAAAACAAGTTATCTTGCCGTTTTATCTGCCATTCAAACTCTAAAACAGTTTTTTCAGCAAGTGCACGTTGGGACTTAGGGTGGTATTGATAGGCTTTTAAATTAAAAAAGGAGGGAGGTGAAAAAACATGGCTGCAAAAAAAATAGCGAAGGTTGGAATCAAAAAGGAAAAAGGATTCCTGTACTTTGTCGACAAAAACGGTGACGTTTCTTGTGCGCAAATGGCCCGCGGCAATAAAAAAGGCGGTAAGGCAAAGAAAGTTGCTAAAGTCGGAATCAAAAAAGAACCGGGATACCTGTACTTCATCGACAAAAACGGTGATATTTCCTGCGCCCAGATGGTCAGAGGCGGGCAGAGGAAGAAGAAAAGGAAATAGTTCCCCAAAACTAAACGCCCCTTGTTTGTTCCTGACGCATACAAGGGGCGTTTTGTTCAATGCACAATATCCAAATTACAAATCACAAACAATTAAATTTTAAATATACAAATTCCAGGGTCCACTCCAAATTGTGGATTGGAATTTGTTTGTAATTTGGGATTTGGAATTTATGAAAACAGACTACATCACCATCCGCGGTGCCAAAGAGCACAATTTAAAAGATATCGACCTGAAAATTCCCCGTAATCAGCTGGTGGTGATTACCGGTTTAAGCGGTTCGGGAAAATCCTCTTTGGCCTTTGACACGATATACGCCGAAGGGCAACGCCGTTATGTGGAAAGTCTTTCCGCTTACGCCCGGCAGTTTTTGGAACAGCTGCAAAAACCGGATCTAGAATATATCGAAGGTTTATCACCGACGATTTCGATTGAACAAAAAACCACCAGCCGTAATCCCCGCTCCACCGTCGCCACCCAGACCGAGATTTACGATTATCTGCGATTGCTTTTTGCCCGGATCGGTATTCCTTATTGTTACAATTGCGGCAAGAAGATTGAACGCCAATCCGCCCAGGAAATCACCGGACAGATTTTGCATCTGCCCGAGGGAACTCAGATCAATATCCTGGCTCCGTTGATCAGTGGTCGTAAAGGAGAGTATCGTAATATTCAACAGAAGGTCAGCCAGGCCGGGTTTGCGCGGCTACGGGTCGATGGAAAAATTTTTGACGTCCAGACAAGTTTAAAATTAGATAAATTTAAAATTCATCACATTGAAGTTGTCATCGACCGTTTGACGATAAACCTAAGCAGTAAAAAACGTCTGATGGATTCTATTGAAACCGCTTTGCAAACCGGCCAGGGTATCGTCATCGTCGATTTTAACGGCCAGTCGCCGGATCGGGTCTTCAGTGAAAAATACGCCTGCGTTGATTGCGGCATCAACTTAACCGAACTCGAACCGCGGATATTTTCTTTCAATTCTCCTTATGGCGCTTGTCCCGGTTGTAATGGTTTAGGAACGAAAATGGAAATTGATCCGGAGATGATCGTTCCTGATCCCGCTAAACCCTGGATTCCAGCGATTGCCCCGTGGAACAAAGGCGGACGCGGCTACATGATGTATCATCGGGCGGTTTTGCGTGAACTATCCAGCCTCTACGGAGTTGATCCCTTGAAACCTTTTAAGGAACTCACAAAGAAGTTTCAGCATATTGTCCTTTACGGTTCCGACGATGAAATTTGGGGAAGAACGTATGAGGGAAGCATCGGCTACCTTGAGCGTCTTTTCAAAGAAACCGAGAATGACTGGCTCAAAGATGAGATTTCCCGGTTTATGTCGGTTCTGCCCTGTCCTCACTGTCGCGGAACACGATTAAAGAAAGAATCGCTCGCCGTCAGAATCAATGAATACAATATCGCTCAGCTCTCAGCTCTTTCCATCAAAGAAGCAAAACAGTTTTTCGCAACTCTCGATTTGCCCAAAGATAAAAAGATGATCAGCGAACAGATCTTTAAAGAAATCTCGCGGCGTTTGGATTTTTGTATCAATGTCGGATTGGAATATTTGACGCTGGACCGCCGAAGTGCCACTCTCTCCGGCGGGGAGGCGGAACGGATCCGGCTCGCCACTCAAGTGGGCTCAGGGTTAGTTGGGGTCATTTATATCCTCGATGAACCGAGTATCGGTCTTCATCAAAAAGATAATGAACGGTTGCTCTCCACATTACAGTCCTTAAGGGATTTAGGAAACACGTTGATTGTGGTTGAGCACGACGAGGCAACGATCCGTGCCGCGGACTATATCATCGATCTTGGGCCCGGCGCGGGGGAATACGGAGGCGAGGTGATTTATGCGGGCGATATTGAGGGATTATTAAAATCGAAAAAATCTCTCACTGGGCAATATCTGCAAGGACATTTGAAAATCCCCATCCCATCCAAACGTCGAGCAATCGTCCACACTCCGCAGATTAAGATTTTCGGCGCCCGGGCGCATAATTTAAAAGGCATTGATGTCACGATTCCTTTGGGAACATTTGTGTGCGTGAGCGGTGTTTCTGGCTCAGGAAAATCAACGCTCGTCGATGGTATTCTTTTTAAAGTGCTGGCGCAGAAACTTTATCATTCCCGGGAAAAACCGGGGGAATTTAAACGAATAGAAGGTGTGGAACATCTGGATAAAGTGATCGTCGTGGATCAAGCTCCGATTGGCCGGACCCCGCGTTCGAATCCGGCGACCTACACTGGAGTTTTCAGTCCTATCCGGGATATCTTCCATCAATTGCCCGAATCCAAGATGCGCGGGTATAAACCCGGGCGCTTCAGTTTCAATGTTAAGGGTGGTCGCTGTGAAGCCTGTCAGGGCGATGGGATCAAAAAAATCGAGATGCATTTTCTTCCGGACGTTTATGTGGAATGTGAAGTGTGTCACGGACAACGATTCAATGAGCAAACGCTCGATGTGGAATTTAAAGGAAAGAATATTTCGCAAGTCTTGAATCTCTCGGTCATTGAGGCGATGGAGCTTTTTGAAAATGTTCCCCGCATTCATCAGATATTAAAGACTGTCAATGATGTCGGGTTGGGGTATATTAAGCTGGGGCAGAGCGCCACAACGTTGTCCGGTGGAGAGGCCCAACGGGTGAAACTGGCCAGCGAACTGTGCCGCCCGGCGACTGGAAAAACGTTTTATATCCTCGATGAGCCCACCACCGGATTGCATTTCGCCGATGTTGATAAACTGTTAAGTGTCTTGCAAAGACTCGTGGACCGGGGCAACACCGTTTTAGTCATTGAACATAATCTGGAAGTGGTGAAGAACGCCGATTATATCATCGATCTGGGGCCCGATGGGGGAGACCGGGGAGGAGAGGTCGTTTTTAGTGGAGCGCCGGAGGAGTTGATCAAACATAAAGATTCGCATACTGGGCGGTATTTAAAAGATTTTTTGCAGTGAGATTTTTGTGGTCTTTCTAGGTAAAATTGTAAATCGTCACAAACCTGTTATAATACCCCATCATTCAACTCATCTTTTTTATGAATCCCTGGACGAAAATTCAAAAAATATTTTTTCCTCTTCTGATCGGAGGATGCTTGCTGGGAGTTTCGACGTTAAGTCTTGCCCTGTATCCTGATGAAAAGGAACTTTTCCTCGTCGCGCAGAAGGCGTTCGATGATGGTTTTTATGATGTCGCAATAAGATATATTGAAGAATTCCTGCAGAAGTATCCGCAAACCGAAAAACGTGCACAAGCCAATCTGCTTTTAGGCCAATGTTATTTCTTTAAAAATCAATATCTCAAGGCCTTTAATATCTTTCAGGAACTCTTGCCGAATAACGAATTTAAAGACGCCACTTTATTCTGGCTCGGAGAAACATATTTAAAAGGTTCGGATTATTCGCAGGCCGAAAAACAGTACCGGCAATTGATTGAACTGTATCCGGATTCGATCTATACTCCGCAAGCCTATTATTCTTTGGCCTGGACGTTTTTCGATCAGAAGAAATATGATACGGCTCTAGAGTTCTTTCAGAAACTCAAACAGAAATTCCCCTCCCATCAATTGGTCGATGACGCCTCGTTTAAACTCGGAGAATGTTCCTACAATTTGAAGGCTTATGACAATGCGATTGCCTATTTTAAAAATTACGTCTTAAGCTTCCCGCAATCTTCCCACCATGATCAAGCGTATTTTTACATTGGAGAATCTTATTATTACTTGGAAGATTTTCCTTCCGCCCTCGATTACTACGGCAAAGCCGCCGAGATTTCTCATGACTCGAAGTTGATTCTTATGGCAACGGTGAGTCGTGGCTGGAGCACTTTGAAACTTAAAAATTTTGAACAATCTCAAAAATTTTTTGACGAGGCAGTGGTTTTAGCGGAGTCCAAAGGGATTATTTCCGACGATATTTATTTAGGTCAAGCGAGTCTTTATACGGAAATGAACGATTATGATAAAGCCTTAAAGGCTTATGAACAGATTATCAATAAATTTCCTAACAGTTCTCGAATCACTGATAGTTATCTAGGCAAAGCGAACATTCTTTATTCATTAAAAAATTATGATCAGGCCATCATGGCCTATCAGGCGGTCATCAACAAATTCTTTAACCAGCAAGACTATCAAGAGATTGTCGAGAAAGCCCATTTCGGGTTAGCCTGGACCTACCTTAAGACGGGCAATATTGATCTGTCGATTAAAAGCTTTAAGGATATCATGGATCAGAGTGAAAACAAAATTGTGAAGGTCAGCGCCTTAACTCAAATCGGCGATGCTTATCAAGACGCCGGACAGCTAGATAAAGCTTTAGATGTTTATGATCAAATCTTGCGGGATTATCCGGATAGTCTTTACGTCGATTACGTTCAATACCGGCAAGGGGTGGCGCTTTTAAAAATGGAAAAGATCGAGGCTGCGACGTTATCTTTCAAAAGTCTGAAAAAAAATTTTCCGCAGAGTAAATACTTAAACGACGTTGATTATTATTTAGGAGTAGCTTATTTCAAAAAAGGAGATTGGCAGGCAGCCCGAGATCAAACCGAGAGTTTTTTAAAAAATGTTTCTAAAACAGGTGAATTCCTGGCGGAGGCAAATTATATTTTGGCTTTATCGGTTTTCAATCTGGGGGATTCAAAGAAAGCCATGAATCTATTTGAACAGATCATCAAGAATTTTCCGGAAAAAAACGCCATGGTTCGGGACGCCGAGATCGGTATGGCCAAATGTCTTTATAATCTAGGCGATGATAAGGAGGCCATTAAAAAATTTAAGATTATCATTTACAAATATTCTAAAACCGATGCGGCACAAGAGGCTATTTTGTGGCTGGCGCAGTATTATTTGGCTTCTTCGGATTTCGATAGTGCGATAGATTATTATCAACAGCTGATCAACGATTTTCCGGGGAGCGAAAAAATAAATTTAGCCCGACTAGAGCTGGGCGAAGCTTACCAGGCCCAAGGGGTCTTGGATAAAGCGTTGAATCAACTCAAATTGATTGATGATCCCAAAGATAAAGAAGTTTATGCCAAAGCGAAACTGGCCATTGCCGATATTTTTTCAAAAGAGTTGGATCCGGAGAATGCGATTAAGACGTATCAAAACATTGCGTTGAGTTGTCCTGATTTTAAGCGGGATAGTTATGTGAAGATTGCCCGGTTGTATCAGAGCAACCAAAACTACACTAAGACAATTGAAGCGTATCAGAATGCTTTGAGCGCCGAGATCGGGTTAAGTGAATTTAAGAATGCTGAGCTGCAGTTTAATCTGGGAGATGTGTACGAACTTTTGAATAACCCAGAGCAGGCCGTGGAAGCGTATCTTAAAATTCCTTATCTTTATCCGAAAGAAATTTCTTGGGTCACCAAAGCTTATTTGCGGGTTGCCAGGATCTTTGAAGATAAAGGCGATTGGGAGAATGCGCGGGTGATATACCAAAAAGTTGTGGATTTAAAGACTGATGAAATGAAATTTGCACAAGAACGTTTAGAGTGGATTAAAAATAACACTCCGCCCCAACAACAATAGTTAACATGAAACATTTATGAAAATAAAAAAACCGAAATCCGAAACTCTAATTTAGGAGGACTTGAGAATGATAATTTGGCAGATCAACGCGTGGAAACTATTTTTAGCCGGTGGGCCGGTCATGTGGCCCATTTTGTTCTGTTCGATATTTGCTTTTGGTATTTTGATTGAAAAGATTTGGTATTTTTGGGTAGTCACAACTGATATTTTCAATCTTAAACAAGAAATTTTTGAATGTCTTCGAAAAAATAAACTCAAAGAGGCGATTGGTCTATGCGATCTCAATCCTTCTCCAGTTGCGAAAATTTTAAAAGCCGGGATCTTGAAATTCGGTTCATCGAGGGACGAGATCAAAGAGGTCATGGAGGATGTGAGTCTCTTTGAGATCCCGCGGTTAGAAAAACGGCTCAGCGCTTTATCCACGATCGCCAATATTGCGCCGCTTTTGGGTCTATTGGGAACTGTCGCGGGAATCATTGGAAGTTTTCATACCATTCAAGTTCGTTCGGCGACCATTAATCCCGTGGCGCCGGGGGAGTTGGTGGGCGGCATTGGTGAGGCTTTGATTGCCACACTCGCCGGTTTGCTCGTTGCGATTCCAACGTTCGTTGCTTACAATTATTGCGTGAGTCGAGTAAAAAATATTGTCTTAGAAATGGAAAGAGCCGCCACGGAATTGGTGGATTTTTTATCCGCCTTCGTGGGAGACCACCAGGCCACCCAAGGAGATTAATCCATTGAGATTTAAACGTTATAGAAATTCTCTTAAGGCATTAGAATATATCAATCTGACCCCCTTGATTGATGTGATTCTGATGTTGCTCATTTTTTTTATATTGTCCACTTCCCTTGCTTCTCAGTCGGGAATCAACGTGAAATTGCCGAAAGCCATTACCAGTGACGCTATCAAAGAAGAAAATCTCAACATCACAATCACCAGCGAAAATGTGATTTATTTAAATAACAGAATTGTTACAATTAAAGAACTGCGCGCCGCATTAGAGAAAAGTGGTAATAAAAATCAACCCATTTTGATTAAAGCCGATCGCCGCTCATCGGTAGGGAGAATTGTTGATGTCTGGGATATTTGCCGGGAATTAGGCATAGAAAGAATTAATATTGCAACTGATCAGGAAAAGTAATCATGAGGGATATCCTCGTGTCGACAAAGCAGCTGATTACAAAAGCAGTTTTTCTTTCTTTCGTTGTGCATTTTTTGCTGTTGAGTATTTTGGTTTTTTGTTTCCCAATACCCCCCGGTGTCCCAAAACCTTTTTTCGTGTTTTTAGGGTCGATATTGCAAAAACAGGATTTTTTAATCTCTGGCTTACGTTATTCTTCGACCCCGATCCCTTTGAACAGCCTGCTGGCAATAGAAGACTCTCAGAGAGTGCAAACCGTTTCGGTAGAAAAACCGCATTTTCACAAAACAATTCCTTTCCAAGGAAAACCTATCTTTAAAAGCCCCAAAAGTCCTGAAGGAGAGCAAGATCATTTGGAACCGGTCGAAAAGAAGATAAATAGAGATTTTCCAACGCCTGCATATGTTCCTTTAAGGCTTTATACTAAATGATAAGAGTTGATTTTTCCTGGGCAATTTCTGTATATCTTTCTTTAACCATATTGCTTGTTATTGGGCATTGGATAATCTATACTTATCGTAAAGAAAGAAATATTTTTAATAATATAAGATTCTTGGAACAATGTCCTTATTGTACGTGTGTTTTTTTTGATTATGCTGATGAAAGTTTTCTTAAGACATGTCCGCAGTGCAAGAGCTATATAACGGTCGAGAAAAAGGAATCGAAAGAGAAAATTTAAACCCAAGAATTTCAGTTTCCATGAAAGTTCAAAAATGAGGAAAGCCTTGTTCCCACGAAAAGACAATAATGAATCCGGAGTTGTTTTAGTCACCGTTTTAGCCATTTCTCTTATTATGATCACACTTGTTGTGGGCTTTTTGAGTACCAATCTCAACTTTGTCAATGTGGGGCAGGGGCAAATCGATCGCATTAAAGTAGATCAGTTGGCCAAACAGACATTTTGGAGAAATTTTATGTCTTTGACCACGGGAAACGGCGTAGTCAGTACTCCTTTAATAAATATGCCAGAAGTTACCGATGGACACACCGCAAGCAAACCGTTTACCCCCAATATAATCGACGGTGGCCTCAGTACTGCTCCTGGCCTCAACAATACCCGGCAATACAATATTCAAGTTTCCTATTGATTGATTCCCACCGAAAATATTCCCGTCAGCTATTTTTAAGGTGAAATTAATTGGGAATCTCATTGACAAAGTATTCTGGCTATAGTTTAATTAGTTACAATTAGAATCCCAAATTTTCAGAGGAGATTCCATAGCCAAATTAATTTATGCGATTGACATCGTGAATACGTAGGAAGAAAGGAGTTGATACTAAAGCATGTATATTCGAATGAGGTTAATTTGGTTTACAGGATATAGAGCATGATAAGAAAAAAAAGTTTAGGAGTTTTTTTAGGTGTTTATTCTTTAAGTGCCGTTGAGATAGAAAATCAGAAGACCTACCGGACTTTTTCCGCCGTTTATAACTCACCTGAGTCTGCAGATTCGAAGTCAGATCAAAATGTTTCTAATGAGATTAAGATAACCGCGGTTCTTCAAAAAAACCTTCGAGATCTAAAAGTTACTGCAACTGATGTGAGTTTGTCTTTACCCTCCCAAGATATAATCTTCCGTTCCTTCTCCATCCCTTGGATGACTCCCAGCGAAATAAAATCCGTTGTGGATTTTGAGTCTAGAAAATATATCCCTTTCAAGCTGGCGGATCTTACCTATACTTTCCATCCGATAGTTATGACCAATAAGCAGGAAAAGTCGATCCGAGTTTTGCTGACAGCTATAAAAAGTGATGTCCTCGATGGGTACTGCAGAATACTAGAAAATTCTGGGCTGCATATCAAATTTATAGAACCTTCACCAGTTAGTCTCCTGCGTGTTTTAGTTTTTAAAAAATTATTGCCCCGTAATCAAAGAATCGTTATTGTTCAATCCGATGACAAAGAAGGTAAAATTATCATTATTGATCAGGGAATCCCTCAATTCATTCGTGATTTTCAACTCTTTTCTTCGGGTGGGGAATCTGATTCAGCGGCACAGACACCGGATTTATTTAATGTCAGGCTTTTTAATGAAATCAAAATTTCTCTCGATTATTACGCCAGGCAGAACCCTCAAGAAAAAGTGAACGCTATTCTTACTTTGTTGGCGCAGGAAAATAACGATTTGTCTCAGCTTCTGGGAAAGGAGTTTGGTCTTCCGGTGACCTCACTAAATGCTCAGTCGATTTTAAATACTCCATCGCCGATTACCGTTGATCTTCTGAGTGCTTATGGGATTGGGCTAAAAAGTCTCGTTGCTTTGCCAGTTGCTTTTGATTTACCTAGAAAAATGGTTGTGCGCAGTCAGCGGGCCATTAGCCCTCTGGAGAAAATACTTCTTGATTTAAACTATATTTTATTGGCCCAAGTATCTGCTATCTGCTTTGTCGTCGTAGTCACGAGCTTCTTTTTATTCAGCCAACCGGTTAATGAGCAAAAAAAAAAGTTGTCAGCTTTTACTGTGCAACAGGGGAACTTTGAAAGTTCGAGTAAGGAGGACATTAAAAAGAGACATCAAGAGACTATGGACAAATGGGCCGGGTATAAAAGTGTCCGAACCAAGAGTGATGTTTTCTTTTTCTTAAGTACTATCCCTAAGCTTCTACCGGAAGGAACATGGATCACAAATTTAACAATCGATTTTATAGATCAATCTTCCAATCAGGGAAATCCCCCGGGGGCGACACCGCAGTCGCCAGAAGGTAAGAATCTTAAATGGCCTGGGACTAAAGTGACTCTCAATCTAACGGGCCGTGTTTTTGTGGAAAATACAAACCATCAGCTGCGAATGGTTAAAATGCTCGTCGCAAATTTAAAAGAAGATAAAGAATTTGCTAGCTTTTTTGAAGATATTAATTTTACCGCTAACGCTTCAAACATTACTAAGTATCCTCTCACCTTATTTAACGTAAAGTGTAAATAGTTAAAGAATAATGAAAATTTCTGAACTAAGAGATATAGATATTAAAAATATTGATGTGAAGCAAGTCAACGAGTTTTTTGTTAAAAAACCTAATATCGCTGTAAGCATTTTACTGGGTGTGGTGTCTATTTTTTTAGTTTTTAAATTTTTTTCTGAGAAACAAGTCGAAAGTACCAGGATTAAAAGAACAATTGACGAGGTACAGAAGAAAATTGATGCTATAAATCAATATAACCAAAGTCTTAAGGAATTTAATGAGTATGTGGATGCGCTCCCGGTGGGGCTCGTCGGATCTGCCTTGCTGGACACTTTAACCGAATTTGCAGAAAAGAATAATATCCGTGTGCTCTCTTTTACTCCTGCTCAATCGCAGAGTAGCCAATTTTATGATAGTACCAGTATAAGCATGGATGTTTCAGCTAGAAATTATAAAGATCTGTTGCTTTTTGTTTATGAAATTGAAAATTCTCCGTACAATTTAAGAGTGAACCAGTGGTCTGAATCCATTGAGAACAATAGGGAAATGGTCCCATCAGCCAGTGAAGATTCTACCCCGCAAGACCAGCCAATACATATGATAACGTTGAGTATAGATTCGATTAGTTTTAAAAAGATATGAAGATATGTTTGATTTTATCTATCGCTTTGTTTTTTTTCGTTCATGGCGAGGTTATTTCTGCTGAAGAGAATCAACCAGTGAAACAGCCAGCGAGTCAACTGGCGAGTCCAAAAAAAGAGATCCCCAGTGATTTGGATTCGATAAAAGATCCTTTTGTCCCTAAATTACCTTTGGAACCAAAAATGAAACCTCAATCCAATCAACAAAATTTAAATGAGAGTTCGATGAATATTAGTCCGCCGGTTTCCCCGGTACCCCCTCAATCCGTTAGTTTAGCACCGGCGGTGGAAATTCGTCCCCCGCTTATTACTATTTCCGGTTTGGTTTGGAATACCGACCGTCCGCAGGCTATTGTTAATAATGAAATAGTGGGGATTGGTGATAAGATTAATGAATGGAGTATTGTGGCAATTAGTGAAGAAGGGATTGAAATATCTTATCTTGATAAGCGGGTGCTTGTTTCTAATCAATTTGATAAATGAGTATACGACAGGAGATTTCATGAGAAGACCATTGTTTGGTAACAATTTTGTAAGAAGTTTTCTTTATGGATCGAAGAATGCATCCTGTTTACTGATCGCTATTGCCGTAATTTTAATGTGTTCTGGGATTGATCTCATTGCTGCGGATAGCGGTGACCTGCAATTTTTTTATCCTGATTCCGGAAAGAAAATATCGATGGATTTTAAGGATGCCGATTTAAATGATGTCTTAAGAATATTCTCACATCAAAGTGGATTGAATTTTATTGCCTCCACAGATATAACGAATAAAAAAATAACTTTATTTTTAAATAATGTTTCAGTAGAAGAGGCCTTAGAGCGGATTCTTCATGCCAATGATCTAACGTATGAAATGGAGCCAGGGAACGGAATTTTTATTGTTAAAACGTTAGAAAAGACAGCGAAGGATTTGTTAACGAGGATTTATCGTTTGAAGTATGCCACTACCGCTTCCTCGAAACTCAATAAAACAATATCCATCTCAGCAGCAACGGGGATCGCCGGGGGGGGCGGGAGTTCTGGTGGCGGTGGTGCTCCAGCAACTGGGGGCTCTTCTTCAGGAGGAAGCGGAATTGTTTCCGCTTTACAACTTGTTTTGAGTTCTTCTGGTCATATTGTGGAAGATGCTCGGACAAACAGTTTAGTTATAACCGATATCCCCAGTCAATTCCCCGTTATCGAACAAACACTCGCACGGCTCGACGTTCCGGTTCCGCAGATTCTCATTGAAGTCCAGATGCTGGATGTTTCAAAAGATACTGCGGACAAAATCGGCGTTAAGTATGGAGATACCCCACTCAAATTCAACGGAGCACAGCGAGACGTTGTTTATCCATGGGATCAAAATCATTTGCTTCAGAAAGGATTTACCTTTGCATCCCCACAATATCGTGTAGGAACCATCGATGCATCCGGCTTGACAGCGATGCTACAGTTTCTCACCACGCAAACCGATACGAAAAATTTGGCCCGGCCGCGTATTTTGACTTTGAATAATGAAACCGCCGAGATAAAGATTTCAACTGATGAAGCCGTTGGTGTGACGACCCAGCAATCGAGCTCAGGGGGCTCATCTCTTTCCTCGGTTACGGCTGAACGGGTTCAGACGGGGATTTTTCTGACCGTGACCCCGCAAGCAAATTTATTGACCGGTGAAATTACTTTAGCGGTTGCCCCCAGAGTTATCCAGGCGCGCGCCGGTACTATTCTGGGAAGTAATGGCCAACCTTTTAAAGACCCGGAGGAACGAGGGTCTCAGTCGATTCTGAAAGTCTACAGTGGTGATACAATTATGCTCGGAGGGCTTATGAGAACTGATTATTCAAATACCATTACAAAGCTTCCGATCTTGGGAGATATTCCATTGATTGGAGGAGCTTTTCGTCATAAAGATAAAGATTCTAAAGAACGAGAATTAATTATATTTATTACTCCGCATATCATTACTGATGACGGCTTACCAAAACCGACAAGCAAAAAATATAAAGCGGCACTTTCTCTGCCCAGAGACACCAGGGATGTTGCATACCCAAAACCATCCGGACATCCCAAAACAGATTTCTCCTCGAGAAGAAACCATGACACCTCTTCGCGGGTTTCACCTTTGCGCCAAGCAGAAATTGAAAAAGCACTGTCGAACGTTATTGAGCTTCCTTCTATGAAAAAGAACTCCAAATCTTCCGATAGCATTGATGAAGCCAATGGGAGATTTGGAGTCGGAAAGAAAAAGCTCAATAAGGATCGGGGGTTGTAGCTTTGAGCCGATTAAAATTGGGAGAAATATTAGTCCAGCAAGGACTGATCACCGAGGCTCAGTTGAAGGAAGCCATATCCGCACAGAAACATGAGAAAGGCCGGATTGGGGAGGTCCTTATTAAGCTGGGGATGATCAAGGAAAAAGATATTGTCTTTGCTCTTGGAACTCAGCTGAGAGTTTCTTATATCTCTGAGGGATCAGAATTATTGACGCCTAATCCGGATGAAGATTTAGAACGATTAGTGCCGTATGATTTTGCAAAACAAAATTTAGTTTTACCTCTTTCCAAACACATTAATTCCTTAACAGTTGCGCTTTTTGATCCATTGGATCTGATGATGCTCGATAATTTGAAGAAGATTACGGGTTGCGAGATCAATCCGGTTATTGCCACTCGTAGCGATATCGCAGACGCGATCGAACGCTTTTATACTGAAGATAAACAGGAGTTGGATACTCAACAGAAACCAACTCTGCAGGAGGCTGTTGAGAATAGTTATGCCTTGTCGAATACAGCTACGAGTGCCATTGACTTTGCTACTTCAGAAACTGAACTTGGGCTTGACAAACTCATTGCCAAAGCCAAGGAAGCTCCGGTTATTAAACTAGTTGATCTCATTATTCGGCAGGCCATTGATGAAAAAGCGAGCGATATCCATCTGGAACCTTATAAAGACAAAATTAACCTGCGGTACCGTATTGACGGGTTTTTGTATGAGATCCCTCCTCCGGCACGGCATCTGCATGTACCGATTGTTTCTCGTATCAAAATTTTGGCGAGACTGGATATTGCGGAGAAGCGTCTTCCTCAAGATGGAAATATTTCTGCCAAACTGGAGGACCGTTTCGTTGATTTGAGAATTTCTACGATTCCGACAGTATGGGGAGAGAAGGTGGTCATGCGCATTCTGGATAAGAAGGCGGTTCCTTTAAATTTAACGAATTTGGGTTTTGAGCAAAAGCAAATTGATCTGATCATAAAAACTTTGAAACAGCCGTATGGGTTATTATTAGTCACCGGGCCAACCGGAAGCGGTAAATCCACGACTCTTTATGCTGCCTTGCATGAAACGATTGATCCTCGACGAAATATCGTCACTGCAGAAGATCCCGTTGAATTTCGTATTGATGGTATTAATCAGGTACATGTTAAGCCTGATGTAGGATTAACTTTTGCAACAGCCTTGAGGGCATTTCTTCGCCAAGATCCCGATATCATCATGGTGGGAGAAGTTCGAGATATGGAAACCGCGCAGATCTGTGTGCGCGCAGCTCTGACAGGTCACTTTGTTTTAACGACGTTGCATACAAACGATGCGGCCTCAGCTGTAACCAGATTACTTGATATCGGTATTGAGACATATCTTTTGACACCTTCTTTATCGTTGGTGTTGGCCCAGCGATTGGCTAGAAGACTTTGTTCCAAATGTAAAGAGCCTTATGAGCCGAAACCGGATCAACACGGCGGTCTTAAATTTAAGACGGACCTCATTTATCGTGCCAAGGGCTGTCCTGAATGTAACCAGACGGGTTATAAAGGACGGGTTGTTGTGGCCGAAGTCTTAGCTGTCGATGATTCTATTCGACAATTAATAACCCACAAAGCTTCTTATCTTCAGATTAAAGATGCTGCACGAAAAAATGGAATGGATACTATTTTGGAAACTGGTCTTAAAAAAGTGGAATCGGGTGTTACTAGCTTGGATGAAATTTTAAGCGTTACTGTTTCTTAATCCGAAAAATATATTAATATGAAGGAAAATTATGGTACAGTTCATATATACGGTTAAAGATTCTAAAGGACAGACAATTACTGATGCCATTGAAGCAGCCGATCAAGAAAGTTTGATTGAACAACTGCAAAAACAAGGATATTTTATTCTCAATATCCAGGAGAAAACGGGTGAACAAGAGACTTCTGGGAATCAGAAAGAACAGAAAGCAAAATCTAAAAAGACTAATTTTACTCATGGGGGAGTGACTCTCGAAGATCTGTTGACATTTTCTCGTCAGTTGGCAACGATGCTTGAGTCTGGTGTGACCCTGATGCGGAGTTTTGACGTTATTGTTTCTCAGGTGGAAAGCAAAAAATTTTTCATGGTTTTGGAAAAAGTAAAGAAAGATGTGGAGCAGGGAAGTTCTCTAAGTGAAAGTTTGGGAAAACACCCTAAAGTATTTAATCAGTTTTGGGTAAGCCTGATCGAGGTTGGCGAGGCCTCTGGTACTATGCCGATGATTTTGGAAAAATTGGCTTTTTATCTGGAACAACAGGCAGCCTTTACCTCGACGGTTATCTCCGCCATTGTTTATCCTGCTATCCTTTTTGTGGTGGCATCAGGTGCCATTGCCTTTTTTGCTTTTTTTGTCGGCCCTCGATTTGAAGAGATTTTTAAATCTTTGGGAACCCCATTACCTGCTTTGACGGTCGCTCTTCTAACAATTTTCAAATTTATTCAGAGAAAATTTTTTGTGCTTTTGGGTATTTTGGGTGCTATACTTCTAGCGATATGGAAATATAATCAAACCAAGCAAGGGAGATTGAATATTGAAAAACTGTTATTTAATCTACCGATTGTAGGAAGGGTTTTAAAACTTATTGTAGTAGAAAGGTTTGCTTCGCAAATGGCGATTCTTATTGAAAGTGGTGTTCCCATCTTGCAATCTTTAGATATTACGGAGCGTTTGGTGGCAAATAAAACTTGTGAAATTATCGTGGGAAATATTAAGAATGGGGTCAGGGAAGGAGAACTCCTCGTTGCTCCGATGATTAAAAGCGATTTCTTCCCTCCCATGGCGATTCAGATGATAATGGTTGGAGAAGAGACCGGGGAGTTAAGTAAAATGCTTAAACATGTTTCGAAGTTTTATCAAACTAATGTCGAAACATTCATGAAACGATTTGGAACCATGATTGAGCCTCTTATGCTGGTTTTTATGGGAGGCGCAATCGGGGTGATTGTCATTGCCATGTTTCTGCCGCTTTTTAATCTCACGGCAGGGGGTGTAAAATAGTGATTCTTTTTTAGGATGAGAAAATAAGAGATTTAAATTCTTATACAAGAAAAGGAGGTGATGTGTAGAATTGAAAGGTATTACCTTTAACTTTGCAATATCATTATTTGAGGAAATATCCCTCAAAGTTTATTAAAGTAGAGGAGGAATCAAATGAACTTAAAGAAAAATAAAAGTGGTTTTACGTTGCTGGAAATTATCATCGTCATTATCATTATCGGTATTTTAGCCAGTATTGCTTTACCGAAGTTCTTTAAAACTGTGGAATTCTCCCGAGGTCAGGAGGCGTTAACGAATCTGGGGACTGTCCGTCAGGCTATGGAGCGATGTTATTTATTCACCAGATCCTTTGTGCCATGCACGGGTTTTGCTAACCTTGATGTTCCGGATCCTGGTCCTGGTTCCCATTGGACATACCTTTGGCCAGGCCCGGGTGTGAACGCTTATGTCCTAACCGCAACACGTAGCACAAACGATGGTGGGACCACAAGTGATGTTATTCAAATAGATCAGGTAGGTCTCAAATCAGGTACTGGTAATTTTGCCTCTATCCGTGGTCAATAGGATAGTTGGAATAAGTGTGTAGATGTTTTAGTGTGAGTTTTTGAATAGAGTATTATGAAAATCGAAAGGGCAGTCGTCCAAGAGGGGCATCCCAAAGGATGTCTGCCCTTTTGATTTAACCCATGAATTTCATTAAAAGTGTCAACTGAAATTTTTGGGTTTAAAGAAGATCATGTATCTGAAAAAAAACTGTGATAATGAAAGGGCATTTACCTTGCTGGAACTCCTCGTCGTGACAATTATTATCGGGGTCTTAGTGTCTTTAGTTCTTCCTCGATACGATATCGTGACAGAAAGAATGAGAGCCACAGAAGGCGTGAATCATTTGATTGCGATTTTAGGGGCTGAAAGGCGCTGGGCTTTAGACCAAAACCCTCAACAGTATACAGCCACTCTTGGTAATTTAGATTTTCAGATGCCTGGTGGATGGAATAATTTCCAGGCACCTACTCTTTTCACACCCGCTCTTGGAAGCGACGCTACTCTTGCAACCATACAACGAAACGTACTCGGCGGTGACCCATTTCTTTACACTTTAAGTATTACTGAGAGAATAGGAACAATTTCTTGTAGCGGCGGTGCCGCTGGAATTTGTGCCAAACTAGGATTTTAACTATGGGGCTTTGCCTGAGAAAAAAAGCTTTCACTTTAACCGAATTACTGGTCGTGGTTTTGATTGCCGGAATTATGGCGAGTTTTGCCATTCCCAACTATTCCAAGGCGGTTGAGCGCTCTCATCAAACCGATGCGGTTAACCAACTCACTACCATATGGAGTGCCAATCAAGTTTACCGCGCTCAAAATGGCCGATTCTGGCCTCCGGATAATAACGGTGGTTTTGGTTATCTTATTGTGGACATAAATACTAATTTGGCATTAGGGGTTATTGAAAACGGCATGACTTATAATTGCGTTGGAGCGGGCGCTCCGCCGGGGACTTTTGCTTGTACCGCAGCCCGAAAGCCTCCCGCGCCAACTTTTACTGTGAGAGTAACCGAGGCGGTTTTGAGTGCGACTAACCCGGATCCCTGTGTCGGAGGAGTAAATTGTCCATAATGGAAAAAAAACCGATATATCTGCTGAAAAAAAAAATTCCTTCTTGGAAAAATAATGGCTTTTCATTGGTTGAGGTGATAGTTGCTTCGCTAATTTTTACGATTACAATAGCCGGTGTTCTTTCCTCCATTGCTATTTTAAAGCCACCCGCAGAGTTTTCTGAGAAAGGAGTTAACGCGGCGTATTATGCCAAAAATATTTTAGAGGATTTGCGTTCCAAAGTCGATGCGAGAACATGGAATGATCCAAATGATGGAACCATAACTTCTTTAGCTCCAGGGGTACACAGCGGATCAGCAGTCATTTCTAATGTGACTTATGCGACAACGTATACTGTTACGTCTGATGCCAACGGAGGACGGCAGGTGGATATGACGGTGAGCTGGTAATGAACAACGAAAGATTTCAAATTTGTGGCCGGGTGAAGTATAATAACCGTGGCTTAACCTTAACCGAGCTCTTGGTAGCCACGATTTTGATGGGGATTGTCATGTTAGGGATTATTTCGGTGGATTATGGGATCAAGCAGATGTCGAAAAGCACATCTAATACCGCCTTTTTAAAAATGTATACTTCCGCGACCCTGCAGGATATTGCCCGGAATGCCTCCCTAATAACAGGTAACTCGACTGACCCGGGATTTTTAATAAATCCGAAAAGGTTTTATTTCCGTCAGGATATTAACGCTACTACACAAGCTGCGAATAACACCCCAGCTGATACAAGCGATGACGCTTGGATTTGTTATGATCAATCACAGGGTGGTGCTAATAGTGTGAATATTTATAGATGTCGATTCAATTCTCCTGTTGTGACGACTAAAGACTGCTTTGATGTCTTAGCGATTGGTAGAACGACGATCGGAACCGCTGTGGACAGTACATTAGATATACAAGGTATCGTTGATAATATTGCACCTACCCAAAAATATTACCTTGAAATTTCGATCACCAACCGTAAAGATCCATCCCTTGCCGCCGACCCCCTCACCAATCCCGAAGTGACCTTATCCACCAGAGTAGATCCTGTTTCCCGTTCATGGTCCCTCCCTTAAACAATAGTGAATATGTATACCGTGCTTCAATAAATCTGCAATATAGTATTCTAGAAAAGCGCGGTATTATCCCTCGTTTTTCTGGAATTGAAGATGTTTTGAGTATTGCAAATTTTTTGAAACGAGGGATAAATTCTTGTGCCGGTCGGTGAGATTTGATATGATATCGCCGTTTATTCAAAGCCAGTAGAAATAGAACGGGGTCGGTAGCTCAGTTGGGAGAGCGCTTGGTTCGCAATCAAGAGGCCGGGGGTTCGACTCCCCCCCGATCCATTCTGCTTCGCCCTCGATGGTGGGACGAGGAGTAAACTTGAACCCAAGAATTTCAGTTTTCCTACAAGTTAACACAATAAGCGTCGACTGAAATTCTTGGGTTGAATTTTTATTCAAACCATGCACCGATTTTTTTTAAGCCAAACCTCTTTGGATAAAGAAACGATTGCTCTTTGTGATCCCCAAGAAATTCATCACCTCAAAAATGTCCTTCGTTTAAAATCCACACAACAGATCCGTATCTTCAATACCGAAGGTCAAGAAATTGTGGGAACCATTACCTTAATCACTAAAAATCACATCGAAATCCGACGAGATTATGTTATCCCTTTAAAAAAGAAAAGACCCATGGACTTAGTTTTAGCCTGCGCCATTCCTAAACGCGCCAAATTTGAATTCATTATCGAGAAATGCACCGAACTAGGCGTTGCCGAAATTATTCCTTTAAAAACGGCGCGGACAGAAGTTCTTGTGGACAATGAGCGCGTTCAAAAAAAGAAAGACCGTTATCAAACGGTTGCCGTCAACGCCGCCAAGCAGTGCGGCCGTCGGGATGTTCCTAAGATTCTCCCCATTTGTTCGATAGAGGAGGTTTTGAAATCATTCGATCAAAGCACCTTGATGTTGGTAGCGTGTTTATCCGCAGTAGAAAGTCTTTTAACGGTTTTGGAAAAGCAGGATCTCAAGAAATTCAAAAGAATAATCTTTTTTATCGGCCCCGAGGGGGATTTCACAAAAGAGGAAGTAGATTTTGCCCGGCAGTTGGGCTGTATCGGTGTTTCGCTAGGATCGACGGTCTTGAAAGTCGATACCGCCGCCATTGCCATCGTTTCTTGTGCCAACCTTTATCTAGATCATGCCTTTAACAGAGTCTAAAAAAAATATCCTCGTTGGGATTTTCATCTTTCTTCTCGCCTTAGCTTTGCGTCTTAGCTATTTATTTTTTCTTCAACACCATTATATTTTCTACAACGACCCGGCCAGTGATGTCCTTTATTATCAAGAGTGGGCCAAGGAAATTGCCCGAGGGGATTGGATCGGTCATAAAGTTTTCTTAGGGATGCCATTGTATCCCTACTTTCTTGCCGCGTTGTACCGTCTGACTTTGGGGAATTTATTTCTCCTTCGCCTGGCTCATCTCATCTTGGGATCAGGCAACTGTGTTTTGGTTTATCTCATCGCCCGGTATACTTTCTCCCGCAGAATCGCTTTTATCGCCGCCGTTTTCATGGCCACGAACTTTATGATGATTTATTACGACGGGCTTTTGATGCCGGTTGTTTTGATTGTTACTTTAAGCCTTTTGATCGTTTGGGCTTTATTGAAGATGGATCAACATTCTTCGTTGAGAGAATGGTTTTTCCTCGGATTGCTCATTGGCTTAAGCATCTTGTCGGATGGAAAATTTCTTATTTTTTTCATTTTGTTTTTAATCATTCTTTTTATTCGTTATCACAGAACCATGCAAATTTATAAAATCTTTTTACCGTTGGTATTGGCGGTGGGGATGATCCTTTTTTCTGTGGCGCTGCGTAACCGTGTGGTTTCAGGAGACTGGATCCTGGTGAGCGCGCAAAGCGGTTTCAGTTTTTTTGTGGGAAATAACCCTCAGGCCAACGGCATATTCGAGAATCTGGACTTTATCCGCCCCACGCACGCCGGCCAGGATGAGGATCAACAAATCCGGGCGGAACAGATTTTAAAAAGAAAACTCAAACCCGGCGAAGTCTCTCGTTTTTGGATGAATCAGGCTCTGCGCTTTATTAAGGAATCCCCGGTTAAGTATTTAAGTTTATTGCAGGATAAATTATATTTCTTTTTCCTCGAGCACGAATGGGCGCATGATATTGATTTGTTGCTCCAAAAAGAGTGGAAACAAAGATTCGATATCAATTCTTTTTCTTTGATTTGCCCGTTCGCTTTTTTAGGAATCCTTTTAACGTTTCGCGCCCACCCTTCGCTGGTATTTGTAAATCTGTTTATTGTGAGCCAGCTCCTTTTTACCATGATGTTTTTTTTGACGACAAAACACCGCGCCACGATTTTGCCTTTTTTAATGATTTATGAAGCCTATACCTTGGATTGGCTCCTCAGGCAGATTATTGACCTTTTCTTTGACCCGGCCAAATCTCCCTGCCCGCCGATTTATAAGAAAGGCAGGCGGGCAGATGCCGTCGGGATTAGCGACTGGAGATTTGGCATTCTGTTTAGCACAGAGAAGGTCAATAAGGGTAAGAAATTTAAACGCATAGTGGCGATTGGCGGTCTGTTGATTTTGTTTTTTATGGTCTTTCGTCCGATTGAAATAAGCCGGAATGTCCTCGATGTCCTGCGGTTTTCCAGGTTGGGTGATTTTTTTCAGAAAAAAGGGGAGTACGAAAAATCAAAAGAATTCTATCTTAAAGCTTCTCGCCTCAACCCTAACGACACAAATTTGATTTATAATTTTGCGAATACCTTCCTTCTTAACGGACAGGTTAAGGAAGCAATCGAAGGGTATAGAAAAGTTCTGCTCTTAAACCCTTCCCAGGTAGATGCCCTTTATAATTTAGCCTATGCCTATGAATCGCTGAATCAACTTGATCTCGCTTGTGAATTTTATGAAAAGGTTTTGAATCTCCAACCGCAAAGCGTCGATACGCATTATCGGCTGGCCAATATTTATTCCGCTCAAGGAAACTGCTCAAGCGCCTCAGCTCATTACCTTGAAATTGCACACCTTATACCTTCTTTACAAACCCAAGTCGATACTTGGATAAGCGCCTGCCATCCGCATTGACAAGAGATTTTCCCTCGTGTATAATTGACCACCTCGTTAGAAACGATAGTTGGCACAAAATATAATGGCTTTTTCCCTCCCCCAAAATAAAAACATGCACAACAAAACTTTAGATGCCGGTCGTCTATCGTAAAGCTAGCTCCCTTAAAATAGAGGGGAGGAAAGGAAGGAATTAAATGTCAGAACAAAAAAGAACTATAGAAGTGGATACAAAGAAAAAGACCGTAGATCTTCCCGAGCAAAAAAAAAGCAGCGTTGATCTGGAAAACAAGAAAAAAGCCTTAGAGCTGGCTTTAGCCCAGATTGAAAAACAATTTGGGAAAGGTTCTATTATGAAGCTCGATGGAAGTATTGCCGCAAATGTCGAGTCGATCCCGACCGGCTCCATCGCTCTCGATGTCGCTTTAGGCATTGGCGGCGTTCCCCGCGGGCGGGTGATAGAAATTTACGGTCAAGAATCTTCCGGAAAAACAACCCTTACTTTAAGTATCATTACCCAAATCCAGAAAATGGGCGGGGTCGCGGCCTTTATCGACGCCGAGCACGCCTTTGATTCGTTGTATGCCAAAAAAATTGGCGTCAAACTCGATGATCTTCTTGTTTCCCAGCCGGACACGGGTGAACAGGCCTTAGAAATCGCCGAGACCTTGGTGCGCTCCAATGCCGTTGATTTGGTCGTGATTGATTCGGTCGCAGCGCTCACTCCTCGAGCAGAAATCGAAGGAGAAATGGGCGATTCCCATATGGGACTGCAGGCCCGCTTAATGTCGCAAGCACTGCGTAAACTCACCGCCGCCATCAGCAAATCCAAAACCTGCGTTATTTTTATCAATCAAATTCGAATGAAAATCGGAGTTATGTTTGGAAATCCTGAAACCACAACCGGTGGACGGGCTTTGAAATTTTATGCCTCGGTGCGTCTGGAGTTACGTAAAACCGAAAGCCTTAAAATAGGCGAAGAAATCGTCGGGAACCGGGTCAAAGTGAAGGTGGTTAAAAATAAAGTCGCACCGCCTTTTCGAGAGGCCGAGTTTGAAATCCTTTTTACCGAAGGAATTTCCAGGATCAGCGATGTCCTGGATTTAGGCGTTCAGTCGGAGATTTTAGAGAAATCCGGCTCTTGGTTATCGTTTGAAAATGAAAAGATCGGGCAGGGACGAGAAAGTGCCCGTAAATTTTTGCAGGAAAATCCCAAGGTGTTGAGCAAAATCGAAAAACAGATTTTGGAAAAGATGGGAATCAATCGATAAAGAATCGGTCCCTTGATAATAAATTCCCTCAAGGGCACTATTGTTGGGAAGAGTTTTATGCAACGAAGAATCATCAATAATCTAACTCTTATAAAAGGGGCAATCATTGGGGTGATCGCCGGATTTACTTTTGCTTCGCTCTCCTTTGCCGATCCGAATGCTTCGCCGAGCATTCCCGCGTCATCGAATAAACCTCCAGCTGTTTCTGTGAAACCAGATTTTGGTTTTGAAACAGCCATCGAGAATGTGGCTCAGAATGTCGGAGCGACGGTCGTGGCGATCCGCACCGAACGGACCGAACACCCCCGTTATCGCCGGTCTCCTTTTGGAAGTCCTTTTGAGGATGAGTTCTTTAACCGTTTTTTTGAGGATTTCTTTGGCGATCAATTTTCTCAGGAATACAAAAGCGCGGGATTAGGATCCGGCGTCATTATCGATCCTAAAGGTTATATTCTAACCAACGAACACGTCATCGGCGGGGCAGATAAGATTTTGGTGAGGCTTTCCGATGGGCGTGAAGCGAAAGGAATTTTGACCGGCACCGATCCCCGAGGCGATTTGGCGGTGGTTAAGATCGATCTTGCTGATTTACCCTCGGCGCCGTTGGGAGATTCGGATCATTTAAAAACGGGGCAGTGGGTGGTGGCCATCGGGAACCCTTTCGGGCATATCCTTTCGAATCCGGAACCGACGGTGACGGTAGGTGTCATCAGTGCTCTGCAGCGTTCACTGCCGCGAACTTCCCGGCGAGACACCGATTATACGGATTTGATCCAGACCGATGCGGCGATCAATCCCGGAAACTCCGGCGGGCCGCTGGTGAATTTAAATGGCGAGATCATCGGAATCAATGTGGCGATTTTTTCCACCTCCGGCGGATATCAGGGAGTCGGGTTTGCGATTCCCATCAGCCACGCCAAGCGCATCATTGATCAGTTGATTAAAGGAAAAGAAGTCGCCTACGGCTGGATCGGGGTCGCGGCCCAGGATTTGAATCGGCGTCTGACGGAATATTTCGGGTTGAATTCAACCGCAGGGGTTTTGGTGACCGGCGTTTTAGATGACAGCCCGGCCCAGAAAGCGGGAATTCAAAATGGGGATATCATTCTTTCCGTCGATGGAAAATCAATAAAAAATACCGCCAGCCTCATTCGGATCATCGGCGATTCTCAAGTCGGAAAAAAGGCCAGCGTTAAAATTTTACGTACCGAAAAAAATTTAGAACTTCCCGTCATGATTGAAAAGCGTCCGGCCTTCGATGAAGAAGGCCGGATTGTTCAAAGACAAGAACCTCAAGGCGAAGAACCTGAAGAAGAATCTCCGGGCAACGGTGAGGAAGAACCAGAATCAATGCCGCCGAGTGGAATGGGTGGAACGAACCCCATGAATTCAAATTCTGCTGAAGGTATGCAGCGCTGGCGCGGATTAGTGGTGGGCAATATCCCTGGTGTGGCCGGAACACTGGAAAATATAAATCACGGGAAAGGGGTTGTCGTTTTTGAGATTGCAGAGAACAGCCCCGCCGAAGCAACGGGTTTACGTAAAGGCGATATCATAACCGCAATCAATCAACAGCCCGTTCAAAATATGAATGATTTTCTTCGCGTGACTAAAAGCGCCCAGGGGAATTGTTTGATTCAAACCATCCGCGGCTTTTTCGTGATTAAACCCAAATGACTCTTTCGTCTATCGCTTGGCGGAAGGATGAGTTCAGTAAAGCTAAACGGTGTGCGTTTCAATTCTTAAAAATTCGTAGTCGAAGTGAAAAAGAAATTAGAGATCAGTTAAACAAAAAAAAAATCGACCCGGAAACTATTGAGCAAACAGTCCAATACCTTAAAAGTGTTGACTTGATCAATGATCGTCAATTCGCCAGAGACTGGATCCAGATGCGGCTGCAGAAACCTTTTGGTCTCCGGCGAATTTTTTTTGAATTGAAAAATTTAAAAGGCATTCCGGAGGAAATCCTCAAAGAAGAAATCGCTTCCGTCGCCGGGGATTTTCCTGAAGAACAAACGATTTCAACGCTCGTGAAAAAATGCGCTTTTAAATATAAAAATTTAGATGAGGCCAAACGTAAACGTAGATTATATGAATATCTTGCCCGCAGAGGATTTGATGTTGATATAATCACCAAGGTGATTGAACGACTATGATGACCGCCAATGAGATTCGAAAAAATTTTTTAGAATTTTTTAAAATGAAAGGGCACACGATCGTTGCCAGCGATTCGCTGGTTCCCAAAGATGACCCAACGGTCTTGTTCACAACCGCCGGGATGCAACAATTTAAGCGGCAGTTCTTGGGGCAGATTGACAACTATACCCGTGCGGCGACCTGCCAGAAATGCCTTCGCACCGATGATCTGGATCAGGTCGGTAGAACTGCATTTCATCACACGTTCTTTGAAATGCTCGGGAATTTTTCCTTCGGGGATTATTTTAAGAAAGAGGCGATTACTTGGGGCTGGGAATTTCTAACGCAAAAACTCAATATCCCCGTTGAGCGGCTTTGGGCCTCGGTTTACAAAGAGGACCGTGAGGCTGAAGAGATTTGGTTGAAGAAAGTCAAAATCCCATCGGAAAAACTGGTGAGGCTCGGGGATAAAAGCAATTTTTGGCCGTCGGAGGCTAAAGAAAAAGGCCCGAACGGTCCGTGCGGTTCGTGTTCGGAAATTTTTTATGATTACGGCGTTAACCCGAATTGCAAATCCGCCAAGTGCGATCCGTCGTGCGACTGCGGACGGTTTTCGGAGGTATGGAATCTTGTCTTCACGCAATTCAACCGCAAAGACGGCGGAGTGCTGGAACCGCTTCCGAATAAAAACATCGACACCGGCATGGGCCTCGAACGGCTCGTTGCCGTTGTTCAAGGTAAAAAGAGTAATTATGCAACAGATTTATTTATGCCGATTCTGGATGCGATTGAAAAAGAAATTGAAGTGAACGGCGTTCATCTCGATCAACGAGATAAACTCGTTATTGCGGATCATATCCGGGCGATTGTCTTTGGCATTGCGGATGGAGTAATCCCTTCGAATGGAGAAAGAGGATACGTTATAAAAAAACTTATCGTTGAAACTACGGACTTAGTTTTAAATTATAGAATTATAACTGGACCTTCAATTTATAGACTCGTTCCTTATGTGATCAGCGTTATGAACGAACAATATCCTGAATTAGTTTCGGAAATAAATCGCATAAGCTCAATTATAAAAAAGGCAGAAGAGGCTTATATAAAAGTTAGAACTGAAATTCTTCCTTTGTTAGAAAGGGACATCGATCGAATTAAAAGATCCGCTGACTCTAAGCAAGAACAGATTAAAAAAATTGGTCTTAAGTGTTTTATCGCCCATGACACTTTCGGTGTAACAGAATCTACAATTCTATCGGCTCTAAATGCAACAGGAATTTTAGGATATGAGCAAGAGGATATCTGGAAAACTTATCGAGAAGAATTTAGGGAACAGCAAGAACGTTCTCGTGCGACTAGTAAAATGACGGGTGATGTTTTTACTGACGTTTATTTAGGGCCGAATCTTCCCAAAACCAAATTCCTCGGCTATGAACATTTTCAGTCAGCGGGAACGATTCTGAAAATGTTCAAAAATAATAAAAAAGTCGAGAGCGTAGACGAAGGTGAGGAAGTCAAAATCATTTTAGATCAAACACCCTTTTACGCCGAATCCGGCGGGCAAATCGGCGATACCGGAACCATTTCGAAAGACGGCGCCACGATCCGCGTTAACGATACCCAAAAGATCGGTGGTGTTTTCATTCATGCCGGAACAGTGATTCAAGGAACTTTTCGTCTCAATGACGTTGTGCAAGCCCAAATTGACGCAGAACGCCGGCTTTCCATTATGAGGAATCACACGGCAACGCATCTTTTGCAAGCCGCGCTTCGAGAAGTTTTAGGCGCTCACGTCCAGCAGCAAGGATCCCTCGTTGCTGAGGATCGTCTGCGTTTTGATTTCACGCATCATCAAGCGATCAGCAAAGATGATATCCTGCAGATCGAATCTTTGATCAACACTCACATCATGTCCTGTGACAGCGTCGATAGAAAAGAGATGCCTTTAAGTGAGGCGAAAGCAAGCGGCGCGCTCGCCTTTTTCGCCGAGAAATACGGCGAGACCGTGCGGGTCGTTTCAATCGATGGGTATTCGCAAGAATTTTGCGGCGGAACGCATCTGAATTCAACCGGCCAGGTTGGTTTGTTTAAAATCATCAGTGAAAGTGCCATCGCTCAGGGAATCCGTCGGGTTGAAGCCGCAACCGGAAAGTTTGCGCTCGAGCTTATCAAGACTCAAGAAAAACAACTGGAAAAAATCGCGCAAACGATCAAAGCTCCTTTGAAAGAGGTTGCTGAGCGCGTGGACCATCAAACCAAACGCCTCAGAGAATTGGAAAAGGAAATGGAACATCTCCGTTTTGAGGTCATTAAAAATTTTACCGACGATATTATTCAAAATGCCCCGACGGTCAAAGAAGTCAAAATCATCACCAGCACTTTTAAAGAGGTGGATGCGATGATGCTGCGTAAAGTTTCGGATTTGATTAAGCAGAAAACGAAATCCGCTGTTGTCGCTTTAGGCTCAGCATTTCAGGGAAGCGCGTTTATTCTGGTGGCCGTGACCGACGATTTGGTTCAAAAGGGACTCAAGGCCAACGAACTCATTAAACTCATCACACCCACAATCAACGGAACCGGCGGCGGCCGGCCGCAACTGGCTCAGGCCGGAAGTAAAGAAGTTGCAAAGCTTGACGATGCGATAAATCAGGCCAAACAACTTATTATGCAAAATTTACAATGTACAAATTACAAACCACAAACAAATTCCAATTCCCAATAAACAATATCGAAACGGAAAGTTTGGAATTTAGGAATTTGGTATTGTTTGTAATTTGTAGATTGGAATTTGTGATTTATTTATGAAAATTTTAAAACTTAACGGTCAGGCGCTGGAACAACTTTACAATCGTAACCTTAACGCCCGCAAAAAACACATCGAAGAAAAAGTCCGGCACATTATCGAAGATGTGAAATTAAATGGGGATGAGGCCGTCCTCAAATACACCCGTAAATTTGACAAAGCTAGACTTACCGCCCGGCAAATCAAAGTCGAAGAAAGCGAAATCAGCGGCGCTTTTCAAAATATCACCAGCGACTTTGTGGCCACACTCAAACTCATCATCAATAACGTCGAGCTTTTCTACAAAAAACAGCTCAAAAAACCGGCCCGCGTTAAAAACGAAGAGGGAATTCTTTTAAAAGAAAATATCCTACCGCTGGATACCGTTGGTATTTATATTCCGGCGGGAACGGCCCCTTTGGTTTCTTCAGTTTATATGACGGTGATACCGGCGAAGATCGCGGGTGTCAGACGGGTGGTGATTGCGACTCCTCCGAATAAAGACGGGCACATCAATCCGTATATTCTGGCGGTCGCCAATCTTTTGAAGGTCAATGAAATTTACAAAGTTGGCGGCGCTCAAGCGATCACGGCGCTTTCGTTTGGAACGAAGACTGTTCCCCGCGTTGACAAGATCATCGGCCCCGGAAACATGTATGTGACGGAAGCCAAACGCCAGCTTTTTGGTTTTGTGGATATCGATATGCTCGCCGGTCCAACGGAGCTCGTGATTATCGCGAATCGGCACAGTAATATCGATTATGTCGTGGCCGATCTAGAGGCGCAGATGGAACATCTGGGTGGAGTGTCGATCTTAGTCACCACCTCCAAACAATTGATCCGCCAGATTCGAAAGAGAGTGGCCAAAGGCTATATCATTTTTGCCAAGAATATGGATGATGCCGTTGGTGTGGTGAATCATATCGCGCCCGAGCACGTGCAGATTTTAACCAACAATCCTTTAAGCATTGCTAAAAAAATCAGAAATGCCGGGGCGATCTTTTTGGGGCCGTACAGTCCAACGGCCGTCGGAGATTATATTGCGGGGCCGAGCCACGTTCTTCCGACACTGGGAACCGCACGATTCTTCTCGGGGTTGTGTTTATCGGATTTCATGAAAACGAGCCATATTATTTCGTATTCGAAAAAGGCCTTGGAAAAAATCCGCGAGCCTTTGGAAAAGGTGGCAACGATTGAAGGTTTAAATAAACATTCGGATTCAGTTGCGATCCGATTCGATGGAAAGGATACTCATGAAAGACCGTAAAGTACGCCACGTAAGAGACTCAAAAGAAACTCAAATTAATGTTCAATTAAATATCGACGGAAATGGAGAACCTAAAGAAACTAAGATCAAGACCCCAATCGGTCTCCTCAATCACATGCTGGAACTTTTTGCGTTCCATGGGTTTTTTAATTTAAAGTTAGAAGTTAAAGGTGATACGCACGTTGATATCCATCACACCAATGAAGACATTGGAATTGTTTTAGGAATAGTGTTTAAGAAAGCTTTGGATATTAATAAGAAGAAGGGAATCAAACGTTTCGGTTCCGCATTTGCGCCGATGGAGGATACGTTAGGGCAAAGCGTCGTTGATATTAGCGGGCGAGGGCATTTAAAAGTGATTGAAGAGAATATTCGCTCAGGCACGGCCTCTAGCCAGGATGGTTATTCTTTTCAGGATTTGGAACATTTTTTAGATTCTTTTGCAAAAAACTTGGGGGCCAACATAATCGTTACATTAAAATATCCGAGTCCGACAGATTTACATTCTATTATGGAAACCGTTTTTAAATCTTTGGGCATGGCGTTAGATCAAGCCACGCAGATTGATCCTCGACGGAAAGGAATTCCATCGACGAAGGGGATTATTGACTAGAAAATTATGAAGTTAAATTCCAAATTACAATTTACAAATCACAAGAAATTACCAATTACCAATTTACAAAATCTAAGTAAATCATTTGGTTATTGGAATTTTGGTACTGGATATTGCTTGTAATTTGTTCATGGTGATTTGGGATTTAAATGTGAATAATTTTCCATTATTGACCTTCTTTCTACTAAACAAAATGTCAAATCTCCAGATGACGTCGGAATTAGCGGCTGGAGATTTGACATTAATAAAGAAAAGGTCAATAACCAGATTTATAAAAACTATGATCGCCATCATCGACTACGGTATGGGAAATTTACGCAGTGTGCAAAAGGCACTGGAGAAAATCGGCGCCGAAACTTTGATCACGCAGAATCCCGTCGATCTTAAGAGCGCTGAAAAAATCGTTTTCCCCGGGGTGGGTGCCATGCAGCCGGCCATGCAAAAACTTGAAGAATTGAAGCTGATCGATCCTATTAAAGAAGCCATTGCCGTCGGCAAACCTTTTTTAGGAATCTGTCTTGGGCTGCAGCTGCTTTTTGAAAAAAGTTTTGAAGGCGGGGAAGTCGAAGGGTTGGGAATTTTTCCGGGTACCGTTGAGCGGTTTTCTTCTCTTAAAGTTCCGCACATGGGGTGGAATCAGATTAAAATTACCAATAGCCGGTGTCCGCTTTTTTCAGGCGTTGGTGATCTTAGTAATTTTTATTTTTGTCATTCCTATTTCGTGAACCCCAAAGACGCCTCGATTGTGGCAACGACAACCGATTACGGCCTTGAATTTGCCTCAAGCGTTGTGCGTGACAATGTTTTCGGTGTGCAGTTTCATCCGGAAAAAAGTCAAAGTCTAGGTTTAGAAATTCTAAAGAATTTCTCTGAAATCGGAAAAATAACCTCAAGGAGCGTGCCCTAATGATGATCATTCCGGCAATTGATATCAAGGATGGAAAAGTTGTCCGGCTGTTAAAGGGACGTTTTGAAGATATGACGGTGTATTCAGATGACCCGGTCAGTGTCGCTAAAAAATGGGAGACCGAAGGCGCCAAAATGTTGCATCTGATTGATCTTGACGGTGCGTTAAGCGGAGAGACCAAAAATTTTGAGGTGATCACCCGTATTGTCAATGCGGTGAAGATTCCGGTTCAGGTGGGCGGCGGCATTCGAAAAGAATACGATATCGCGCGCTTTTTGGCTGGCGGGATTTCCCGGGTGATCCTCGGGACCAAAGCGATCGAAAGCCGGGAATTCTTAAAAGGCATGCTACAGAACTGGAAAGAAAAAGTCATCTTAAGCGTGGATGCCACCAACGGTATTCTCGCCCAGCGCGGCTGGACTGAAAGTTCTAACTTAAAAGTGATTGATTTTCTAACAGAGATTGAACCCTTCGGTGTTTCGTGTCTGATTTATACCGACATCTCCCGCGACGGTACTTTAAGCGGACCCAACATCAAAGGGGTTGCAGAGATTTTAAAGAAATTTAAAATTCCCGTCATTGCCTCGGGAGGAATTTCTGGTATCAAGGATATTAAAAATTTGTTGAGACTGAAATCGCAGGGTTTGACGGGCGCAATCATCGGCAAAGCGCTTTATGAAGGACGCTTGAGTCTTAAGGAAGCCATTTCGGTATGCTCACCAAAAGGATAATCCCGTGTCTGGATGTCAAAGACGGGCGGGTTGTTAAGGGAGTGAATTTCCGCGGACTCAAAGATGCCGGGGATCCGGTTGAGATTGCTGAAATTTATAACGCCCAGCAGGCGGATGAAATAGTATTTCTGGATATCACAGCCAGTTATGAAAAACGGCCGATTTTTTTGGATGTCGTGAAGAGAACCGCCGAAAAAGTTTTTATGCCCTTGACGGTCGGCGGGGGTGTTCGCAATCTTTCAGACATTCGAACCCTTTTAAACGCTGGGGCCGATAAGGTTTCGATCAATACCGCGGCTGTCGACAATCCAGAATTAATCAGGGAAGCGGCGAAGGTTTTTGGCAGTCAATGCATTGTGGTGGCAATTGATGCGAAGCGTGCGAAGGGCGCCCCGCGCTCCTGGCAAATTTTTACCCATGGCGGGCGGACCCCGATGGGAAAAGATGCCCTCGCGTGGGCTAAGGAAGTAGAAGCGCTCGGTGCCGGTGAAATCCTTTTGACCAGCATGGATTACGATGGAACTAAAAACGGTTTTGATTTGAGCTTAACCGCAGCGGTGTGCCGGACGGTCAATATTCCAGTCATCGCCTCGGGGGGCGCGGGATGTTTAGAAGATTTTTATAATGTGTTGGCAAAGACCGGGGCGGATGCCGCACTCGCCGCCTCCGTCTTTCATTATGGAGAAATTCCTATTCCAGAAGTTAAACAATATTTAAAAGAAAAATCCATCAAGATCCGTCTATGAGAACCCATTTGAAGCCTGATTTAAAGCCCGAAGAAAAAATTCTTTTAACCCAAGAGACGTTGGATCAATTGCAATTCGATTTAAACGGTTTGATTCCTGCGATCATCCAGGATTACAAAACCAAAGAGGTTTTGATGATGGCGTTTATGAATCTGGAGTCGATCAAAAAAACGATTCAAGAAGGCAAAACCTGTTTCTGGTCGCGTTCCCGTCGAGAATATTGGATTAAAGGAATGACCTCCGGGCATTTTCAGTTCGTGAAATCCATTCATTACGATTGTGACTGCGACTGCCTTTTGATTAAGGTTCGTCAAATCGGAAGTGCCTGTCATACGATGAAGGGGAGTTGTTTTTATAGGAAGATTAAACTGGGAGATTAAAAGTCGGAGGTCAAAACATGTTAATCAAATACTTAACAACTGTCATGCATAAAGCGCATTATGAATTTCTTAAGAATGATAAAAAATTTTATGGAGAAATTCCTGAATGCAAAGGCGTTTATGCAACAGCCAGGAGCCTGGAAGAATGCCGCGATGAACTAGAGGAAGTTTTGGAAGAGTGGATCCTTTTTCGAATATCGCGTAATTTAAACCTCCCGGTTATTGATGGTATTAAACTGCAAGTTAAAGAAGTTGCTTGATGCCACGCTTTGGTCCAATTAAACGTCGATATTTAATAGTCCGTTAGTCATAAAATCTTGACATTTAATGGCAAAATATTTTTCTGTATCGACGGAAAAATGCCCCATTGAACTTTATAGATTTCATGACTAACGAGACCTAGCCTGTTTTGGTTCTGGCTTGTCCAGGCTGGGGTACTTGAAATTATCCGGTTTCTCTGGTCCTTATTCTGGAGGGAAACATCAATTCATGATTAAAGAAAATATTACTTTGCATGTTCCCAATCCTCATGAAGGCGATATCGGACGTGATCTTTTGAGTCGCATTCTAAAGCAAGCGCAGATCACTAAAGAAGAATGGGAAAGATTGTAAAATTTGATAATTTATTTCTCTTCCTGCGATTGCTTTTCAAAGTCCGCCAGCTCGGCTCGGCGTGTCATACGATGAAGGGGAGTTGTTTTTATAGAAAAATCAAACCGGGATAATTTTGGTCAAAGAAAGGTAGGACAACAGATGAAAGAGAATAATCTAAAAATTGTAAAAGGGTTGATTTGGATTAATCTTGGGTTTTGTGTCTACCTTGAAATTTATATACAAAAAACAGGTTTCAATTTTGAACATGGATTAACTTGGGGGAAATTAACACCGATCGACTTTATTTTAGGGTGGACCGCTTATCAATTGGCTCTGATCTGGAAATCAGAATCTGGTAACGAAAGTGATGTTAGTAAAGTAAAGAAAATTGCTTCAGTATTGTTTGTAATTATATTTTTAATTCTTCCATTTTTTATTAAATAATTAATGAAACCAATTGAGCAATGCCCGGTTTGTTCCGGTGATGTAGCTAAAAAGAAAGTTGAAAAACTATTACGTGGAGGTATCCATTCTGCTGTCGTCAAAGTGGACGCTTATGTCTGCCTTCATTGCGGGGAACGCATTTATGATCAAAAGACAGTACGGCGTTTTGAGGAAAATGAAGGATTCCTAAAAATTTTAATCCATATGGTATGACATATGTTATACTTTGGTAGGAAAGGAATTGGAGAGTATGATTAAATCCGCTAAAATAGCGATTAGTTTACCGATAGAAAATTTAAGGCGAATAGAGAAAATCCGTAAGGAATTGAAAACCCAAAGGAGTACGCTTATTGATACGGCCATTCGTTTTTGGTTAGACAATATGGAAAAACAAAAGATGATTAAGCAGTATGAAGAAGGCTACCGTCATCATCCTGAATCGGTTAAGGAAATCAAGGCCATGGAAGAACTTTCTGCTGATGCGTTTACTGAGGAGGGCTGGAAATGAGAAGAGGCGAAATTTGGTGGGCCGAGCAGCCTAACCCCATTGGCCGACGACCTGTTGTGTTGCTTTCCCGTGACGAAGCTTATCATGTGCGTAATGCCGTGACCGTTGCCCAAATAACCACAACGGTTCGCAATATTCCCGTTGAAGTAGTTCTAGATAAAAAAGACGGATTGCCTCATTTATGTGTGGTCAATGTGGACACCATAACGACCATCAGGAAATCCATCTTGACCGAAAGAATTTGCGCGCTCAAAGTGGAAAAAATACATGCCATCAATAGAGCCATAAAATTTGCTTTGGCTTTGGAGTAAAAATTTTAACAGATGAAAAAATATCCAATATATTACCCCTCCAAAGAAGAATTCCTAAAACTAACCGAAAGCGCTCAAGGCAACCTGATTCCTGTCTATCAGGAAATTTTAGGTGATCTGGAGACACCGGTCTCCGCCTATTTTAAAATCGCCGAACGTTCGCAATATTCGTTTTTGCTGGAATCCGTCGAGGGAGAAGAAAAGGTGGCGCGGTATTCGTTTTTGGCCCGAGATCCGGAGTTGATTTTCAAAAGTAAAAATAAAACCGCCGAGGTCATTCGGTTTAAGAATGAACAGGAAACGCGCGAGACAAAAGAAATCACCGACACCCCTTTAAAGTTCATTCGAGAGATAATGGCGCAGTATCGCTTGATTGTAACGTCAGGTTTGCCGCGTTTTTGCGGTGGGTTGGTGGGATATATCGGTTATGATGTGGTGCGGTTCTTTGAACGTTTGCCGTCGAGACCGAAGGATGATTTGGATCTGCCCGATATGCTTTTGATTCTGGCCAAGAACCTAGTTATCTTTGACCATCGTTCTCACCAGATCAAAGTTGTCAGTTGTGTGGAATTTGATCCGCATTCAACCAACGAAGAAAAATCGCAGCACTATGAACGCGCCACAAAAACGATTGATCAATTGGTTAAGGAACTCAATCGGCCGCTTAATCGAAATTTACCGATGCTAGCTAACGAAGAGTCAGAAGTCAAATCAAATGTGACGGAAGATGAATTCATCCATATGGTCAAAGTAGCGAAAAAGAAAATTAAGGCCGGCGACATTATTCAGGTGGTTTTGTCTCAGCGGTTTGAAGTCCCGATCAAGACAAGTCCTTTTAATATTTATCGCGCCCTGCGGGCTCTTAATCCATCGCCTTATATGTATTATTTGAATTTTAAAGACCTTCAAATCATTGGATCTTCTCCGGAATTATTGGTGCGTTGTGAACAGGGGTTGGTTGAAACCCGACCCATTGCCGGCACGCGCCGTCGAGGATCGAATGAAAAAGAAGATCAGGCGTTGCAGGAAGATCTTTTAAAAGATCCCAAAGAAAAGGCCGAGCATATTATGCTGGTGGATTTGGGGCGAAATGATTTGGGACGGGTGTGCCAGAAGGGGAGCGTTAAGATTTCAGAATTTATGGGGATTGAAAAATATTCGCATGTGATGCATATTGTCAGCAACGTTAAAGGCCGTTTGCAAAAGGGTAAAGACGCCTTTGATGTTTTACAGGCGGCCTTTCCCGCCGGGACCGTTTCGGGTGCCCCCAAAATCCGTGCCATGGAAATTATCGATGAGCTCGAGCGCATATCCCGCGGCCCTTACGCCGGGGCAATCGGGTATTTTAGTTTTTCCGGAAATCTCGACACGTGCATCACGATCCGCACGATTGTGGTTTCTAAAGGCAATGCGTATATTCAAACCGGGGCGGGGATCGTTGCTGATTCTGTGCCGCAAAAAGAATATACCGAAACCGTCAACAAAGCCAAAGCGCAGGTGATGGCGATCAAAATAGCGCAAAGTCAGATTGCGTAATTAATAACCTCAAGAAAGGACACTCTAGCATGGAAGTTCGAATCAGATTACAAAAAGCAGGAAAGACCGCTAACAAAAAATACAACTATCGGATCGTGGTGATCGGCCGGGCCAAGGCCCGTCAGGGAAGACATTTGGATATTCTCGGTTACTATGACCCGGCCAAGAAACCCGCCGCAGTGTCGGTTAATCTCGAAAAATTAAACGAGTGGGTAAAAAAAGGCGCGCAGATGAGTGATACGGTGAGAAGTCTCGTCCATAAAAAACAATAAATAATGGTCACCTGTCACACGTGTGACCTGGTGACTTGTGACCCTTGTGTTTAGAAAGGAAAATCCCCATGCCCCCAGAACAAACGGCGAATCCGTTGATACAATCTGCGTTCATTCCGTATATTCTGATCATTTTGATTTTTTATTTTCTGGTTTTAAAACCGCAAAAAGAAAAACAAAAGCAGCAGAAACAAATGCTGGAGAATCTTAAGAAAAATGATCAAGTCGTCACCGCCAGCGGTATTCATGCAACCATCGTGAACGTCAAAGACAAAACCGTTATTTTACGCATCGATGACAACGCCAAAATGGAAGTGGATAAGGACGCGATTGCGACGGTGATTAAAAGTTAAGAATAGGTTATAAAGGTTATTGGAAAGGAAAAGCTCAATAATAAGGTTGCCTCTGGAATTTCGCAGGCAATCATTAAAAACCTCAAAAACCTTAATAACATTTGCAAGAGGAATTGATCTATGAATAAGAATCTCAAAGGACGCATTTTTCTCACCCTAGGCATTATTGCCGCAGCATTGTATTTTACCTTTCCCTTAAACAAGCACATCAATCTGGGCCTCGACTTAAAAGGCGGGATGCATCTGGTTTTAAAAGTCGAGACGGAAAAGCTCCCCGAGAACGCCCGCAACGATGCGGTCTTGCGGGCGATCGAAATTTTAGGAAACCGGATCAACGGCATGGGGGTTGCCGAGACCGTTATTCAACGCCAGGGAGAAAGTGAAATCATCGTGCAGCTGCCTGGGGTTACTGACCGCGATAGTGCTTTAGCCATGATCGGAAAAGTGGCGCAGTTGGAATTCCGTCTGGTCAATGCTGATCCTGTCCAGATGAAAGAGGCCCTCACCGGAAATATCCCCCCAGGATACGAACTCAAACATGTTAAGGATGACGCCGGTAAGCCTGTTTTGCTTGAAACCGTATCTTCCTTAAGTGGGGATACGATCAAAGATGCCCGGGTCGATTTTAATTCCAATGGTTTGGGAGAACCAAAAATTTCTCTGATGTTCAATGACAAAGGCTCTAAAGCCTTCGCTGATCTGACCCAAAAACACGTCGGGGAATCTCTTGCTATTGTCTTGGATAATGAAGTTCTTTCCGCTCCGCATATCAATGAAGCTATTTTGAGTGGGAGCGCCGAGATCACCGGGATGTTCAAAGTGGAAGAGGCCCAGTTGCTTGCCCTGGCACTTCGTTCCGGTTCTTTGCCGGCCCCGATGCACATCGAGGAAGAGCGGACGATCGGTCCTTTATTAGGGCAGGATTCTATCAAAGACGGGATTCACGCCAGCATCATCGGGGTTGGTGCGGTTTTTATTTTTATGGCGGTTTATTATTTATTGGGAGGAATCATTGCCGATATGGCCTTGATGCTGAACCTTTTAATTATTTTAGGCACGCTCGGATTTTTGAATCTGATGCTTCCCGGTGCGCAGGCCACCTTAACTTTACCAGGCATCGCCGGTATTATTTTAACTTTGGGTATGGCCGTGGATGCCAACGTCCTTATAAACGAACGTATCCGGGAAGAAATGGCCTTAGGGCGACCGCTCGGTATGGCGATCCATTCCGGTTTTAACCGGGCCTTCAATGCGATTTTTGATGCCAATATGACTCACCTTATCGCCGCTTTTATGTTGTTCCAATTCGGTTCCGGTCCGATTAAAGGATTTGCGGTGACCTTGTCGATCGGTATTGTCTCGAGCTTGTTTACGACCACCGTCGTCAGCCGAACAATTTTTGAACTTTTGCTGCAGTATAAATTGATTAAATCTTTGCCGATGCTGCATCTGTTTCGAAATACAAAAATCAATTTCATTTCGAAACGTTATTTCTGTTACGGTTTATCCATTATTCTGACCATGACGGGGTTGTTTAGTATCATCGCGAAAAAAGAAGCTGCGTATGGTATTGATTTTTCTGGAGGACAGATTCAGGAATACAAATTCACGCGTCCTATTTTAGCGGAAGATTTGCACAGTCATTTGAAAGAGGCGGGAATTAGTAACGTGGTTATCCAGCAATTTGAAAAAAATCCGGAGACGGTCCTCATCCGTTCCTCCGAAGATACTTTTGACCGTGTCCAGAATGTTTTAAAAACCAAGATGGCGGATAATCATTTTGATGTTTTACGTATCGAAAAGGTAGGCCCCGTCGTCGGGCACAATCTACGGGTACACGCTTTATTGGCGATTATCTGCGCGTTGGGAGGAATTCTGATTTATATCGGATTTCGCTTTAAACACTTTGATTTCGCCGCCGCCGGGGTCATTGCCCTTTTGCACGATGTTTTGATGGGGGCGGGGGTGATTGTGATGATGGGGCGGCAGATTGATCTGCTGGTTGTGACGGCGCTGTTGACGATCGCCGGTTATTCCATCAATGACACCATCGTCACCTACGATCGGATTCGGGAAAATCTTCTGAAGAATAAGAAAAGCAGCCTACCGGAGATCATTAATTTGAGTATCAATCAAACGCTGGGCCGTACTGTTTTAACGACGGGTGTTACCTTGATGGTTGTTTTGGCCTTGTTTTTATTTGGCGGAGAGGTTTTAAATACCTTTGCGTTGTGCCTTTTGATTGGATTTACAACCGGGGCTTACTCGACGATCTTTATTGCCTCTCCCTTGGTTTTAGCCTGGAACAAAAAGCGCTAATGTTTAAGTCGTTGGAGTTTTTTGTCGGTCAGACAATCGAGTTGGAAGAAACTCTCGCTGGCCTTATTCGTTTTGGTTATACCAAATCGAAACATGTCGTTGTCCCCGGAGATTTTGCGCAGCGGGGCGGCACCATAGATATTTTTCCTGTGCAGTACGATGCGCCCATTCGGTTGGTTCTCGACGATAATAAAATTCGCTGCGTCGATACATTCAGTTTAAAAACCGGCGAATCTCTTTGGCAGCACACCATCGTTATCATCCTCCCCTTTAAAGGAATCCCTTCCCCGGCAGTATTTTCCTCTTCGACTCCGCTCAATCATTTTGTCGATATTCAAAAAGGCGATTATGTCGTGCACAACAATCACGGTATCGGTCGCTTCTTGGGGATCGGTCCATTAACCGGGGTCGATCAGAAAACGCAAGAACACTTGATCGTCGAATATCTCGGCGGAGATAAATTATTTGTCCCCAAAACCGATATGCATTTGATCCAAAAGTATGTCGGTTTTACAAAACGCCCCCCAAAGCTTTATAAATTAGGTTCTAAAAAATGGAGGAGCATTCGCAATCGGATCCAAAAACGGATTGAACAGTTTGCCGGTGAGCTTCTGCATACACAGGCATTACGTATCAGTTTGAAAGGTTATGCCTTTGCCAAAGACACGCCTTGGCAAAAGGAATTCGAAGAGCTTTTCCCTTTTAAAGAAACTCCTGATCAGCTGAAAACGACCCTTGAGGTGAAAGCGGATATGGAATCCGCTGTTCCCATGGACCGCCTTTTATGCGGCGATGTCGGGTATGGAAAAACCGAAGTTGCGATGCGCGCCGCCTTTAAAGCGGTCATGGACAGCAAACAAGTGGCAATCCTTGTGCCAACGACGATTCTCGCCGAACAGCATTACTATAATTTCAAAAAACGTCTGAAAGAATTTCCGGTTAAAGTCGCGATGCTCAGCCGCTTTCGCAGCCGGGCAGAACAAAATATAATCATTAAAGAACTCGCCCGAGGGAAAATCGATATTGTCATCGGGACACATCGTTTGTTGTCGAGGGATATTTCTTTTAAAGAGCTGGGACTTTTGATCATTGATGAAGAACAGCGTTTCGGGGTCAAGGCCAAAGAACGCTTAAAAAATTTAAGACTTCTGGTGGATGTGTTAACCTTAACAGCAACGCCGATTCCCCGGACCCTTTATATGGCCCTCGCCGGAGCGCGCGATATGTCGGTCATCGCGACCCCTCCGCAGAATCGCATGGCCGTTGAAACCCACATCATCGAGTTTGATCAAAAGGTTATCCAAGAGGCCATCGATTACGAACTCAAAAGAAAAGGCCAGGTTTTCTTTTTGCATAATCGCGTTGAAGACATTGATAAAATAACGCTTTTGATTAAAAAACTGGCGAAATCCGCCAAGATTGCGGTTGCCCACGGTCAAATGCCTGCAAGACTTTTGGAAGAAATTATGCTAAAATTCTTCGACGCGCAAATCGATATTTTAGTGTGCACAACGATTATTGAATCAGGAATTGATGTCCCGAACGTCAATACGTTGCTTGTGAATGCCGCGCATCGTTTAGGTCTGGCGGATTTGCATCAGCTGCGCGGACGCGTTGGGCGGTTCAATCAAAAGGCTTATGCGTATTTTATTGTTCCGCCGCAAGAGGCTTTGTCGTTGCCGGCGCGTTCCCGTATCCTCGCTTTAGAGAAGCACCATGAACTGGGAGCCGGTTTTCAAATTGCCTTTGAAGATTTACAGATTCGCGGGGCCGGAAACCTTCTCGGCCATCAGCAGCACGGATACGTTACGACCATTGGTTTTGATTTGTATTGCCGGCTTCTGAAGGAATCCATTGGGCATATTAGAAAGAAATCACAATCACCAAAAAATTCCAATGACCAATACACAATGACCAAACAATATCCAATAAACAATTCCACAACAGAGGCTTTTGGAATTGTGATTTTGGTATTGTTTGTGATTTGTACATTGTGTATTGGAATTTCAGGAGGTAAATTTTTATGAAACAGCTTATTCAACTCGGCAAGATTTTTGTCTTAGGGATCTGGCTTATTGCTATGTCTTCTTTGAACTCCTTCGCCACTGATGATGCGATCGTTGCGGTCGTGAATAATGAAATCATCACCCTCAAAGATCTTCGGGAATATCTTCATTCGATTTATCTGCAGCTGCAATCCGAAGGCAAAAGCGACGAGGAAATTCGCAAAACTATGATGGATTATGAAGTGAGCGGCATCAATCAATTGATTGATGATAAATTATTATTGGATGAAGCCAACAAAAAAGAGATGCAAATTAGGCCCAAGTTGATCGATGATCGCCTGGATCAAATAAAAAAACGTTATGATTCCGAACAGCAATTCTTAGATTCTCTAGCCCAGGATGGGCTAACGTTGACTGATTTGAGAAAGAAGATCACTGACCAATTGAAGATAAAATATATCATTGAATCAGAGGTGCGCTCCAAGATTCACGTGAACCCACAGGATGTCACCGATTATTATGAAAAACATTTTGTCGAGTTTCAATCTCCGGAAAAAATGGATCTGGATTCGATTTTTATTGCCTACGGTGACGACCGCCCCAAAGCGAATGAAAAAGCCAAACAGGCTTTAGCACTTCTTATTTTGCAAGATGGGAAAAATTTTGCTGCGGTCGCTAAAGAATTTTCTTCTACCCCCTCCATTGGTCTTATTGAAAAAGGACAAATGCTGCCCTCTTTGGAAAAATCCATCTTTAAACTCAAAGAAGGGGAAATTTCTCCCTTGATTGAGACGGATGGCGGGATATATATTTTTTTGATCCAAAAAAGAATTCCCGCCAAAGTGTCCACTCTTGAAGATGTCAAGAATCAAATCAACGATATGCTTTTTCAGGGAAAATTTCATGACCAAATGAAGGCCTGGCTCGATGATTTACGCAAAAAAGCTTATGTCGAAATCAAAACCTAATGGTTCGACGCGCTCAGGCCTGGGCGAGCAAGACGAGTCGAAGGCCTTCGCTTGCTCACCATTAGTGCTGAGCCAAAGTCGAAGCACTAAAATGATCGGGATTACTCTGGGGGACCCTTGCGGTATTGGTCCGGAGGTCGTGGCGAAGGCCTTGGCACAATCTTCTTTAAAAAGCCGGGCGCATTTCGTTATCATCGGGGAAGAGCAAGTTTTTCGTTATTATTCTAAGAACCAAGAGAACTGCACCTTTATAGATCTTAAAAATTTTCCGCAGAAAAATTTTATGATTGGAAAGTCCAACCCCGTCGCGGCCCGGGCCTCATTAGAGTATCTGCACAAAGCCGTTGAACTTCTTAAAGAAAAAAAAATCACCGCCCTGGTGACTGCCCCGGTTTGTAAGGGAGCGATTTGCGCGTTAGGAATTCCTTTTGCCGGGCACACCGAATTTCTGGCAGACGCATTTAAGGTGAAAAATTTTGGCATGATGTTTGTGGCTGAAAATCTCAAGACGATTTTGGTGACCCGCCACATTCCTTTAAATGCGGTGAGCCGCGCCATCAATTCTCAAAATATTTATGAAACAATAAACCTGGTTTATCTGGCGTTTCAAAAATATTTTAAGATTATTCAACCCCGCATTGCCGTTTGCGGGCTGAATCCTCATGCCGGAGAAGGAGGAACTATCGGCACTGAGGAGATCACGAAAATCATTCCTGCCATCCAAAAGGCCAGGAAAAAAGGAATCCATGTTTTGGGCCCGTTTCCCTCGGATACTCTATTTTCCCCTCAGTTTTCTCTGGAATACGATGCGATTGTGGTAATGTATCATGATCAGGGATTGATCCCGATCAAAGCAATGTATTTTTCTAAGCTGGTCAATTTGACCGTCGGACTTCCATTTATACGCACGTCCCCCGCCCACGGCACAGCTTTTAATATTGCCGGTCAAAATAAGGCGGATCCTTCTTCGATGGTGGAGGCAATCAAACTGGCGGAACAGTTGTCCTAAAATTTCATGCGTAATCCTCTTGGGTTTTTCTCAATCAAGAACATTCCAGATTTCATTCCGAAGAAACAATTGGGCCAGAATTTTTTAATCGATCCCAACATCACCGAAAAAATTCTGGCCAGTTGTTCTTTCGCCCCCAGCGATATTGTTTTGGAGATCGGTCCGGGATTGGGCGTCTTGACCCGCAGAATCGCATCGCAAGTCCAGGAGTTGATTGCGATTGAAACCGATCGCCGTTTGTGCGAGCAATTGCGCCAAGCAATCCAGTCCCAGAACGTAAAGATCATTCATGCGGACTTTTTGAAATATAATTTCGCTCAGCTTCCACCGCAGAAGATAAAGGTGGTCGGGAATCTGCCGTACTATATTTGTTCGCCTATTATTGCGAGGGTTTTAAAGGAGCGAAAGAGATTCTCCTCATTATTTGTCACGGTGCAGCGGGAATTTGGCCAGCGTCTGGCCGCCAAAATCGATACCAAAGCCTACAGTGCCTTTAGCTGTTTCGTACAGTATTTTGCTCAAGGGAAACTGCTTTTTAAAATCAAGAATACCTGTTTTAAACCTGTCCCGAAGGTCGATTCGTGTTTCTTGCAATTGGATATTTTTTCTGACCCGCCGTATAAAGCCGAGGATGAGGAGTTTCTTTTCACCATGATCCGACAGGCCTTTCAACAAAGAAGAAAGACCATTGTTAACGCGCTTCTTCCTTTGATGGGACGGGAAAAGCTTTATTCGATTTTAGATTCTCTGCGATTAAATCCAAAATCGCGTGCAGAGAATCTAAGGGTGAAGGATTTTGTGGATTTGGCCAATAAACTTATTGAATTTCGCAAAATTAATGGAACTCTTTTTCAGTCGAGCAAATGTTCCATTAATTGGCAGAAATTCAATAAGCCCTAATAAAATTTCGAGGGGGCTTCAAGTTTAATTTTGAATTGACAAATAAATATATATTCGCTAGACTTCTTCTAATTATGATCTTTTAGAATCTGGCATGGTCAGAATTTGGATAAAGGAGGTGAGAAGAGAAGCATTTATTCTATCAGCCTAACGTTGCAGCGGGGGGAGTTAAAAATTTTTTGGTTTAAGATAGTTTAGAAAAATTCACAAACGGAATCATTGTTAGATCACTATTTATCCAGGAGAAAAAAATGCAAGAACTCGAATTTTACGATGTGAAGTCCAAAGCCAAATTTAAAGCAACCGAATACAGTGTGAAAGAAAAAGGTGGTCGTTTCTTCGCCGTTGCCAAAGCCAAAAGCGGTACTCACGAATGCTGGCGCGTTTTATCCAAAGACCAAGCCGCAAAATTGAAAAAGTAAAAAGATTTTAAAGGATTAAATTAGCTATTAAAAGTCTTCGGTTAACTTCAAGAAATAAAGCCAAAATAATCGCAGAACTGGCCTCCGGCAAAAAAGCGGAAAATATCGTTATTCTCGATATGCGCAAAGTCGCCAATTTCTGCGATTATTTTGTTGTCGCCAGCGCCACCTCTGACCGACAAGTACGCGCCATCGCCCAGGGAATCGAAGAAGGCCTTCAGGAGATGGGCATTGATATCCGTTATAAAGAAGGATTCGACTCTTGCCTGTGGATACTTTTGGATATGGGAGATGTGGTCGTTCATGTCTTTGAGGCCCAAGCTCGCGAATTTTATGGGTTAGAGCATCTCTGGCAAGATGCCGCTCGAATTTCTTGGAAAATATCCCGCTCCTCGAAGAAAGTCAAAGAGTAAAAATCCTCTCACCATGTTATCCGATCTTAAAAACCAACTCATACAGACAATCGAAGAGTCTTTGCAGAAATTTGTTTTTCCACTGTCTTTCTCCGGCGAGCCCAGCGGGAAAAACCAACTTCCCATTGTGACACTGGAGGTTCCCAATGAAAAAAAATATGGCGACTACTCTTGTAACGTGGCTTTACGTTTATCCAAATTTCTCAAAAAAAATCCCTTCGATCTGGCGGTTTCTCTTCGCGATTCGATTCATTCCCAAATCCATTCCAGTCCTCTTAAAAATAAAGTGACCACAATTGAAGTCGTCAAACCCGGCTTTATCAATTTTTATCTCTCCCGCGAGGCGGTGTTTGAAATTCTGGAGGAAATTTTAAAAAAGGAAAATGATTTTGGACGCTCGGATCAAGGAAAAGACACCAGAATTCAAATTGAATTCCTCAGTGCGAATCCAACCGGGCCGTTGAGTATCGCGCATGCGCGTCAGGCGGCCGTCGGGGATGCACTAGGAAATGTGTTAAAATTTTTAGACTATGATGTTTGTAAAGAATATTACGTGAATGATGAGGGGAACCAGATCAATATTTTAGGACGCTCTATAGAACTCCGTGCTCGAGAAATCTTGGGGGAGACAATTTCCTTTCCTGACGATGGTTATCAAGGCGATTACATCCGCGATATGGCCTGCATTTTTATGGAACAAAACCAGATTAAAACTCTTGCGGAGTTGAATGGAAAATCCCTGGCATCATGCAGTCGATTCGGTGTAGACCATTTGATGGCAGTCATCAAACAGGAACTGGATGATTTTGGTGTGCAATTCGATGCCTGGTCGTATCAGTCAAAAATCGCGACGGTAGAAAATATTGAAGATGTTTTGAAACTTCTGCGTAAGAAAGGTTTTGTTTATGACCACGAAGGCGCAGTGTGGTTTAAATCAACGGCGTTTGGCGATGATAAAGACCGGGTCGTGAAAAAAAGTGATGGCAGTTTTACTTATTTGACCCCGGACATTGTTTATCATCAAGATAAATTCGAACGGGGTTTTAAGAAAGTTATTAATATCTGGGGGCCGGATCATCACGGTTACATCCCGCGGTTGAAAGCTGCGGTCGCGGCGTTGGGATATAATCCACAGGCGCTGGAGGTTTTGATTGTGCAGTTGGCAACGATCTTTCGTGACGGCAAACCACTTTCGATGTCGACGAGAAAGGGGCAGTACATCAGTTTAAGAGAAGTGCTCTTAGAGGTGGGGCGCGATGCCGCGCGGTTTTTCTTTTTGATGCGTCACATCAACGCGCATCTGGAATTCGATTTAGAATTGGCCAAGAAAGAAACCTCCGAAAATCCTGTGTATTACATCCAGTACGCCCACGCACGGATCCATAGTGTTTTGAATGTGGCCGAGGCATTAGGCTTGAAATTAAAAACTGCCGGCTTTCAGTTCTTGAAAGAAGAAGAGGAAATAGATTTGATTAAAACGCTTTCGCATTTCCCAGATGTTTTACAGCTGTGCGCCAATCAGTTGGATCCTTTTCTTCTCACGGTGTATCTGCAAGAATTGGCGACGGGTTTCCATAAATTTTATGATCGGCATCGGGTCGTCGATGAAACCAATCCTGCTTTATCCTCAGAGCGTCTCGCTTTGATTGCTGCCACGAGAATTATTTTAGCCAATGGCCTGAGCTCACTGGGGGTAAGCGCACCCCAGAAAATGTGATACGGATTTTTCCATGCTTACAATCATTAGAACAAAAGCCCATGAACAACTCCTGCAGCAGGCCGCTGAGGATTTTTCTGGCTACATCAAAGTTGTCGTGGATTGTCAACGGAAAATTCTGGCCGCCGGAGGCCAGCGTCATTTCGAAGGTGAAGAATTGCTTCTTAAAGACGGTAGCCGGCAGGAAGATTTGTGGGGTGGAGGACTGGATTTGGAAACTGGCGAAATCGATTTTGATTCAATGATTAATATACGGTCGAAACAGAATAATCCAAGCCGCGAAGTCCTTTCTACAGAGATTCGAAAAGTCATGGTTGAAATTATTTCTACTTTATTGAGGTAACTTTCTATGACATCGGAACAGTTATCTTTAAATATTGCCGTGAATCTTGGACGGCTGGCCAGATGGGCCATGGAAGGAAAAAAGAACCGTATCGTCCAGTTCATAGCGGATACGGAATATTACATCGATCAACTTGAGCGTTCACCCAGAAAGCCGGCCTTTGAAAAAACATTTCAAATATTTAAAAGTAAATTTATAGCTCTTAAAGCAGCCGTCCGTTTTGATGACCAATGGGCCGAGGAGATGCTAACTTGGGCCAACATTTTGACTCATCGAGCGAAATTAGCGTGATTGGAAAATATCGATGAAAATTATAAAAAATTTTATAGGGATCTTACTTTTTTCTTTGATTTTAATTCAGTCCGCCGTAGCCGCCGACATCCGTGATTCGGTCGTGAAGATTTACACCACAACCAACCGCGTCGATTTTTACCATCCCTGGCAGAGCAAGGGAAGTACTGCTTTGATCGGATCAGGATGTATTATTTCTGGAAATCGGATATTAACCAATGCGCATGTGGTCAGTGACCAAACTTTTATTCAGGTAAAAAAATATTCCGATCCCAAGAAATATACTGCCCGGCTGATGGCGATCGGTCATGATTGTGACCTGGCGATTTTAGAGGTGGAAGATGAGAATTTTTTTAAAGGGGTTCCGCCTTTAGAGATTGGAGATCTTCCGTTTCTTCGCGATATGGTGAACGTGATCGGATTTCCCACCGGCGGGGATGAAATCTCTATCACCGAAGGGGTCGTTTCAAGAATTGAGGTGACCCGCTATGTTCATAGTTTTTCTCGTCTTTTAACTGTGCAGATTGATGCGGCGGTTAATCCGGGCAACAGCGGCGGCCCGGTTATCAAAGACGGAAAACTCATCGGGGTGGCGATGCAGGTGGCTCCTTACGCGCAGAATATCGGCTATATTATTCCTACCCCCATTATCAATCATTTTTTAGAAGATTTGAAAGACGGCCGTTATAATGGTTTTCCTCTGGCGGGGTTTGAATTTTTAAAAACCGAGAATCCCACACTGCGCGAATATTATAAAATCAAAGACAAAAAGGGAGGAATCTTGATCTCCCGCGTTTTGCCGTATTCTTCGGCGTATGGAAAAATACAAGAGGGAGATGTTATTTTAGAGATTGATGGCGTTCCTGTCGGTGAAGACGGAACCTTTCAGTTTAGAAATACCGATCGGCTTTTAATCAGTCACCTGATCACGCAAAAGCAGATCGGTGCCACACTTTCCTTTAAGATCATTCGTGATGGGAAACAAAAAGATATTTCCTTTCCTATTTCATCATTTACTCTTTTTGTCCCAAATCCTTATTCTGTGCGCAATCCCCCGTATTACATTTATGGTGGATTAGTTTTTACTGTTTTAAGCGCGGATCTTCTTTTCGAATGGAATGATCAAGGGAATGATGCCCAGTTTCGGGCGCCGATTGACTTCAGTTATTCTTATTTCGGGGCCGGGCGGCTCAATGAGGACAAGAAGAAGGAAGTGGTGGTTCTGCTGGATGTGCTGCCGGATGCCATCAACGTCGGGTATCACGACTATTCTTCTTTGATCATCACCAAAGTCAACGGTGAGGATGTGGATTCTTTTAAGGATTTTGTTTTAAGTCTTCATCGGGCAAAAGGTCCTTATACGATTATCGAAACCAAAGAAAAAGTAAAACTCATTCTTAAGAACGAAAATATTGATACAATTGATCAGGAAATCTTGAAACGAAACAGTATCCCTCGATGCTATTCCGCAGAAGTAGAACAGTGGTTGAATGAAAAGAAATAAGATCGTCACAAAGACTGCTTTCGTCCATTAGGAGGAAAAAGATATGGAAAAAAAAATCATCAAGACGGAAAGTGCCCCTGGGCCGGTTGGTCCGTACAATCAGGCGGTCGTCATCGGAAACCTTGTCTTTGCCTCGGGGCAGATCGCCATTGATCCCGTGACAAACGAAGTTTCCCAAGGAAGCGTCGTTGAACAAACGCGGCTGGTTTTAAATAATCTACAGGCTGTTTTGCAGGCCGCCGGTTCTTCGCTCGAACAAGTCATCAAAGTCACCGTTTTTCTAAAAAATATGAACGATTTCGCCTCCCTGAACATGGTCTACGAAAAATTTTTTACTCCCCAAAATGCGCCAGCCCGCTCAACGATCGAAGTCGCCCGTTTGCCGAAAGATGTGCTGGTTGAAATCGAGGCCGTGGCGGTGGTTTCGTAATGACAAAAAAATGGCACATCAAAACTCCCCACCCCAAGTTACAGGTTGAACTGAGTAATGCGCTCAACATTCATCCCGTCCTCGCACAACTTCTCATTAACCGCCGTATCGAAACAATTGAGGATGCTAAGCGATTTCTCCACTGCGATTTATCCCGGTTGCACGATCCGTTCCTTCTTAAAGATATGGATCGCGCTCTCACCCGGATCCGTCAGGCCCAAACCCGTCGAGAAAAAGTTTTGATCTTCGGTGATTATGATGTGGATGGGGTGACTTCATCCGTTTTACTTAAAGGACTGCTAAAGAATTTAGGCATTGAAGCGATGAATTACATCCCTCATCGGATGCAGGAAGGTTATGGGTTAAATCACGGAGTTGTTCAGACGTGTAAAGAGAATGATGTCAGTTTACTCATCTCGGTTGACTGCGGAATCAGCGCATTTAGCGAGGTTCGGGCTCTTAAAGCAGCCGGGATCGATGCGATCATCTTCGACCACCACGAACCATCCGATGGACTGGTTCCGGATGCCGTTGCGGTCGTTGATCCTAAACGTCATGATTGTCCCTATCCTTTCAAAGGGCTTGCTTCCGTCGGGCTCATGGCGAAATTGTCGCAAGCCTTGACGGGAAAAATTTTTGAAGAGGATTTAGATCTGGTTGCCATCGGCACGATCGCCGATGTGGTGGAACTCCGAGGAGAAAATCGCACCTTTGTCAAAATAGGGCTTCCTAAAATCAGTCAAACTAGAAGGGCCGGTTTAAAAGCGTTGCTTAAGGTCGCAAAAATAAGTGGAAAAAAATTTCAACCCTCTTATGTGGGGTTTATTCTGGGCCCACGGATTAATGCAACGGGCCGTATGAGTTCGGCGATTCATTCTTTAGATCTTCTTTTAAGTGAAGATTATACCCAGGCCCTTGAACTTGCCCAAACACTGGAAGAACACAATTCTATTCGACAGAAAACACAAAATGATATTCTTGAAGAAGCGTTGAGTATCGTTGAGCGGGAAGTCAATTTCAAAGATCATCAGGTGATTGTGCTCAACCGGCCTGGCTGGCATAAAGGAGTTTTGGGAATTGTAGCTTCTAAAATTGTGGAGAAATATTATCGTCCGGCGATCATTCTTTCGACTCAAGATGGTGTAGGAACCGGCTCGGCCCGATCGATTGAAGGGTTTTCTATCTTTGAGGCGCTGCATAACTGTCGGGATCATCTGGAAAATTTTGGCGGACACAAACGGGCCGCCGGATTGACGATCAAAGAAGAGAAGATTTCCGCGTTTCGCGATACGATCAATGATTTTGCCCGTCGGATGATTCAGGCGGAAGATTTGATTCCCAGTTTAAGTTTGGATGCGCAGCTTCCTTTATCTGCCGTTAATCTGGATCTGGTGGATGTGATTGAGTCTTTGGAACCTTATGGCGAAGGAAACCCTTCGCCCATTTTTTGTTCGCGGCAGCTCGTGGTGAAAAGTCCGCCACAAGTTTTGGGAAAAGAGACTTTGAAATTTTGGGTGACCGATTCCGTTGGACAAACGGTTTTGCCGGCGGTTGGTTTTGGCATGGCGAAATTCCGCGGGATGGTGACCGCGGGAAGCCAGGTTGATTTAGCTTACAGTCTTTCGATTGATGATTGGAATAAAGAGCCGGCGGTTATTCTTAAATTGAAAGACTTAAAGGAGAGTATTGCGTAGAGCGTATGGCTTTATGGTTCAAAAATTTTTTTAAATGCTATACGCCATATGCCATAAGCAAATTATAGTATAAACTTGTAACATTTTGTTTTTTGAGCAAAGTTTTTAAATTACAAATCCCCAGGCACAAATGACAAACAATTGACAATACCAAATAAACAATGACCGAAACAGGAAGTCCGATAAATTTTGAGTTTGTTCATTTGGTTTTGTAATTTGTTTGTGATTTGTAATTTGTGTATTGTCAATTTGCGGCTTTGCTGCGCTATGCTTTTACGATCTTACCCGCCTGAATGCAACTTGTGCAGACTAATGTCCGTCGAACAGTGCCTTTGAGAATGATTTTAACTTTCTGCAGGTTAGGGAGGAATCTACGCAGCGTTTTTCCAGTGATTTTGGAACCGGCACCACCGTGCAGCTTTTTGGCACCACGTCGTTTATATTTATTACCAGGGATTGATGATTTCCCGCAGATTGCACATGCTCTTGCCATTGTTAGTTTCCTTTTTTAAGGTTATTGAATTTCACAAAATTAATGGAACTCTTCTTCAGTTGAGCGAATGTTCCATTAATTTGCAGAAATTCAATCATAACAATTAAGAGTACAAATATACTCGAAATGTCCTGTTTGTCAAGAAATTCTTACCTAAAAGCGTTATGCCTTGTCTTTTTGATTGTGGTGGGCTCTTTATGGCCTAGCCTCAAGGGATCACTCCTCAACTGGGATGATGATACGCATTTGTATCAAAATCCTCTGATCCAATCTCTGGAACTTGCGAATATAAAGAAAATATTTACTACCCCCATCAACGATACCTACATTCCTTTAACGATTTTTTCCTTTGCGTTAGAATACCATTTCTTCAATTTGAATCCTTTTGTGTATCATCTGGACAATTTGCTTTTGCATTTGGGTGTTGTTGCGTTGATAGCGGGATTGGCTTTACGTTGCGGGGCATCTTTTCGGGCCGCGCTTCTGGCGGCATTATTTTTTGGTATTCATCCGATGCATGTTGAATCGGTTGCCTGGGTGACGGAGAGAAAGGATGTGTTGTATTCGTTTTTTTATTTGTTGGCGCTCAGCGAATATTGTAAATACCTGCAGACTCAAAAGCGAAGGAGTTTTTTATTCTCTTTATTGTTCGGCCTATTAAGTATCTTAGCCAAACCTATGGCTTTAAGTTTGCCTTTGATTTTGTTTTTACTCGACTGGCATTTCAAGCGCCCGTGGACATTGAAGCTTATCCGAGAAAAAATTCCTTTCTTTTTATTTATTCTTCCGATCAGCTGGTGGACCTACTCTTTGAATGCCCGCTTTCCGGGACATAGCTTGTCCAAGGCCATTTTGGTTTGGAGTTGGACATTTTCATTTTATCTCAAAAAATTTATTTATCCTGTTGAGTTAATCCCGTATTATGTTTTACCCCAACCAATTGGGTTAATGAACCCGGAATATATAGCGGCCATCTTTATCTTGATGATTTTTGTGGTGGGGGTCATTATTTCGCTGCGACGGGATCGCTGGTTTGGTTTTGCCGGATTATATTATTTTTTTTCTATATTTTTTCTGTTACGTTTTGATCAAGCGCGCGATACCAATATTGTGGCGGATCGATTTATGTATCTGCCCAGTTTGGGATTTTGTTTGTTGGTAGGAATTCTTTTAGACTACCTTTTGATTAAGATTGCTCGTTGGGATATTCGATTTAGAGGGATCGTTTATACAATGATGTTATTGTTGGTGGGAGTTTTTTCTTTAAAGACGTATACGCAATCGGAAATTTGGAAAGAAAATATTGTTTTTTGGAATTATGTGATTGGAAAGAATCCCAATATCCCCCGGGCCCACAATCATCGCGGGGCCGCGCTGGTGAGAAAAAAACAATTTGATCTTGCCATTACGGATTTTTCTGAAGCAATCAGATTGTATCCCCATTATCCTCGAGCGTACTGTAATCGGGCAGACACGTATGCTTTCCAGGGACGTTACGATTTGGCTCTTTCGGATTTGAATCAGGCTTTAGAGATGGATCAAAATTTTGCCCGGGCGTACACCAGCCGCGGAATTATTTATGCCAAGACAGAAAAATACGCTTTGGCCATCCGAGATTTTACTGAAGCAATCACTTTAAATCCAACTAGCGAGAAAGATTATAATAATCGCGGCATCGTTTATAAAAAAATGGGAGAATACGATCTGGCACTCGAAGATTTCTCCCGCAGCCTTCTTTTAAATCCGCAAAGTTTTGCAGCCTATCTTAATCGCGGGAATCTTTATCAACTCCTGGGTAAGCTTTCTTTAGCGCAGGAGGATTTCACCCGGGCGCAGGAGGTAAAATCCTCAAGGAGGTAAATTCAAAATTGTCTTTTATATTTAAAAACTTTTTTATTGTCCTCGGGATCGAATTTTTTTTGATGATTCAAACTCAATGTGCACAACCCTTCACCGCTGCTTCACACCAAGATAAATCCTTCGCGCCTGATGATCCCCAGAAATCTCCCAGAGATATTGAAGAAATGTGGGAAGACTTCATTGCTCAACGGAGTGTAGAATTTCGATCGCAAGGCCAGGAGTTATCTAACATTTTTCGCTTACCCTTGGGGTATTTAGACGAGAAACAAGATTACCGGATCGTCGTCTGGCATAATATTTATTCCGATGAAGCGGACCCGGATATTCATTGGGTGGAAGGGTCTTTGGTGGAGGTTTATACGCTGACTCCCTGGGGAGTGTTTCCAATTTCTGCGTATAGCTCCTTGGATGAAATGAGTATTGATGCCTCTTTGTCCGGAAGGGATATCAATGGTGATGGCTTACCAGAAATTATTTTATCCGGTTTCAAGGGAGGAAATGGCTGGGGCTGCGAATATATTCAAATTTTTCAAATTCTTCCCGATGGAGAAATGAAAGAATTGAAGATTGATCATTCCAGCGAACTTGCCCCAAAAGAGTTAAAGGATCTCAATAAAGACGGAATCTACGAAATCATCGCCATTAATACGCATTGGGAAATGGAGTTTGATTTATGTCATGCGTGTTCGCCGGGGGTTTGGGGAGTTTATGTCTGGCAGGATGGAAAATACATTGACGGTTCCAAGAAATTTCCACAATTTTATGATCATGCGATTGCAAAGCTAGAATCCCATCTATCCGATCTTACGAATGATCCCGGAGATCGACAATTTTATATGGGCGCGGTGATCTCGATCCTGCTCAATTATATTCAAAAAGGCGAAGCCGTCCAAGGCTGGGCGAGATTTAAAACGCTCACGGATCGACCGGAATTTCACAACAAAGAATCGGTCCGTTGGATTCAAGAAATTAAAAATGATATCACCAATTATTATAAAGGAAAATAATTTATGCCTAATACGATCAGCGGTGATTTAGATCTTTCCCAACTTCCTCCCTATGAGAAGCGCCTTTTTGTTCCGGCAAACGCCTCTCTAACCAATAAAGATGAAGTTCTAGCGCTTTATGAAAAGCTTTTACAACAGTCTATTTCTTCGTCGCAAGAATTGGAATCCTGGCTGCAGGATCGATCCGAGTTAGATGCTGCAGTTGATCAGGCCGGGTCGCTTCTTTATATCCGAATGACTTCTCAGACCGACGACCTCAACCGAGCGCAGGGGTATAAAGATTTTGTGGAAAACGTTGTACCGGCGGTCAAACCATTGGTAGATCAATTGAACCAAAAATATCTTAAAATCCGTCAAAATTTTTCCCTCGATCAAAAACGTTACGAGATCTACGACCGCAGACTCCACTCGGATGTTGAACTTTTTCGAGCAAAGAATGTCCCTTTACAAACACACGCGGATCTGCTTTCTCAAGAATATCAAACCATCGCTGGCGCGATGACGGTTCACTTTAATGGGGAGGAGCTGACGCTGCCGCAGATGGCGAAATTTTTATTAGAACCCAATCGTCAACTGCGAGAGGAGGCATGGCGATTGATTTCACAAAGACGTTTACAGGATAAAGACCGGCTCGAGGAGATTTTTGATCGGATGCTGACTCTTCGTCACGAAATTGCCTTGAATGCCGGATATAATAATTTTTGTGATTACCAATTCCGTGCTTATCACCGGTTTGACTATACGCCGAATGAGTGTAAACAGTATCATGAAACAATACAGCGTCTGGTTGTTCCCATCGTTGAGGGAATCTTAAGGAAAAGAAAAACGCAGATGAATCTAAGAGAACTCCGTCCGTGGGATTTGGCGGTTGATCCTCTGGGGCTTTCCCCTTTAAAGCCGTTTCGCGAGGTGCAAGAATTGATTTCGGGCGTTGGAGAAATATTTTTTCGCTTAGATAAAAGATGGGGAGAACAGTTTCAAGAAATGGCCCGGTGTGGACTCTTGGATCTGGCCAGCCGCAAAGGCAAAGCGCCCGGAGGTTATCAGAGCACACTCGCCGAGGCGCGTAAACCATTTATCTTTATGAATGCGGTTGGCATCGATCAGGACGTCAATACACTGTTGCACGAGGGAGGACACGCCTTTCATTCCCTGGCGGCAGCGTCGCAGTTTTTATATCCTTATCGTCATGCGCCGATGGAATTTTGTGAGGTCGCCTCCATGACGATGGAACTTTTGGGTGGTGAGCATTTGGATATTTTTTATAACAGAGAAGATGCCCAACGGTCTCGGCTGTCTCATCTGGAAGACATCGTTGAAATCTTGGTGTGGGTGGCGATTGTGGATAGTTTTCAGTTTTGGATCTATGAACATCCAAAACATTCTCATCCTGAGCGGACCAATGCTTGGTTGACAATTCATGAGCGTTTCAGCCCTCAGATGGTTGATTGGAACGGACTTAAGGATATTCGTGCGTATCTGTGGCACCGGCAATTGCATATTTTTGAGGTGCCGTTTTATTATATTGAATATGGGATTGCGCAGCTGGGGGCATTATCGCTGTGGCTGCATTTTAAAAAGAATCCCGATGAGGCTTTGAAGAGTTATCAAAAAGCTTTAGCGTTGGGAGGGTCTCGGAGGTTGCCTGAAATTTTTCAAGCAGCAGGAATCAAATTTGATTTTTCACAAAACACGATTGCGCCTTTAACCCAAGAATTGCAATTGTAGTTCAATTGCAATTCTTGGGTTAAAGGGCGACTCTTCGGGGAGAATTCAATGTGGAATAAAAATCGACCCCGTTTTTTTTGCCGCGTAAAGAGTGAAGCAGGCGAGGCCCGATTTTTTTTATTACAGTTTTTTATCAAATTCAGTTAATGTCTGCGAAGAGATCGCCCCGCGTTCCCGAAGTTCATTTAAACGGGAGTTTAAGGTATACATCCCCACTGATCGACCAGTTTGCAAAATGCTACGTATCTGGTTGTACTTTTTTTCTCTCACCAGATTTCGAATCGCATTGTTGTTGATGAGCAGTTCTGTCGCGAGCACTCTGTTGCCTTTTTCTCCGGGGACAAGCACCTGATATAAAATACCAATGAGGCAGGAGGAAACTTGCTGGCATACACCCTCGGTGTGTTCCGGAGGGAAAAAATTGATGACCCGTTCAATAGCCTGGATTGAGTCTGCAGCATGGACGGTGGAGATAACCAGGTGTCCGGTTTCTGCCGCACGCATAGCCGCAAGAAAACATTGTGCATCTAAAATTTCTCCGATACAAATCACATCGGGATCTTGTCGCAGCACCCGCTTTAAAGCCTCGGCGTAGGATTGCGTGTCGCTGCCTAATTCACGTTGCTTTATAATGCCTTTTTGACTTCTGAGCGTGTATTCTATAGGGTCTTCAATGGTGATGACCACACGTTCTTGTGTATAATTGATGTATTCAACCATCGTTGCCATGGTGGTCGTTTTTCCTGCCCCGGTTGTCCCGGCGATTAAAAGTAGTCCAGCTTTTTCTCGGCAGAAGCGTTCCATTGTTTCAACGGGCAACCCTAATTCCTCAAAAGATTTGGTTTGCGTCGGAATGCTTCGCAAAGCGGCTTCCACAAACCCTTTCTGTAAATGCACATTTACCCGAAATCGTGAAGCCATCGTCGGGGAAAAGGCAAAATCAAGTTCTTTTGTTTTCTCAAAGGTTTCGATTTGACTTTTGCTCAATAGGGGATAAAGCATTGCGGCAATCTGTCCATCTTCGATGGTATTAGTTGCCAGCGGAATAATGCGGCCATCTAACCTAACGATGGGAGGACGCCCTACAGTTAAATGTAAATCAGAAGCGTTGGCAGAGATGACTTTTTCAAGTAAATTATAAAGATTCATCTTCTCTAAAGCTGTCGCTATAAAATTTTGATCAGTTTCTTTAAGATCAATAAAAGAGGCCCCGATTAAATATTCATCGTTATGAATGAGCGATTCGATCCGGACAACATTGACTTTACTGATTAAAGGCATCTTTCGTCCAGGCAAATGGATTTCTAGTTGCAGCAGAGTTCCTTGAGGATAGATATTGGACGTAATGAAGGAGAGTCCGCTGGCACTTAGATCTCGGCTGATGATTTCTCTTCCCTTGCCAACAGCCTTCTGGCCATCGGTTTCCCAGCACATAATGGGGACTCTAACTTTCCGTCGGGGGTGTGATCGTTGTTCAGGGTGGTCCATAAGTATATTGATAACAGGTAACTTTGTCGAAGTTTAAAAACGCAAAATATTATACAATGGGCTTAAATCATTAGCAATGGATTGTCTTATTTTTTTGATGAGAGTTTATTTCTTGTGTCCCCCCAAAATAGGAGTTAAAATAACATCACTAAATTTTTTGAGGTGATTTATGAGAAGACAGATTATCAAATTCCATTATATTTTAAAGGATCGCTCTGGCAACATGATTGAGTCGACAAGAAATCATGAGCCCGTGCATTTATTGACCGGAAACAGTCGGGTGGTTCGGGGTTTGGAGAAAGCGCTTCTTAAACTTAATCCCGGGGAAAAGAAGACCATCACCGTATTGGCGCATGAGGCCTATGGTTATCGGGATGAAGATCTGGTGAATCGGATTCCTCTGACAAAGTTGCCGATTAAGGTCAATGTGGGCGATCTTCTGGAAGTGGAAACGCCGGATGGCAGTAAACAAATCGTGACCGTGATTGCCAAAACAACTTCGGATGTGACATTAGATGGGAATCATCCTCTTTCGGGTCAGGATCTAACTTTTGAGGTAGAACTTCTTGAAAATCGAGAGGCCACGGATGACGAAATAAAAAGTGAGATAAAAAATTAGAAACGATTTCATAAATTCTTCTGGTAATAATTTTATCGTCGGGTTGAGGACCAAGAGTGGAGTTTTAAAATCATTTCTAAAAAAAATTGTTGTTATTTCAAGAAAAGAAATACAATAGCTTTATGTGGCTCACACTTTTTCAATGTAAGGAGGGAAGATCATGAACATGAAGGCAAAAAGGTTGGCGGGAATTTTTCATTTTTGGGGAGTCTTGGGATTTTTTATGCTGGTCTTTTTGGGGCAAAGAACGGATGTCTTAGCTGCCGAAGTCTATGAAATTGATCCGGCGCATTCATCGTTAAATTTTGCCGTGAAGCATTTGACGGTGAGTACCGTCACCGGTCAATTTATAGATTATAGTGGAACGATTCAGTATGATCCTGCGGAGGCATCCTCATTCATGTCGGAAGTCAACATCAAAGCCTCGAGTATTGATACTCGTCAGGAAAAAAGAGATGCACACTTAAAAAGCGCTGATTTTTTTGATGTGGAAAAATATCCTGCCATTACTTTCAAAAGCAAAAGATTGACTGCCCAGGGTGGGAGTTATGCAATCACCGGTGATCTGACGATGCACGGGGTGACTAAAGAAATTTCTATTCCCGTCATAATCTCTGGGCCGGTAAACAGTCCGATGGGCGCGAAAGTCATCGGTCTTTCGGGCGAAACCACGATCAACCGGCAGGATTTTGGAATTTCCTGGAATAAAACTTTAGATTCCGGAGGGTTTATGGTCAGTGATGAGGTGAAGATTACGGTGAATATTGAGGCGGGAAATAAAGGAAAAAAATAAATTTAAAAATTATCCGTTGAAGATCGGGGGCCGAAGACCACCTGAAATAAATCGCCGGTGGTCTTCGGCCTTCGGTTTTTATTCCTGATGATTCATCAAAGGTTTTTTCAGATAAAGTTTGGTCAACTCTTCGCTGAGATATTGGAACGCTTCATCGACAGCGTCAAAAAAGTGAAATAGATTTAAGTCTTCCCGGCTGATTGTCCCCCACTTGACCATCGCCTTGAAATTGAAGACTTCATTCCAGTAATCTGTTCCGTAAATAATGATCGGCATATACTTTTTAGATTTTTTGGTTTGCACCAGTGTCAGTAATTCAAAAAGCTCATCCAGTGTCCCAAATCCACCGGGAAAAACAATCAAGGCCTTTGCCAGATAAAAGAACCAGAATTTTCGAATGAAGAAATAATGGAACTCGACGGAAATATCTTTTGTCTGATAAGGATTGGGAATCTGTTCGAAAGGCAAACTGATATTCAGTCCAATCGACGGTCCTCCTGCCTTTTGCGCCCCTTTGTTAGCTGCTTCCATTATCCCGTCCCCCCCGCCGGAGCAGACAATAAAACGATTGTTAGGATCTTCCATTCCCTGTGACCAGGCGGTCAATTTTTCTGCCAGCCGTACGGCATCTTCGTAATAACGCGACATAACAACATCTCCTTTGGCGCGGTCATACTGCAGCAGTAAATCGCTGGAAGGTGGATGTTCTCTCTCAAGAAGAATTTCAATATCTTTGAGTTTGGATTCTGCGGTCTCTTTAGAGAGGGTGCGGGCCGAACCAAAGAACACAAGGGTATCTTTGATTTTGTGCTGACGGAACCTTACCTCTGGTTCGATCAGTTCGCATAAAACGCGGATTAATCGAGCCGGTGGACTTTTTAAAAAGTTGACATTTTCGTAGGCTTTTAAGAGGCGATCCTGAGTTGTCCCAGATGGAAGGTTTTCATCTGTCATAAAACTCCTTTATGAACGCTATAGAGAAGATCGACTATCCAAATAATATTTCTATGGAATCATAGCAAAAGGAGAATCTTTTGCAATATAATTTCCAGGAAAACACTTTCTGTCAAAAGATTGAAATAGGGGGAACAAAATAATTTGTGAGGTGGAAAGAAAGGATAAACCCAAAAACGGGAAAGGTAATGGAGCAGAAATCAGAGGTTGATTAAACAGCTTACCTTTCCACGTTTTTAGTTTGGTGTGTCTTTATTATTGAGCTAAAGCAGAGAGCCTAAACATATCTGCGTCGAAGTTTATTAAATCCCAATCCTAGTCCGGTCATAAGCAGTGCAATCGTACGCGGCTCCGGTGCGGCATGGGCATCGCCATGAAGGTTTAAGTAATCGTTCCCGCATTTCATGGTCCAATGAAGCCAAACATCTTCTTGTCCTTCAATATTATTTGCCAGGCCAAGATCCGCGAGAGGTATGCTAGCTTCTAATACATAGTGAGTGTTACGTTCTGGTCCGTATATAAAATTGATGTTATCAATGAAAGTCTTATTGTTGCCTGCTCGCCAAGGGTTGGAGACAGAATAATCATGGACTGAGACATTTATCCAACTGTCGAGGGAATACAATTTTGAATTAAGGATATCAATGGCATATTGATATTTGTTCGGGTTATAAAAAGGCGAACTGGGATTTTGATATTTGCCTGTGTCAATAAAAATATCCCCGGCCGGATAAAGGGTTTCTGTTGAAGGAAGTCCCGTGATAACGGCTAAATAGGCATTGAAATAATCGTTATCAAAATAAATGGCTTCCGCGTCATAACGGTTTCCCGTTGAATAACCCGGCCCAACCAGCACTGTTCCGGAATTTTTATCAGCGTTATCTTCGGTAATATAATCAATATCATTCCCGCCGGTGGGAGTATGGGTGTCCAAATAACCTTTAGTTTTTGAGGCGCTATTTAGAATGACCCCCCAATCATTCACATTTCCATCGATTGTGTAGACGGCCTGGGCGTGAGGAATACAGAAAAACATTAAAAACAGTACAATTAAGAGTGGTTTTTTCATAGAGAGATGGTCCTTTCCTCGATGTACTTAAGAATTAGCAAGTTCTATGCCGAAAACCCTCATGGATGAGGATAAATATCCTAACAGATTGAATTGTAATGGTATATTGATTTATCGAAAAATCGTAAATAACTGATAAGAAAGGAAAAGGGTGAAACAATGTGGTGAGAAATCGACGAGGTGTTGTTATTTATCGACGAAAGGTTGCGTAAAAACGGCTTTAACCCCTCGCTTTGAGTCGGATCAATCATAATTTTGAGTGAACCCCCTTAAACCCAAGAATTTCAGTTTTAAATTTTTAATCATTTCCTTATTCACCAGCATAGAAATCCCTCGAGAATTGTACTATAATAAACCGCTTTATTACGATCAGAACTACCCATCTTATGGACCTCGAAAAACAAAAAAATTCAGCTGCTCAAATCCCGCAAATCCAGGTGGTGGAAGCCTCCGCCGGATCAGGCAAAACTTATGCCTTAGCCAAGCGGTATGTGAATTTACTTCTTGATCCGACCCTTCCCGAGGAACAAATCCCTTTACGAAATATTCTCGCCATCACCTTCACGAATAAAGCCGCCTTAGAAATGAAAGAACGCGTGCTGGAATTTGTCAAGCGCTGTGCCATTTTTGGTGATCAAAGAGACGAGCTATTTTTTTCTCAACCGGGTTTTTTCCTTAACACAGAAAAAATCAAACAAAAAGCGAGCGCTGCGATGGGACTCATCATCAGGAATTATAATTTTTTTCAGGTACAAACGATCGACAGTTTTATCAATACACTGCTTTGCGGATGTGCCTTTAAGATCGGGCTTTCGGCCAATTTTAAGATCAAAAGGAATGCCGTCGATTATTTGCACCTCAGTATGGATCGGCTCATCGACCGGGCGAAAGATAATAAAGACGTTCAAAAAATTTTTGACGATTTTTTACAGCAATATTTATTTTTGGAAAATCGAACCAGCTGGTTTCCGAAAAAAGATATACTTTCTTTAATCGCAACATTATTTTCGCAAAGTAATATGCTGGGGTTAAGGTATTGTGGCGTTTCCTCATCACTCGATGATCTCTTGCCTCTGAAGAAAAATATTCTAAAACTCATTCAACAATTGAGAGCAGATTTGCCCGAGGGGACAGATGGCCGGTTTGTGAAGAGTTTGGATTCCTTCCGGAATGAAGCCTCGTACGGTTTTGATGTCGATGCTGTTCCGGATTACTTTAGCCGGGAAGAATTTCCTGTCACCAAAGGGCATGAAGTCTGCGCTGCCGTTGAACAGTTATGGCAAGATATCCGTCGGCAATTGGAACGATTATGCGATCTGGAAAGTACCTCCATTTTTAATTGTTATATCACGATTTTTCAGGAGGTTTTATCTGACCTTAAGGAAATAGTGACGAAGGAAGATATTTTGTTCCTCGAAGAGTTAAACAAAAAAGCACGGCTATTGTTTGATGAACAGGCCATCACCGTTGAAGAACTTTATTATCGTCTGGCCACACGGTTCAGGTATTATCTGATCGATGAATTTCAAGATACCAGTGTCCTGCAATGGCAGAACCTGGTTGCGATGGTCGAAGAAGCGCTCGCCAGCGGCGGCACACTTTTTTATGTGGGCGATAAAAAGCAAGCGATCTATGGATTTCGCGGAGGGGAGGCGGCGCTTTTTGATTTACTTAAAAAACGTTTTCAATCCTTTGGCGTATCGCTCGAAACGCTCGGAAAAAATTATCGCAGTCACAAGGGTATTGTGGATTTTAATAATGTCATTTTTTCTGTGGCGAACCTCAAAAAATTTCTGGATGCAAAAGAAAATTTTGAGATCGAGAAAAAGAAAAAAAATATCCTCTGTCTTACGCTGCAAGAAAAGGAAGAGATCACCGGTGTCTTTGAGAATTCCCAGCAAATATCCCTTACGGAGAAATCCGAAGGTTATGTCCGCATGGAGTATATTGATGCGGAAAACAAAGAGGATAGGGATTCTTTTATGAAACCTAAGTTAATTACTTTGATCAAAGAGTTGCGTCAACGATTCTCTTATCGCGATATTGCCCTGCTGGTCAGAAATAATCAGGAGGTCGAGACCTTAACCAGCTGGCTTTTGGCCGAAGGTTTATTTGTTGAATCCGAGCGCACCTCCAATATCCGGGAAAATTTTTTGGTCAAAGAATTGATTTCATTTTTGCGATTTTTGGATTCGCCGATTGATAATTTAAGTTTCGCGTCTTTTATCCTCGGCGATATTTTTGCGGCGGCAACGAGAGTGGATCTGGCGCAATGGCATCGATTTATTTTTGAACTCCGTCTACAAATTACCAAAGAAAAAGATTTCTACCTCTACAAAGAATTCCGAGAACAATATCCGCAGATATGGGAAACATTCATTGAAGAATTTTTTAAGACGGTGGGGATGTATCCTTTGTATGAACTGGTGTTAAGTATTGTCCATCGCTTTGAATGCGCCCAGAATTTTTCGGGATTTCAAGGTTTTTTGATGCGCTTTCTGGAGCTGATTAAAGATCAGGAAAAAGACCACAGCGACATAACTTCCTTCCTTGAATTCTTTGAGGAAGCGACCACCGAAGACCTGTACGTACACGTGAGTGACTCGGACACGGTCAAGATATTAACCATCCATAAGGCCAAGGGATTAGAGTTTCCCGTCGTGATTATTCCATTTCTGGGGATGGACATTCAGGTGGGGCATGGTTCTGGGCCAGGAGAGAAATCTTACGTCGTTGAACCCAAAGACGGCCAACTGCAATTGATTCATTTAAAGCAGAAGTATTTGGGGTTTTCTGAAAATCTGCAGGAGATATATCGACGAGAGTATAAAAAATCTCTTTTGGTTGAACTGAATTGTGTGTATGTTGCTTTGACCCGGGCATCGCACGAACTGTACGGCTTTATTCCAAAGCGCATCGGAAATAGTTTTAATGTGCTGAAATTTTTGCTCCCGGAAACGTCGTTAGAGCTGGGGCGAAAGGTCACTTATCCCCCTGAACCTCACGAGGAAGAAAAATTTTTGAAACTTCCTCCTTCGCAATATCGGGATTGGATTGATCTTCTTCACGACGAATTTGCCGGGGTAACGGATTTTAAAAATCGGGAAAAAATTTTAAAAGGAGAAGCGATTCATTTTATTCTTTCATCGGTGGGGAATTTATCCTCGCTTCCTTCCCAAGAACAGGAAGAACTTCTGCAACAAGCGTTGGCGGCTTGCCAGGCACAATTTGTTTTTTTAAATGATCTGACGGCGTTTAAGTCGATTGTGTCCGATCTGCTGATGAATACTCAACTGAAACCGTTTTTTTTCGTGGAGGAAGCACAGGTCTTTCAAGAAAAAGATATTGTTACGGTTAATGGGCAAACCCGACGTATTGACCGTTTGATTGTGAAAGAAAACGAGGTGTGGATTGTGGATTATAAAAGTCATCGAGAGCTGATCGATCTTCATCAGCATCAGGTCAGAGAATATATCTCGATTCTAAATGGTTTATATCCGGGGAAAATAGTAAAAGGATTTTTGATCTATCTGGAGGAAATGATGGTCGAGGAGGTCCTGGGGGTTTGACCCGAATATCCTTCTGCCAGATGGGCAGGGTATAAATAGAAAGGAGTTCTAAGAATGAAAAAATATATTTTGTTGGGGATTGTTGTTTTTGCGATGTTCCTAGTACAACCGGTGTGGGCGAGGACTCAACGCACGCTTACAGAACAGGTGAATGAAGAAAATGTTTTTAACAAAATGTCTGATTATTTTACCACACTGGGAAAATCAGATGTGAATACAGCCGCGATTAAGCGACAACGCCATGAGCAAAGAAGACTCAATCGCTTAAAATCTCTACGGCATAAAAAAGAACAAGCGGAGCGACGCAGATTCGAAGATTTGTCGAAGTAGAGATCGATTGCAGATTATTGATCCTTGATCGTTTATATTAAACCGATGAATCCTAAGCAACCATCACAAAATAAAATCTATACCCACAGCTTCCAAGATCATCTCCTGAATCGGTTGGCGGATTTTATCGAGGAGCATTATCTTAAATCGGGTAAAGATCTCAGCCGGCTAGCCATTGTGTTTGGCGGGAAAAGACCGGTTTTGTTTTTAAAAAGGGAATTAAGCCGACGGATGAAGAAAAGTTTTTTCCCGCCGGCGTTTTTTTCCATTGATGAGCTCGTCAGTTACACCGTCCAAAAAAAAGAACGTTTGACACGCCTATCGGATCTGGAATTGTGTTATCTGATTTATACTCAGGCCCAAAAAATCGCCCCACGGATTTTGGAGGAACGACCATCGTTTTCCAATTTCCTTCCCTGGGCCAGGGAAATCCTTGCCTTTATCGAACAGCTGGATTTGGAAGATATCTCCGCGCAATCCCTGCGGGGGATCCAACTGAACGCCCAAATGGGCTATGCCATACCGAGCGATATCAATTTGTTATTAGAAAATATTATTGCCTTACGTCAGGCGTGCCAGGAGATTTTAAATGCAAAGAAGCTGGTCTCCCGGGGATTGGAATATTTAAAGGCTTCCCGCCTCGTGGTAGGTATCGATTTTCCTGAATTCGACCAAATTTTATTTTGTAATTTTTTCTATCTGCACAAAACCGAACGGAATCTTATCAAAAATTTTTATGAGCGCAATCAAGCGCTCTTATTTTTTCAAGGCGATGAAGACAACTGGCCTATTTTGAAAAAATTAGCCCGGGAGTTTCATCAACCAATCCGGGCTCCTCAGTCTGATGACCCTTTCAATTTTCATTTGTACGCGGGTTTTGATACGCATTCCCAGGTTTGTATTGTCCGGGAAATTTTAAAGAAAATTAAAAATCCCGATCAAACCGTGATTGTCCTACCGCAGCCGGATCATATCATTCCTCTTTTATCAGAAATCACCTCGATCGTCGAAGATTTTAATGTTTCCTTAGGCTACCCATTAAAACGCAGTTCGTTTTATTCCTTGTTGGAATTTATTTTCCAATGCCAGCTCTCGCGCAAAGACAAGCAGTATTATGCCCGGGATTATTTAAAAACATTACGTCATCCGTTGGTGAAAAGCTTAAAGATAGCATCCATCCCCGCGGTGACCCGGGTCGTTATTCATAAGGTTGAAGAAATCCTCACCGGGCAGGAAAAGACCGAAATCTCCGGCAGTTTATTTTTGCATCTCGCCGATATGCAAAATCTTCATGATCTTTATGAAATGTCTAAGCAGGTGCTGCAAAAGATGGGCATTGAAATTTCGTATGATGACGTGAAGATGGTGGTGCTGAATCTGCACGAGATCTTGTTTTGTTCGTGGGAAAAAATCGAGCATTTCTATGATTTTGCGCAGATTCTGGGGAAATTTTTAGATGTTTTTGTCCAAAAGAGTTCTCTTAAAGAGTATCCGTTGAATTTAAAAATCGCCGAACGCATTCTGCTGTTGAAAGAAGAGTTGGAAATATCGACCTTCGGCAAAGAACAATTTTCCAAAGAAGAAATTTTTACGGTCTTTAAAAACCGGATGGAAAAAGAGATCGTCGCATTCCTGGGCTCGCCGCTGAAGGGGTTGCAAATTTTGGGTTTGTTTGAAACCCGGTCGCTTAATTTTGAACAGGTGATTATCATGGATGTCAATGAAGGGATCCTTCCTAAATTGAAGGTCTATGAACCTTTAATCCCGCGGGAGGTCATGATCAGTTTAAATTTGGACCGCGTGGAGCAGGAAGAAGAAATTCAGCGTTATCAGTTTATGCGGCTCATCTCCTCAGCAAAGGAAGTTCATCTGGTTTACGAAGAAAATCCGGATAAAGAAAAAAGCCGTTTCATCGAGGAGCTTTTGTGGAATCAACAAAAAAAACAAAAGCGATTGGATGTGACCCAACCTATCAAATCCAGTTTCACCGTGAGCATCCTTCCTAAAAAAACCGTGATTCCAAAGACGCCGGAGGTGTTAGCGTTCCTTAAAGACTTTCGTTATTCCGCATCGAGCATCAACACCTATATCCGTTGTCCTTTACGATTTTATTACAATTATGTTTTAGGTCTGAATGAGCAGGAAGATCTTCTCGAGGAACCGGAAAATAAAGAGGTCGGGACCTTTATCCACGGATTGTTGGAGGATGTTTTTCGCCCTTTTATTGGCCGCACTCCGGTTATTGATGATAATTTTAGGAAAAAATTTTTAAAGAAATTCGAGGAAAAATTTTTCCAAGAATTTGCCCGATCGATGAAATCCGACTCTTTTTTATTGAAAAAAGTTTTAGCTGTCCGCTTGAGCCGATTCCTGGACCAAGAAGCAGAACGAAACGGTTTAAGGAATGTCAGCGAAGTGGTCACAATTGAGGAGCGGTTTTTGGATCTGATCCCTCTGTCTAAAGAGGAAATAAAATTCGTTTATAAAGTCGACCGGATTGATCGCCTGAGGGATGAAACGATTTTGGTTTTGGATTACAAAACCGGAAGTAATGATCCGATGCCCAAAGCCATCGATCGAGTCCGGGTGATGGAGCTCTCCCGAGAAAATATAAAGAATACGGTGAAATCGTTTCAGATACCGCTTTATTTCCGATATTTCACCAAACAGTATCCGCACCACAAAATCAATGCCGCTTTTTACAATTTGCGAACTTTAGAAATCAATTCTTTCATCGATGCTAAAACGGGCTCGCAATATCGAGATTTAAACGAAGTTTTTTTCCGCGCGCTGGATTTTGTCATCGGCGAAATCTTAAACCCGCAGGTTAGTTTTAAACCCGATGATTCCAACGCTCGCTATTGTGCGAGTTGTCCGTTTTTTTATGTTTGTCGTTGACAATCTCTTGTGAAAAGCGATAAAATACATTTATACAAATTAAAAGGAGGTGAGTCCGATGGAAGCCATTAATCAGGAGTTACTTAAAAACAAGGCAGTTCAGCAAGAAATCAGCCGTCATCGCTGGTTGGAAAGCGAAAAGGCCGGTCGAGATATTGGATTTGAGAGTGCTGCGCAAGATTGGTTAAATCGTTTTTCCTCGGCATGGATGCAGTACAATATGCCGCAAAAAAAGAAAGAACTATTAAAAGAACCATCATCACAGAAAACCGGAAAACCAACGACAACCCGCAAAACACGTCGAGCCAGCTCTTATTATCAGTAAAAAATTTGAACTTATTTAGATTCTTTTCATAAAAATTCTGACAAAGAAGGTGTCTCCTGAAAGCACTGTGCCGGAGTTCAAAAAGGATTTTAGTCCCGAAATGAAATCAAAGATGTTGGATAAGTCGGATAAAGCGAAGGAAGCCATACCAGTGACTCAAGAAATGAAAAATTTTCCGTTAGAAAAGAAAGAAGATTTCTGCAAAGATCAAGAAGAGGGAAGCAGCGTGATTCCGAAAAGATAGTTTAGAGAAGCCTTCCCTAATGATAAGCGGTTTACAAAACCCTCTGGACAAACCAAATGGCAGAGGGTTTTGTTTTAAGAGATGTATAAATTGATGGGGAATATACGAACACAGGTTAAGGAATTTTTCCTTAAAACCAAAAATTTTAGTCGACGCTTCTCGGATTTGTACGCAAAACTTCTATGTGTCTCATCGTTTTTCATTTTGACATACATGATTATTCGGAAATATTTGAATCTATGCTATGACGACTGGGATTTAGCTTTTTTTACTCAGGCCATGTGGAATTTATCGCACGGATCTCAATATTCTTCTTTAGTGGGAATCAATTTTTGGGGTGATCATGCCTACCTGATAGCCTTTTTGATCCTCCCGATTTTTAAGGTCTTTCCTCACCCCTTAACGCTGGAAATTTTGAAAATACTTTTTTTTAGTATAGCTGGTTTCCTTTTTTATAAGATAGCGAAGGATAATTTAGGATGGAAGACGGCTCTGGTATTAAATTTTTTGTATCTGAGTTTCCCTCCGAATGTTTATGCTATTTTATATGATTTCAATCCCGAGAGTTTATCTCCTGTTTTAATCTTTGGCCTCTTTTATTGTTGGAAAAGGCAAAATTTCTTTTTATTTTTGTTGGTTTCGTTTATTCTTATGTTATTGAAAGAAAACATGGCTTTGGTTGTTGCTATGTTTGGTGTATATATTTTATTTGCTCAGAAGCAAAATAAAATTCTATGGGGCGGATTTGCTTTAATTCTTGGTATCAGCGTTTTTATATTTTTTTCGTTTGTGCTTATCCCTTATTTCCGGGAAACACCCGTCCATGCCTTTGTGGTTCGGTACCGACATCTGGGAACTACACTGCCGGAAATTTTTTATACGATTATTTTTCACCCTAGGAAAATTTTTCAGATGATTTTTGATCCGCGTAATATGTACTTTATTACAGAACTTTTTGGACCATTTCTAATCCCGTCATTTTTAAGTCCGCATATTCTTTTTCTAATGGGCCCGATACTGCTTCAGCATTTATTGTCAGAAGCTGGTCCGGAGCATACGATTTATTTCCATTATTCGTTAACGATGGTACCGTTTATTTTCTTGGCCAGTGTGAATACATTAAGATATTTACATATTAATTTTTCTAAAAAGAGATTAAAATTCTATTTTTTCTCTCTATTCATTATTTTGTCATTTATTCATACGATGATGCAGGTACCATTGTTTATATCTAAAATTCAAAGCAACGGCGATAGACTGATTGCCCATTATTGGGCCATTCTTAAAGAAATTCCTCCCCCAACCTCAGTTATAACGACCTTTCGTTTTCAGCCGGAACTTTCTCTAAGGAAATCGTTGTATTCTTTTCACACGATCTTTAGTGATTTCTTCCAGGATCAAAACAAAATGCCAGAAACTCCTTTGTATCGTTTTCAGAGATTTGAGCTTCCTCCTGAGGTCGATTATGCCCTTGTTGATTTTAAAGACCGTTGGATATTGAACGATATGTGGCATAACCCTAAGACATTTTTTCCATTGATACAACATTTTATAATGGATAGTCATTGGAGAGTGAGAAAGGCAGCCGGGGATGTGGTCCTTTTCGATAATAATCTGGATGGTGTGCAACTTTTGGAAAAATCACGGCAGCCACCCAGGCATGATGAATTTTCTAGAGAGAGGTCTGCGGGGCTGGGGGTCGATGGGCATTTTGTTCTTATGAACTATATTCCGGGTGACCTACAAGAGAGTAGTCCCGGTTACAATGAGCGATTGGTCCCGTTTATTTTTTTATGGCACAGTATAAAGCCAACCCATGAACATTATGCGGTGATATTCAGAATCCAGCAGGGAAAAAAGATATTCTTTCAATATCGTCATATGATTGGTTACGGCGTTTATCCGACTGGAATATGGAGGGAGGGAGAATTTCTTAAAGAGTATTTTGTTTTGGGACTTCCTCCCTTGGAACCCGGTGAATATTCTGTTGAGGTAATTTTTTTTAATTTGAATAAAAATCAGATATCACAATTGTACGTTCATGACCAAGCAGCTCTTATCGGGAGTTTTAAAATGGGACAGATCAATATCCATTAATGAAATGAAGTAAAAATTAAAGAAAAAGGATTTGATCCAAACTATTCAAGAAGATTTTAGGGCGGCTATTTTTTTAGGAACAAGTTTAAGTCTCGGATATTTTTTATTTGGCTTCACATTGATTGTGCTTTTCATTCTTTTAACACCGTTTGCGAATTTATTGTCGTATGCTTGGTGCCAAATTTAGGAAAGAATGCACAATCAGTTTGCATTCAACCATCATGCCCGGTTGTGAGATCGGCGAAGCGTGCCATCGTTATGGCCAGCGCGGTGCTTTTGAAAAATACTAAAGTGAGAGAAACACGCAGTGCGGTTCGGCATTCCCGCTGAGGCCCTTCGAAAAAGAGTTCACAAAGAAAATTTAGGAAACAGCTTCCGCTTCAAAAGATGCGACACCTTGGAAAGGTAAACAGCATGCCCAATCTCCCTGCCCGCCGATTTATAAGAAAGGCAGGCGGGCAGATGCCGTCGGGATTAGAGACTGGAGATTGGGCAGGGTCAAGGAAAAGATGATAAGAATAAAAAAAATATCAAATAAAAATATTTACATTGCCGCAACAATGTTCTATATTAAGGCAGTATTTTTGAAGAAATTTTTTGAAAGCCCTGAGGCTCGACAATTTTCATGGGAAACACCAATAAATGAGGTCAATCACAATGAATAGAAAAAAATATTTTTTGAAGACGCATTTATTTTTGGTTCTTCTTTTAGGTCTTTTTTCTTTAGAGTTTTGCACTGCAACATATGCTGCGAGTCTTTCGAAAGAAGAGAGAAGGAAAAAAGAATTAGAAGATCTTCAAGAACGTTTTCGGTGGTGGCCGACCGATGCGACACCCGGTCCGCAAAAAGATTCCCAAATGGGTGGCTATTGGTGGTGGCCGAAGACACCCGGGGAGGTGCGGCCCTGGGGAAACCGGGGGTACATCTACGTGTACAAAATCATTTTTGATTATAAGGCCGATGAATTACCACCACCTAAACCCAACGAACTACGTCCCTCGTTACTCATCAAAAAAATTATTAAGAATGTAAAAATCTATTTTGATTACAACAAATCTGATCTGCGCGACGATGCCCGGAAAATTCTGACGAAAGCCGTTGACACTCTGCATAGAAATCCCGAAACCAGTATATTGATTACGGGAAACTGTGATATCCGGGGATCTGAGACGTATAATTTAAAATTGGGCCGTGACCGGGCTGCGTCAGTTGAACAGTTTATGCTAGATCAAGGCATTCCTCAGGAAAGAATTAAAATTGTTAGCCGGGGAAAACTCGATGCGATTGCCCCTTTAACGGATCTGATGGGGATGCAAAAAGATCGTAACGCCCAATTCGTCATTGCTGAAGTTGAAGAAGTGATGATTCCTCAACCGGAACTGCTTCCTAAGGAAGAAATAAAATCCATTGACAACGGAAAATATCTCCTCGAGAAAAAGGAAGACGTTGAGTCCGAAGTCAAAGTCCAGACGAAAGAATATACTATTCAAAAAAATGATTCCTTGTGGAGTATTGCCCAGCGCGAATTAGGCAGCGGGCATCGATGGAAATATCTTTATGAAATCAATAAAGACAGAATTCAAAATCCCAATAAACTTAAAGCCGGTCAAGTGATCATTATTCCCATCGAATAAAATTTTTGAAAAAGCGTTGACAATTTAATTATTGTTTGTGAGAATTCTTTCGTCTGTAGTAATAAGGTTATCATAAAGGGAAGAAGCTAAAAATAATAGAGCCTTGTCTCTATTATTTTTTATATCCAGGCAAGGAGGTGAATATGTTGTGCCTGGGGTTGATTCTCGGCACAATGTTGATTAATTCTGCGAAAGGTTTTTCGTAGATTCCGCAATTTCGACGTTGTAGCTGTCAAGGAGGCCGCAGCAGAAATCGTGAGTGTCGATGTGGCAAAATCGATTCTGAACATTAAAATTTAAAAGTAAAGGGTAAAATGAATACTATGAATCAGCTAACAAAAGGCATAGGCTTAACGGCAGCCTTCGCGGTTTTTTTTACGATAGGCGGTTGTGGACAAAAAATAGGTAAGAGCAAAAATACATCGGAATCGACGGAATTTTTTAAAGAAATCGGTTCAACGGCAGAAGAGAATGCTGAATCGCAAACAACGGAAACTGGTCAAAATGCCGTCGTGGACACAACAGCGCACTCGCCAATCGCTTCCTCAACGCTTTCCTCTTCGCCAGAAAAACCTTCGGCGCGCGATATTCAACAAGCCCTGAAGAACGGAAATTTTTATCAAGGCAAAGTGGATGGGGTCTTAGGTCCGAAGACGAAAAAAGCCATAGAAGATTTTCAGACACAGAATAATTTAAAAGTCGATGGTAAGGTTGGGTCTCAGACTTGGCAAAAACTAAAAGCCTACTATAACAGTTCCTCGATCCATGCAGAATCATCAGTTTCCGCCAAAATGACAGAAACACCGCAACAGAGTTCTTCTCCAGGGATTCATGACTAGAAGTTGTCTTACAAAACCACTTTCCGTCTGGCGGAAGAGCTTAGTAACGGATCCATCGCAGGCCTCCACTTTTAAGAGGTCTTAAAGATAAATTCTAAGAGGCGTAGAATTTTCATCTTTTGAAAATTTTATTCTATAATAAAGTTCACGGTGAGTTTCTTTTTTAACAAAAGAACAATAGGGTTGAGGCAATGGATCGTACATATTATAGTGAATTAGAACACAGCAGTTCAAATGGAGAAATTCTTTCTGATGAAATTTGTGAGGAGATTTTAATTTCTGACAGCGTTGAATTGTTACCGTTATTGGATGCTGCTTATCAAGTTCGAAAACGATTTGCCGGTCGCGAAGTGGCGGTGCATATCATCAACAATGCCCAGAATGGTTTTTGTCCGGAAGATTGTCATTACTGTGCACAGGCTAAAACCTCAAATGCGGCGATTGAGGATTATCCCTTAAAAAGTGAAGAAGAAATTTTAGCGGAAGCCCGGCGTGCCTGCGAATCTGGGGCGTTTCGCTATTGTATGGTATTTGCTGGACGAGGGCCATCCCCTCGACGGATCGAATTTTTGTCAAAGTTAGTTGTCGAAATCAAGAGAAGGTATCCTATTCAAGTTTGTATTTCCGCCGGGCTCATCAATGCGGAGGGCGCTCAAAAACTTAAAAGCGCGGGTCTGGACCGATTGAATCATAACCTAAATACCTCCGAACGAAATTATCCTCATATCTGCACCACCCACACTTTCCAAGACCGGATCAATACATTAAAAGCAGTCCAGCGCGCAGGTATTGAACTTTGCTCCGGGATGATTGTGGGGATGGGGGAGGAACCGAAAGATATTATTGAAGTCGCCAAGAATTTACGCTCTTTCAAAGTGAAATCGATCCCCGTAAATTTTTTGGTTCCTATCGAGGGCAACAAATTAATACAGACTTCCAATCTAACGCCGGAATATTGTCTCAGGATTTTGTGTTTGTATCGTTTCTTGAATCCGGATTCCGAACTGCGCGTTGCCGCCGGACGAGAAGGGCATTTGCGCAGTATGGAGGTGATGGCGCTTTATCCTGCAAACTCTTTATTTCTTGACGGCTATCTGAACACAAAAGGATCTTCTCGGGCAAAGACATTGCGGATGATTAAAGATGCAGGTTTCACCATTAAATCCGAGCAATCTTTAGAGAAGTTGTTAGAACAGGAGGAGGTCAGTACCGGATTTTTTAAGGTGGATGACAGCCATTTTTTTATGAAAGATTTAAAAGACTTAAGACCGCAACTGCAGAATCATTGAGCAGTTAAATCATGAGGTTAAAGCTATGTCTGTAGAAAACAAAAAAATATCACGTTTTGAATTATTGATGGACGCAGGTTTTGGAGCCCAAAAGGCGGGGGATATTTTGATTCGTGCCTTTGCCCGTATGGGAAAATATGTTTATATTGAACCCATGATCCCGGCGGAGATCAGCCCGCCTCCTCGAACCCGGCCGGCGCTTTCGGGAGTTATTATTCGTGTCGCGGATTTCGATATTACCAATATCGGAAATGACACGGATTTGATTCTGGCTTCGCATGAAATAGTTTTGGATCGCCGGCTCGATGATGAAGAAACCAATGTGAGTTGCCGGGTGCTGCTCGATATGGGTGACAAAAAGTCCAATGAAGAATCCTATGAAAATGTGTGTAAGCGTTTGACCAAATTGGGAATTTCTACTTTTCCCTTTGAGATCGACGAGGAAAGCCGGGCCTTGATCCAGAGTTTAAGCGGTTCCGGTCAAAATATGTATTATTTGGGCATGCTGAGCGCTATTTATAATATGTCGCAGGAGGTCGTGGAAGCGCAGATCCAAAAAGAATTCGGTAAAAAATTAAATGAAGAGGTTTTAAATAAAAACATAAAAATTTTTCGAAACGGTTATGTGTATGCCAGAGCCAACGTCTTTTTTTCATTTGAAGTCGCCGGTATGCCTCGAAAGACCGAAAAAATTTTAATTGATGGAAATTCTTCGATGAGCATGGGAATTATCGATGCTGGAATCAAACTGTTTTCCGGCTACCCCATCACGCCGGCTTCATCGATTATGCACACTCTGGCGAAAATTTTTCGTTCCTATGGCGGTATCGTACATCAGGCCGAGGATGAGATTGCGGCCATCGGTGCGGCGATTGGTTCTTATTTTGGCGGAGTCCCCGCGATCACCTGTACCTCAGGCCCAGGACTTTCCTTAAAACAGGAATTTATTGGTTATGCGGCTGCGGCAGAAATTCCTTTGATTGTGATTGATGCGCAGCGCTCCGGCCCCTCGACGGGAATGCCCACCAAGACCGAACAGTCTGATCTGCCGGCGGCTTTATTTGGAAATCACGGCGATAATACCAAGGTCATTGTCAGTGTGGCGAATGTCATTGATTGTTTTTATGCCCCGCAAATGGCGAGGTATTTGACCGAAAAATTGCGCGTACCGGTTTTTATTATGAGCGATTTCCAGACAGCCAATAGTTATAAAATTATTGATAAACTCAAACCTACCGAAATGAATAATGTTAATGAAATCCAGGATTTTGTGCTGGAACGTTTTCATATGAACCGTTTGCCGGATAACATCGAAATGGTCCGCGATAACCAGGCCTCTCCCGGAGTTCCCGGGGGGATGCGCCGGGTGACGGGTCTTAATTCAGATCGAGCGGGTCAAATCAATTATTTTTCCAAGACCAGCCAGCGCGCTCATGAGGTTCGTAATGCCAAGATCCATGAAGTCCGTAAGGCTTTAAAAAAGCCGGAAATTTTTGGGCCAGAAGAAGGAAAAATTATGGTCGTCGGATGGGGCAGTAGCCGTGGTGTGATTGAGGAGGCGATTAATAATTCCCGGGCGCAAGGGATTCCTGCCTCGGGTATGCATTTTCGGATTGTTTATCCGCTTCCAATGATGATCAAAGATATCTTTTCGAAATTCAAGAAAGTTGTGACGGTCGAGTTGTCTTACGGGGATGAACACAAGTTACCGCCTTTAGCGATGCTGCTGCGTTCTGAAACTCTTGTGGATGTCCAACCGATGATTGCACAGGCAACCGGAAGACCGCTTAGACCCAGAGTGATTATGCAAAAGATAAAGGAGTTAATATCATGAGCGTTCCAGTGGAACAAAAGTCAACAGAACCAATCACGCTGAAAGCCTTAAATACCGACAATCCCCGCTGGTGTGTGGGCTGCGGGGATTTCGGTATTCTGATGGGGCTAAAGCGTTTCATGGTGGATCACCAGATTGTGCCGGATGTGACAGTGAATGTCTCGGGGATCGGTTGTTCTGGACGTACGCCAAATTACATTAATACTTATGGTGTTCATGCGATTCATGGACGCCCGATTACCGTTGCCTTAGGATTAGCCTTGGCCCGGCCGGATTTAAATATTTTTGTCGAATCCGGAGACGGTGATGCCTTGAGTATCGGGGGAAATCATCTTATTCACGGAGTCAATAAAAATTTCAATTGCGTTTTTCTTTTATTTGACAATGAGCTTTATGCCTTGACAAAAAGTCAGACATCCCCGACGACAAGAAAAGGGCATCCGACCAACACTCAACCGAGCGGAACCTATCTCGATCCGCTTAATCCTATTTCTCTGGTGTTAGGGATGGGGGCTTCGTTTGTCGCCAGTACGGCGGATTGGATTCCTGATCATCTCGCCAGTACCTTGAGTGCTGCCTTCAAACATAAAGGTTTTTCGTTTGTTCATATTTCCCAGCGTTGTCCGCATTATGATCCGGATGCTTTTGATCATAAAACTTCAACTTGGTTTTCCTTCTTGAAGCATGAGAAAGGAATTCCTCCAGATAAGCGGATTGCGGATAAAACAGAGCTCATCGATCACGATCCGTCCAATCTAGAAACTGCCTTTAAATATGCCAACGATTCCCAACGGTATTTTGGACTTTTCTATCAGAATCCCAATAAGCCACGGTATGATGAAATTTTGCATGGCGAATTGGAAAAGGCCGAAAAGAAACCTCGCGCGAAAATCTTAGATCGTTTTTTAATTTAAGAATGGAAATACTTGTGATTATCGGCTCTGGCCCGGCTGCTCATACCGCCGCAATCTATGCGGGGCGGGCCAAACTGCATCCGCTTGTTTTTGAAGGCTTGCTTGCCGCAGGAGTGGCGGCGGGCGGACAGCTGACCACCACGACGGAGGTTGAAAATTATCCGGGTTTCCCGCAAGGGATTTCGGGGCCGGAGCTTATGGAAAAAATGCGGCAACAATCTCTGCGCTGTGGAGCGCGGATTAAGACTTTAACCGTTGAGAAAGTTGATTTGAGGGTGCGGCCATTTAAGGTGTTTGCGGGAAATGAAGTTGTCGAAGCTAAGGCCTTGATTATTGCAACGGGAGCGACGGCAAAACGCATGCAGGTTTCAGGGGAAGAACGTTTGTGGCAGAAAGGAATTTCGGCGTGCGCGGTCTGCGACGGAGCGCTTCCGATTTTTCGCAATAAAAATTTGGTTGTGGTGGGCGGCGGAGATTCTGCGGTTGAAGAATCAACTTTCTTAACAAAATATGCCGCCAAAGTTACCCTTCTTGTCCGTCGGGATGCTCTACGGGCCTCGAAGATCATGCAAGAAAAACTTCTGGCCGATAAAAAAATTGAGGTTCTTTGGAATACCGTCCTTCTTGAGGCTGTCGGTGATAAGATATTGACTGCGGTGAAAATCAGAAATGTCAAGACAAATCAAGAGAGTATGCTTGAGGCCAGCGGTCTATTTTATGCGATCGGCCATTTACCTAATACTTCTTTTTTAAATGGTCAGATCAATCTTGATGAGACCGGCTACATAAAAACCCGGCCAGGAACAACTCTGACCAATATCGCCGGTGTATTTGCTTGTGGTGATGTTCAAGATAAAATTTATCGTCAAGCAGTAACTGCCGCTGGCTCCGGTTGCATGGCCGCACTTGATGCCGAAAGATTTTTGGGTGAACACGACGTTTAGAATTCCGCTTAGTTTTCAAGATTTTTGGAATCAAGTGTTCTATGTGGTTTTAGAGTGTTTAATAATATCAATGGACATGGGTGCAGGTAAAATAATCTCAATGCTGAGACTTTCAATAGAAAAAACGGCACTTTGTGTAATGATTACTGCTTGTACCGGGGCCGTTGAATGATAGCGACTGTTCTATCTTTCCTTTTGTTATTGCTATTGTTTACTTCCTCAAAATTCTTCAAAAAATCTTTTAGCGATAAACGGCCTCGTGGCTAAGGGAATATCCAGGATGATCTTGCGAAAGCCGTCCCGCAATGAGTTCTGGTGTCCATTGTTCTTTGAGCTTTTCATGAACGTAATCACGGATCAATGAATCTTTTAATCGAGCATCTCGGTTCGCAATAGACTTACGTTCCATGGATCTTTTATCAGCATACAGGGATGTATAAACCTGATATTGTTTTGAACCGTTACGTTTAATTTCCCGCATGCTGCTACGATTGCGCCCTAGCATGCGGGCTATGTCGCTGTAGTTGCATCCTCCCGCCACATAAACGGCGATTTTATCCCGTTCATCGGCGGTGATTTGGTTATATTGTTTTCGCATACACAAAGGTTAGCATTTTTTCCCTCGGTGTTGCACTTCGTTATTGAACTGGGTTAACCTCGGAGCAAGCTCGCGAGGAATTTTCTGATTAAAAATAAAAATAACTTGACAAAAAAAATTTAGTTTGATATAATTTCCAGAACTTCAAGAGAAATAAACTTTATCTTCACTGTCATTTTTAAATCTTTCACAAATTGAGAAGTCAATTTATAAACTATTATATGGTTTCAGTAGTGTCCCGTTATTAGTCGAATAACTCCAATTGATTAGGGGAATCGATAAAAGTGTTTATATCATCATTTTCTGTTTCTAGTCGAGAGATTTCGATTTTCTCAAAAATAGTGACACTTAA
>Ga0209515_10000250_pt1 | contig 102683 bp, 96 predicted proteins | sample Subgroupgradi54m_FD_187454 | JGI IMG/M metagenome (GOLD analysis project Ga0209515, IMG submission 187454) | Subsurface groundwater microbial communities from S. Glens Falls, New York, USA - GMW60B uncontaminated upgradient, 5.4 m (SPAdes)... ... | reverse complement strand
CGCGTACTCGTCGTTCGAGTACGCCACGCTCCTCGCGCCTGGCGGGCCTCGCCGTTGGGCCCAGCGCGGCCGCGGGGTATGGTGAGAGGAACTCTAAGGGCAAAAACGCTTGCAGTCAGCCGATTCTCCTGGCTATAATTAAGGTTCTGTTTGATCGTCTCCCGCCTGATCAGATCGCCTTGTCTCAGAGGAGGATAGCCGAGTATGGATATCAGCGTCGTCGGGGCCGGCCACGTCGGCCTGGTCACCGGGGCCTGTTTTGCCGATCTGGGCCACCGCGTGGTCATGGTCGACAACGACGTCAAGCGCATCGCCAACCTCAAGAAGGGCGTGATGCCCTTCTATGAGCCCGGCATGGACGAGCTGGTCCGCCAGCAGGTCAAGGAGGGCCGGCTCTCGTTCACGGCGTCCATCCGCGACGGGGTGCGCCAGTCCACCATCATCTTCATCGCCGTCGGCACGCCGCAGAAGGCCACCGGTGAGGCCGACCTCGCCTATGTCGAGAACGTCGCCCGCTCCATCGCCGAGTGCATGACGGGGTACCGGCTCATCGTCGAGAAATCCACGGTGCCCGTCCAAACCGGCAAGTGGGTGGCCCAGACCATCAAGACCTACCTCAAGAAGAACGTCCCCTTCGATGTGGCGTCCAACCCGGAGTTTCTGCGCGAAGGCACCGCCATCCAGGACATCATGAAGCCGGACCGCGTCGTCCTCGGCGTGGAGAGCGCCAAAGCCAAAAGCCTGCTCACGGCGCTCTACAAACCGCTGGGGGCCCCCATCGTCATCACCGACATTGCGAGTGCTGAGCTCATCAAGCACGCGTCCAACTCCTTCCTCTCCATGAAAATTTCCTTCATCAACGCCGTCGCCCAGATCTGCGAGCGCAGCGGAGCCGATATCCAGCAGGTGGCCGACGGGATGGGCTTGGACCCGCGCATCGGCCGCTCGTTCCTCAACGCCGGCATCGGCTACGGGGGCTTCTGCTTCCCGAAAGACGTGGAAGCGTTCATCAAGATCTCCGAACAGCTCGGCTACGATTTCGAGCTGATGAAAGCGGTCCGGAACGTCAACGAATACCAGAAGAAGAACTTCGCGCAGAAGATCCAGCAGGCGCTGTGGGTGGTGAAGGGCAAGACCATCGGCGTCCTGGGGCTGGCGTTCAAGCCGAACACGGATGACATGCGCTATGCGCCGCCCATCGACGTCATCGAATATCTGCAGGGGGAAGGAGCGACCGTCCAGGCCTTCGACCCGCAGGCGATGCATGAGGCCAAGCGCCTCCTGCCCAAGGTGAAGATGTGCAAGGACCCGTATGCGGCGGCGAAGGGGGCGGACTGCCTCGCCGTGCTGACGGAATGGAACGAGTTCAAAGAGCTGGATTTCAAGCGCATCAAGCGGATCCTCCGGCAGCCGCTCCTGGCGGACGGGCGCAACATCTATGACCCGTCGCGGATGCGCGCGCTCGGCTTCCGCTACCTCGGCGTCGGCCGCGGGAGGGCTTGAGATGGCGCGCGCTGCAGGGTTCCGCCCGTCGTCCGGCCCGCTCGCGCGACTGGCGGACCGGATCGAGCGCCGCACGGGCCATGTCGGCGTCATCGGGCTCGGCTACGTCGGGCTGCCGCTGGCCGTGGAGTTCGCGAAGGAAGGGTTCCACGTCACCGGCATCGACCTGGACGCGAAGCGGGTGCAGGGAGTCAACCGCGCCCGCTCCTACATCCTCGACGTGCCGAGCGAAGACCTGCGCAAGCTCCGGCACGCGAAGCGCCTGCGGGCGACCTCGTCCTTCGCCGTGCTGGCCAAGCAGGATGCCATCATCATCTGCGTCCCTACCCCGCTGCGCAAGACCCGCGAGCCGGACATGTCGTTCATCATCTCAGCCACCCGGGAAATCGCCCGGCATATCCGTCGGGGCCAGCTCATCGTCCTGGAAAGCACGACCTACCCCGGGACCACTGATGAAGTGGTCCTGCCCGCGCTGGAAGCCAGCGGGTTGACGGTGGGGAAGGACTTCTGCCTCGCCTTCTCGCCGGAGCGCATCGACCCGGGCAACGCGACCTACACGACCCGCACGATTCCCAAGGTCATCGGCGGGATCACCCCGCTCTGCACGCAGATGGCCCGCGCGCTGTATGGCAGCGCCATCCACCGCACCGTGCCGGTGTCGTCCTCGAAGGTCGCGGAGATGGTGAAGCTGCTTGAAAACACCTTCCGGGCGGTCAACATCGGCCTCGTGAACGAAATCGCGCTCATCTGCGACCGACTCGGCATCAACGTCTGGGAAGTCATCGACGCGGCGAAGACCAAGCCGTTCGGCTTCATGCCGTTCTATCCCGGCCCCGGCATCGGCGGCCACTGCATTCCGTCCGACCCCGTATACCTGGCCTGGAAGGTGCGCGTGCACGGGTTCGAAGCGCGGTTCATCGAGCTGGCGACCCAGATCAACGGGGCGATGCCGGCGTACGTGGTCGAGAAGACGGCCCGCGCGCTCAATGAGCGGCGCAAGGCGATGAAGGGGGCACGGGTCCTGCTGCTCGGCCTGGCGTATAAGCGGGACGTCGGCGACCTGCGGGATTCGCCGGCCTTCGACGTGGCCCGCCATCTCGGGGAGCACGGGGCCGTCATCAGCTACCATGACCCGTTCGTCCCTTCCGCTGAGCTCAACGGCCGGCGCTATACCTCGACGCCCCTGACGGCTGCGGCCCTCCGGCGCGTGGACTGTGTGGTGCTGCTGACGAACCACTCCACCGTGGACTACGGCCTGGTGCTGCGCGCCGCACCGATCATCGTGGATACCCGCAACCAATACGCGTCGTTGCCGCGCACGCATCGCCGCGTCGTCAAACTGTGAGCACGACGGAGGACGCATGGCACGCTATTTGGTGACCGGAGGCGCGGGCTTCATCGGCTCGCATGTGGTGGACCAGCTGCTCGCCCAGCGGCATGAGGTGCGGGTGCTGGACGACCTCTCCAGCGGCAAGCTGGAGAACCTGGCCGGCGTGCGCGACCGCATCGAATTTTTCAAGGGGGACATCCGCGACCGCCAGCTCATGGCGAAAGCCTGCCAGGGCGTGGAGTACGTCATTCATGAGGCGGCGTGGCGCAGCGTGCCGAAGTCCATGAGCGATCCCTGGGGCTACACCGAGGTGAACGTCCTCGGCACCGTGAACCTGCTCGAAACGGCGGTGCGGGCGAAGGTCAAGCGGGTCGTGTGCGTCTCCTCGAGCTCGGTCTACGGGGAGACCGACCGGGTGCCGCTGCGGGAAGACCAACCCACGCTGCCGATTTCCCCCTACGCCGCATCGAAGCTGGCCGACGAACTCTTCTGCGGGCTCTTCAGCCGCGGCTTCGCGCTGGAGACGGTGTGCGTGCGCTATTTCAACGTCTTCGGGCCGCGCCAGAGCCTGGAGAACGAGTACGCCGTCGTCATCCCGAAGTTCATCGCCTGCCTGCTGCGCAAGGAATCGCCCCCGGTCTACGGCGACGGCAAGCAGTCGCGGGACTTCACCTACGTCGACAACGTCGTCGAAGGCACCATCCTGTGCTCCCAAGCGCCCGGCGTCAGCGGCGAGGCGTTCAACATCGCCCTCGGGGAAGAGCATACCGTGCTGGATGTGCTCAACGAGCTCAACAAGATCCTGGGGTTCTCGATCAAGCCGGCGTTCCAGCCGCACCGCGTCGGCGACGTCCGCCGCACCATGGCCGATGCGTCAAAAGCCCAACGGCTGCTCAAATGGCAGGGCAAAGTGAAGTTCGCCGAAGGGCTGCGGCGCACCGTCGACTGGTTCCGCCAGCATCCTCCCGGCTGACCCGTCGGCCGCTCGCTCGCGCCAGCCGCCGCACGGGGGCCTTCCGAAACTCATGCAGATTCCTCTGACGGATCTTCAGGCCCAGTACCGCACGATCCGGCGGGAGATCGACCGGGCCATCCAGCGCGTCTTGGACCGCGGCCAGTTCATCCTTGGCCCGGAAGGCGCGGCACTCGAGCGCGATGTGGCCGCTGCCTGCGGCGCGCGTGAAGGGATTGCCGTGGCCTCCGGCACGGATGCGCTGGAGCTGGCCCTGCGCGCCTGCGGCATTGGGCCTGGCGATGACGTCCTCACCAGCGCGTTCAGCTTTTTTGCGACCCCCGAAGCGATTCTGGCCGTGGGAGCCCGTCCGGTGTTCGTCGACATCGATCCCGCCACGTGCAACCTGGACCCCGCGCGGCTCGATGCGGCGCGCACCCGCCGCACCCGTGCTGTCATCCCGGTCCACCTCTACGGCCATCCCTGCGAGATGGCGCCTATCCTGGCCTTCGCCCGCCGGCACCGGCTGGCGGTCGTGGAGGACTGCGCCCAGGCCATCGGGGCGCGCTACCGGGGACGGCCCGTCGGCTCCTTCGGCGATGCTGCCGCCCTCAGCTTCTACCCGAGCAAGAACCTCGGCGCCTACGGCGACGGGGGCATGGTGGTGACGAACCGGCCGGACGTGGCGCGCCGCATCCGGCTGCTGCGCGCGCACGGCAGCCGGCAGCAGTACCGCCATCTGGTCGTCGGGACGAACAGCCGTTTGGATGAGCTGCAGGCGGCGATCCTGCGGGTCAAGCTGCGCCGGTTGGCCCGGTGGAGCGACGCCCGCCGACGCAACGCCCGCCGATACGCCGCGGCGTTCCGGCGGCACGGGGTGCGCCAGGTGGAGCTGCCCCAGGAGCAGCCGGGCTGCCGGTCTGTGTACTATCTGTACACGATCCAGTTGTCCGACCGCCGCCGCGTCCAGGGCGCCCTCTCCCGGGCCGGGATCGCGACACAAGTCGCTTATCCGTCCATTCTGCCGCATCAACCCGCCCTCCGGCGCTGGGTGGCGCGTTCCCAGCGCTTTCCCCAGGCACAGGAGGCGTCGCGCCGCGTGCTGTCCCTGCCCATGTATCCCGAGCTGACGGCGCGGCAGATTGAGCGCGTCGTCGGGCGCATCGCGCGCTGCCTCGCCTAGGGTCCGTCATGCCGTCGACGGATGTCGTGATCATCGGGGGAGGTCTCGTCGGACTCGCGATCGCGAAGGCTCTCTCCGAGCAATACCCCTCCTGCACGCTGGCGGTCCTGGAAAAGGAGCCGCAGGTTGGCGCCCACCAGAGCCGCCATAACAGCGGAGTCATTCACTCCGGCCTGTACTATCGTCCGGGGTCCGTCAAGGCGAAGACGTGTGTGGCCGGGGCGGCGTTGATGAAGCGGTTCTGCCTTGAGCACGCCATTCGCTACGAGGAATGCGGGAAACTCGTCGTCGCGACCCACGAGGCCGAGCGGCCAAGGCTGCAGGCGCTGCATGCGCGCGGTCTGGCCAATGGCGTGGCCGGGATCGCCCTCGTCGGGCCTGAGCGCCTGCGCGAATTGGAGCCGCATGCGCGAGGGATTCAAGCGCTGCATGTGCCCGGGGCCGCGGTCGTGGATTATGCGCAGGTCAGCCGCGCCCTCGCCGAGCTGCTGCAGCGTCGGGGCGCGCAGGTTCGGACCTCGACGCGGGTCACGCAGCTGCGGCGGCAAGGCGGAGCGTGGGACATTGAGACGACCGCCGGGCCGCTGCGGGCGGCCCAGGTGATTACCTGCGGCGGGCTGCACGCCGACCGGCTCGTGCGCATGGCGCATGGGCCGGCGGACGTGCGGATCGCCCCGTTTCGCGGCGAATATTTTGAGGTCGTCCCGGCGCGCCGCTCGCTCGTGCGCAGCATGATTTATCCGGTGCCGGATCCGGCCCTGCCGTTTCTTGGCGTGCATTTCACGCGGACCATTGCCGGGCACGTGCACGCCGGCCCGAATGCGGTGCTGGCCATGAAGCGGGAAGGGTACCGCAAACGCGACGTCAGCTGGCAAGACACCGCTGAGCTGCTCGGGTTCCCAGGGTTTTGGCGGATGGCGCGGCGGTACTGGACGGTGGGGGTCGCCGAATGGCACCGCTCGCTCAGCAAGGGGGCCTTCGTTCGCGCGCTGCAGCGCCTCGTCCCGGCGGTGCGTGCGGAGGATCTCGTGCCAGCCGAATCCGGCGTGCGGGCTCAAGCGCTGGGCCGCGACGGGTCGCTCCTGGATGATTTTGACATCCAGCAGGGCGAGGCGGCCATTTATGTCCGGAATGTCCCCTCGCCGGCTGCCACTGCCTCGCTGGCCATCGGCCAGACGATCGCCGGCATGGCGGCGGCTTCCTGGCACCTGCCGGCCACCCCCTCCGGCGCGCACAAAATCGCTTGAGCGGAGCCGCCTTATGAGCCATAATGGCCTTTAAACCTGGCAAGGTTTCTTGTCGCGATAACATTAGGGGAGGCTGATGTATACCCTGACGGGAAAGCAACAAACGGTACTGGCTTTTATCCGGCAGTACTTCCAGGAGCATCGTCATTCGCCCCTGATTCGGGAGATCCAGCTGGCCTGCCAGATTTCGTCCTATAAATCCGTTCTGGACCGGCTGAATGCGCTGGAGCATAAAGGCTACATCAAGCGCCTGCCCAACAAGCATCGCGGCATCCGCATGGTCCGCCGCGCCGCGCAGCCTGAGGCCGTACCGTCGGCCGGCAAGCCGGCCGTTTCCGCTCCAATTTCCGAACGAGTGTAATGCGGTATTTGATTACCGGCGGTGCCGGCTTCATTGGGTCGCATTTATCTGAGCGCCTGCTCCAAGAGGGCGGGGACGTCCTGTGTGTCGATAATCTCATCACGGGCAGCCCCTCCAACGTGGCGCATCTGCAGGGCCGCCCGAAATTCCGGTTCATCCAACACGATGTCAGCAAGCCGCTCGAAGTCGACGGGGCGGTGGACTATGTACTGCATTTCGCCTCGCCCGCCAGCCCGCCGGACTACCTGCGGTATCCCATTCCGACCCTCAAGGTCGGCTCGCTAGGGACGCTCAATGCGCTCGGCATGGCCAAGGCCAAGGGGGCGAAGTTTCTGCTCGCCTCGACGTCGGAGGTCTACGGCGATCCGCAGGTGCATCCCCAGCCGGAAACGTACTGGGGCCACGTCAATCCCGTCGGCCCCCGCGGTGTCTATGATGAGGCGAAGCGCTTCGCCGAGGCGTTGACGATGGCCTATCACCGAGAGCATAACGTCGACACGCGCATCATCCGCATCTTCAACACGTACGGCCCGCGCATGCGCCTGAACGACGGCCGTGCGGTGCCCAACTTCATCCATCAAGCCCTGCGTGGGGAGCCGCTGACGGTCTACGGGGACGGGCGGCAGACGCGGAGTTTCTGTTACGTCGATGACCTCGTCGATGGCATCGTGGGGCTCATGAAGGTGGATTATCACGAGCCGGTCAACATCGGCAATCCGGAGGAGTGGACGATCCTCGAGCTGGCTCAAGCCATTTTGAAGTTTTTTGAGGGCAAGGGCAGCCGCGTCGAGATGCGGCCGCTACCCATCGATGATCCGAAACAGCGTCGGCCTGATATCAGCCGGATGCAGCAGTTGACGAGATGGACCCCGCGCATCGGCCTGCAGGAGGGGTTAACGACGACGATCGCATGGTTCACGCAGTCGGCTGCGGCCCAACCCCGCCAGAAGAGATGAACACCGCCACCGCGTCAGAGGTCTCCATTCCGTTGACGCTCATTCGTCCGCCGCAGGGCCTTGCCGCGCTCGGGCTGAAGGAGCTGTGGGAGTACCGGGAGCTCGCCTATTTTCTGGTGTGGCGCGACATTACGGTGCGGTACAAGCAGACGGTCATCGGAGTCGCCTGGGCTGTCTTGCAGCCGCTGGCGATGATGCTCGTGTTTACCTTGTTCTTCGGAACACTCGCCAAGATGCCATCCGAAGGCATTCCCTATCCGCTCTTTGCGTACTCAGGGCTCCTCGCCTGGCAGATGTTTTCACGAAGCCTCTCGGAGTCGGCGAATAGCCTCGTGACCGAGCAACGACTGATCACCCGCGTGTACTTTCCCCGATTGCTGGTCCCCCTGTCGACGGTGCTGTCTGCGCTGATCGATTTCGCCATTGCCTCCGTCCTGCTCGTGGGGCTCATGGTGTTTTATCATGTTGGCCCTACCGCGAAGATGGTCTGGATCCCGTGCTTTGTCGCGTTGATGCTGGTGACAGGACTGGGCGTGGGGTTTTGGCTGTCCGCCTTGAACCTCGAATTCCGCGATGTGCGCTACGTGCTGCCGTTTTTAAGCCAATTCTGGCTGTTCCTCACCCCTGTGGTGTATCCCAGCAGTTTGGTGCCGAGCCGCTGGCAGCTCCTCTACGGGCTCAATCCCATGGTGGGAGTGATCGAAGGATTTCGCTGGGCCTTGTTTGGCGTCGGGGCCGGTCCGAGCCCCATGTTGGCGGTGTCGATCGTGATTGCGCTGCTGCTCTTTGTCAGCGGTATGCTCTTTTTCAGATCGCGTGAACGCACCTTTGCTGACGTCCTTGGTTCGGGAGGCCGCTAGCCAGATGTGCGGCATCGCAGGGCTCTTTTCGCCAGGCGCACCCTCCGACGTTGAAGCCGCAGGATGGCGCATGGTGCGGGCCCAGGCGCATCGCGGGCCGGATGACGAGGGTCTCGTGACCCTGCCCGTGGTCGGCACCGGTCGTGTGGGAGTCTTCGGGAGCCGCCGGCTGGCAATCCTCGATCTGTCATCGGCCGGCCATCAGCCCATGTCGAATGAGAACGGGACGGTTTGGGTGGTCCACAACGGGGAAATCTACAACTTTCAGGAATTGCGCGCCCAGCTCGCGGCGCGCGGGTACCGGTTTCGATCGAATACCGATACGGAAGTCATTATCCGCGCCTACGAAGCGTACGGGGAGCAATGCGTCAACGTCTTCAGAGGCATGTTTGCCTTCGCCGTGTGGGATGCGAACACTCAGCGGCTCTTACTGGCCAGAGATCGGCTGGGTGAAAAGCCGCTCTATTTTTCTTGGGATGGGACGCGTTTGCTGTTTGCCTCCGAGCTGAGAGCCGTGTTGGCCTCTGGTCTCGTGGCCCCCCAACTGAATCACGCGGCCATCAGCGGGTATCTGACCTTCGGGTCCGTGCCGGGCCCGTTCACCATCATCGACGGCGTGAAGATGCTCGAGCCAGGATGCCTGCTGAGCTGGCACGAGGGACGCCTCCAGATCAAGCGCTATTGGGATTTGGCCTTTGAAGAAGATGCGAGCCTGACGGAGCGCGACACAGCTGAAGGACTGTACGAGCGATTCCGAGACGCCGTCAAAGAACAGCTGATCAGTGATGTGCCCCTTGGCGCGTTTCTGTCCGGGGGGCTTGATTCAAGCAGTGTCGTGGCCCTCATGCGGGATGTCGGGGTCAGCCAGTTGCGCACCTTCTCGCTCACGTTCGATGATCCGCAGTTTAATGAGGGGCCGTACGCTCGGCTGGTCGCTCGGCGGTATGAGACCGAGCATACCGAACAGACGATGACCGCCGCGGAGGTGTTAGGAGCGTTTGATGCCGTGATCTCAGCGATGGACCAGCCCACCGTCGATGGCTTCAATACCTACTTTGTCTCGAAACTCACCCGATCCTCCGGCACCATCGTGGCCTTGTCTGGGCTCGGCGGGGATGAGCTGTTTGGAGGGTACTCCACGTTCTGGTGGGTGCCGCGTCTGTGTCGACTCGCAGGCGTTCTGCGTCGGTTGCCAGGCAGCCGTCCGCTGCTCGCATCGGCCTTAGGATGGAGCCGGGATGGTCGCACGCAAAAATTCCGCGCCTTGTTACGGCACGCGCCGTCGGTCGAGGCAGCCTATCTCACCACCAAGGGGCTGCTGCTTGATGGGGCGCGTGAGCAGGTGCTTGCAGGAGGCGGGGATGGCTTTGACGCGCTGGCCTATTTACAGCACATCGGGGATGGCCGGACGATGGCGCCACAGAACCGCGTGTCCCACCTGGAGCTTCGCACGTACATGCAGCATCAGCTCCTGCGCGATGCCGATGCCATGAGCATGGCCCATGGGTTGGAACTCCGCGTTCCGCTCTTGGATCATCGGCTCGTGGAGTTTGTTGAGCGGATTCCTGCCCGCATCAAATTTCGGTCCACCCCCAAGGCCCTCTTGATTCAGAGCATGGGGCACCGGTTGCCTCCGGAAGTCATCTCGCGGAGCAAAATGGGGTTTGGGTTTCCCTTTGAGCAATGGATGAAGCAGGAGTGGCGGCCGACGATTGAAGCACGGCTCTTCGATGGGGTGGCGCAGGCCACGTCACTCTGGAATCCTCAAGGGGTTACTGCGTTGTGGCAAGATTTTCTTGCTGGGCGCGTGCGCTGGTCCCGCGTGTGGGCGCTCGTTGTGTTGCAGGCGTGGATTGATCGTCATGTGCGTGGCCTCACACCCATGGCTTCGGCTGAGGTGCAATTGACAGCCGCGCTCTTACCGTAACGCAAGAGGAGGTCCAAAGCGATGGATTGGCAGGGGAAGCGAGTGCTGGTGACAGGCGGCGCATCCTTCATCGGTTCCGGCATTGTCGACGCGCTGGTGACTCGCGGTGCCAAGGTCCGGGTGGTGGATAATCTCTCCAGCGGAAAAGTGGAGAATATCCATGACCATTTGGAGCGCGAGAGCATCGAATTTCACGAAGCGGATCTCTTAGACCCTGCGGTGGCAGCCGCAGCCGTACGGGACCAACAGGTCATCTTTCATTTGGCGGCCGATCATGGGGGCCGCGGCTACGTGGATCTGCACCAAGTGGCTTGCTCTACCAACCTCATCCTTGATGGCCAGCTCTTTAAAGCGGCGGCGAACGCCGGCGTTGAGAAGATCGTGTTCGCCTCCTCCGGCTGCGTGTATCCGAACTTCAAGCAAATGGACCCCGCACAGGAGTTGTACCTAACGGAGGACATGGTCGGGCCGCCCTATGACGCCGACAATCTTTACGGGTGGGCCAAGCTCATGGCCGAGCTGGCGCTCAAGGCCTATTACAAGGAGCGGGGGATGAAGGCCGCCTCGTGCCGCTACTTCACCGTCTACGGGCCGCGAGGGGTGGAGAACCATGCGGTGATCGCGATGATCGCCCGCGCGTTCATCAAAGAAGACCCGTTCGTCGTCTGGGGCACGGGCGAGCAGATCCGCAACTGGACCTATATCGATGACATCGTCGCCGGCACACTCCTCGCTGCCGAGAAGATCGATGACGGCACCGCGGTGAATCTCGGCACCATGGAGCGCATCCGTGTCTTGGATGCCGCGAAAGAAATTCTCAAATATACCGGTCATCAGGCCAAGATCAAAACGGCTCCCGACATGCCGACCGGGCCGCTCAACCGTGTGGCGGATAACAGCCTCGCGCGACGGTTACTGGGATGGAGCCCGCAGGTTTCCTTCTGGGACGGCGTGCACCGGACGAGTGATTGGTACTTCAAGACGAAAGATCGCACCCACGTCGGAGAAAAGCTCTACGCGCAATTGACCGAGCGGTAACCGGTCGACGGTCTTGAGGTGAGCACCGCATGCTGATGGATCGCCAGCCCGCCATCTTTTTGGATCGCGATGGCGTGCTCATTGAAGAGGTGGGCTATCTCCGCCGCGCGGAAGACCTTCGCCTCGTGCCGGGTGCGACGGACGCCATCCGTCGCCTGAATGAGCATGGGCTGCCGGTGGTCGTGGTGACCAATCAATCCGCCGTGGCCAGGGGGCTGTGCACGGAGGCGGATGTGGCCACCATTCACGCAACCTTAGCCAAGCAGGTGCAGCAGCAGGGAGCGCGCATCGATCGATTTTACTATTGTCCCCATCATCCGTCCGAGGGGCAGGGAGCCTATCGCATCGTGTGCGACTGTCGCAAACCGTCGGCAGGATTATTGCATCGCGCCGCAGACGATCTCAGCCTCTCGCTCGCGCACAGCATTATGGTCGGAGACAAGGCAAGCGATCTGGAGGCGGGCTGGGAGGCGGGATGCTATACGGTGCTGGTGCTGACCGGCTATGGGTTCCAGACACAGGTGCAGCTGAAGGGAGCGCCTCGCCAGCCGGATCATGTGGCAGCACACCTGGGTGCGGCCGTGGAGTGGCTGCTACATCGCAGTAGCACGCACCGATTGATGGCCAAACGAATCTAATCATGGAACGACACGATCCGATCTTTGTGGCAGGCCATCGCGGCCTGCTTGGGTCAGCACTCGTGCGGCGATTACACGAGGCGGGCTTCACGCGCGTCCTCACACGCACGCACCGTGAACTGGACCTCGGAGAGCCCGCTGCAGTCGGCGCTTTTTTTCAACAGACTCGGCCGGCAGCGGTGATCCTTGCGGCCGCCCGCGTCGGCGGGATCGTCGCGAACCAATCCTTTCCGGCAGAGTTCATGACGGACAATCTGCGCATCGAAAGCGCGGTGATCCCTGCAGCCCATCGCGCGGGGGTCGGGCGGCTGATCTTCTTCGGCAGTAACTGCGCCTATCCGCTGTCGTGTCCCCAGCCCATGCGAGAAGAATGGATCGGCACCGGGGCCCTGGAGCCCACCAGCCTGTCCTATGCGTTGGCCAAGCTCGCAGGGATGACGATGTGTGATGCCTACAATCGACAATATGGCACGTGTTATCTGTCACTCATCCCCGCCACGCTCTACGGGCCTGGCGATAACTTTGACCCCCAGACGTCTCATGTGCTGTCTGGGTTGTTGCGGCGCGTGGATCAGGCGCGGCTGGCGGGAAGCCCGAGTGTCACCGTCTGGGGCAGCGGCCGCGTTCAGCGCGAGTTCCTCTATGTTGATGAGTTAGCCGAGGCATGCATGACCCTGCTGGATGTCTCGGCCGATCGATTGCGGGCCCTGACCGCAGACACGCGCAGCGTGATGAATGCGGGATCCGGGGAAGAAGTCTCGACCTGGGCGCTCGCAGCACTGGTCAAGGACGTGGTGGGTTTTGAGGGGCAGCTCATCCTTGATCCATCACAGCCGGACGGAGCGATGCGCAAATGCCTTGATAGCCATCGCATCCAACAGCTCGGCTGGTCCGCGCGCATCCCGCTTCGCGAGGGGCTCCGCCGGACCTATGCCTGGTACAAGGAGCATGCGGCAGGAGCTCACGAGGTGGCGCATGCACGCTAGATTCTATCGTTCTCTCTACCGCATCCGCCGCGCGGAGGAAGAAATCGCCCGTATCTATCCGACGGACAAGATCAAGAGCCCGACGCACCTGTCCATCGGACAGGAAGCCGTGGCCGTGGGCGTGTGCGAGGCGCTCCAGCCGCAGGACGTCGTCTTCGGCACGTACCGCAGCCATGCCTGCTACCTGGCGAAGGGCGGCGACCTCAAGCGGATGATGGCCGAGCTCTACGGCAAGGCGGCGGGCTGTGCCAAAGGCAAGGGCGGGTCGATGCACCTCATTGACCCGGCGCACGGCGTCATGGGCACGTCCGCCGTCGTCGGGACGACGATCCCGCTGGCGGTCGGCTACGCCTATGCCATGCAGCTGCAGCGCCAGCCGGTGGTCGTCGCGAGCTTCTTCGGGGACGGTGCTGTGGACGAGGGGGTGTTCCATGAGAGCATCAACTTCGCCGCGCTCAAGCGCGTGCCGCTCATCTTCATCTGTGAGAATAACCTCTACGCCATCCATTCCCACCACTTGGCCCGCCACCGGAGCGATAACATCTGCGAGCGCGCGCGCACGTACGGCCTGCCGGCGACGCGCATCGAGGGCAACGACACCGCCGCCATCTATGAGGCGGTCTCCGCGGCCGGGCAGGCGATCCGGGAGCGGGGGGACGGTCCGGTCTTTTTCGAGTGCATGACGTACCGCTGGAAGGAGCACGTCGGGCCGGGCGAGGACTTCGCGCTCGGCTACCGCAGCCGCGAGGAAGCCGCCCACTGGATGGCGGAGGACCAGGTGGCCGCGATCGGCGCCCAGCTACCGGCGGACGTCCGCCGCCGCATCGACGCGGAGGTCGACGCCGAGATCGCCGAGGCGATCGCCTTCGCGGAGGCGAGCCCGTTTCCGGAGCCGGAGGCGCTCTACACGGACGTGGTGGCGCCATGAGCGACCGGCTGCTGACGTGCGTGGAGGCCATCCGCGAGGCGACCGAGCAGGAGATGGCCCGCGACCCGTCCATCATCGTGCTGGGCCAGGGGGTGGATGACCCCAAGGCCATCTACGGCACGACGCGCGGCCTGCAGCAGCGCTTCGGGCCCGGCCGCGTGTTTGATACGCCGCTGGCCGAAGACGGGATGATGGGGGTGGCCATCGGAGCGGCGTTGGCCGGCCTGCGGCCCATCAACATCCACATTCGGATGGAGTTTCTCCTGCTGGCCATGAATCAGCTCGTCAATATGGCGGCGAAGTGCCGCTACATGTACGGCGGCTCGGTGTCCGTGCCGCTCGTCGTCCGCGTGGTGATCGGCCGCAGCTGGGGACAGGGGCCGCAGCATTCGCAGGCGCTCCACGCGTTCTTCATGCATGTGCCCGGGCTGAAAGTCGTCGCCCCCTCGACGCCGTACGATGCCAAGGGCTGTCTCATCGAGAGCCTGCGGGATCACGACCCGGTCATTTTTATCGAGCACCGTCTGCTCCATCAGCGCAAGGGCCATGTGCCGGAGGCGTCCTACCGCGTGCCGTTCGGCAAGGCCCGCGTCCTGGCGGAAGGGAGCGACATCACGCTCATCGGCATCTCGTACATGGCGCTCGAATGCCTTCGGGCCCAGCGCTACCTGGCCACCACCGGGATCCGGGCCGAGGTCATCGACCCGGTGTCGCTGAGCCCGCTCGATATCGAGACCATCGCTGCCTCGGCCGCGAAGACCGGCCGGCTGCTGGTCGTGGACAACGCGTGGCTGGGTTGCGGGGCGAGTGCTGAGATCATCGCCCAGGTGGTGGAGCGGCTGCAGGGCCGGCGCCAGCTGACCGTGCACCGGCTCGGCTTTGCACCGGTGCCGTGCCCGACGACGAAGAATTTGGAAAACCTGTTTTATCCCAACGCGCGCCTCATCGCCTCGCAGGTCTACGCGATGCTGCGCTCGCCGGCCGAAGCCTGGGAGCCGGTCGAAGAGCCGGCGCTCGAGCTGGTCGAATTCAAGGGGCCGTTCTGATGCGCCCGCCGGTCGCCGCTGAGCAGGCCCACGCGTTGAACGCGGTGCGCGAGGCGGTCCAGCAGTTCTATGCCGATGCCCCAGCTGTGGCGTTCGACCCGGCCAACCCGCGCGTGCGCCTGCATGAAGCGACCTATGGCGCGCCCGAGGTGTGGGCAGCGCTTGAATGCCTGCTGACGACGCGGGTGACGATGGGCGAGACGGTGCGCGCCTTCGAGCGGGCGTTCGCGGACGCGTTCAGCTACCGGCACGGCATCATGGTGAATTCCGGCTCCTCCGCCAACCTGCTCGCGGTCTCGGCGTTGACCAACCCGGCGCTGGCCGACCGGCTCAAGCCGGGCGATGAGGTGATCGTCCCGGCGCTGGCCTGGTCGACGACAGTGTGGCCGCTCATCCAGCACGGCTTGGTCCCGGTGGTCGTGGACATCGACCCGCAGACGCTCAACATCGACCCGCAGCAGGTGGAGCGGGCCATCGGCCCAAAGACCCGCGGCCTCATGCTCGTCCACGTCTACGGCAACCCCTGCGACATGGCGGCATTGGGGGACCTGGCCCGCCGCCGTCGTCTCATGCTGATCGAAGACGGCTGCGAGGCGATGGGGGCGAAGTACGACGGCCAGGCGGTCGGGACCTTTGGCCGCATCGGCACCTTTAGTTTCTACTATTCGCACCACATCACAACGCTGGAAGGTGGCATGTGCGTCACCGCGGAGACGGAGCTCGCCGAGCTCTGCCGCATCCTGCGGGCGCACGGCTGGGTGCGGGAAGTGGAGCAGCCACAGCGCTATCTGGCCGCGCACGCCGACATCCACCCGCGCTTTCTCTTCGTGAACCTGGGCTACAACCTGCGGCCGACCGAGCTGCAAGGCGCCATCGGCCTGGAGCAGCTCAAGCGGCTGGACGGGTTCCTGCGCATCCGGGAAGAGAACGCCAGCTACTGGCGCGAAGCCTTCGCGCCACACCGGAGGTGGCTCGGGATGCAAGAGCCGACGGCGCGCGGCCGCTCGGCCTGGTTCGGCTTCCCGATGTGGGTCACCCCCGACGCGTCCTTCACCGCGCAGCAGCTCACCGCGTTTCTGAGCGCGCGCGGCATCGAAACGCGCCCCATCATCGCCGGCAACATCGCGGCCCAGCCGGGCCTCAAGCTGTATCCGCACCGGGTTGCGGGCGGGCTGCCGCACGCCAACCGGATCATGCGCACGGGCTTCACGTTCGGCAATCACCAGCAGGTCAACGACGAGGCGCGCGCGTACGTGGCTGACGCGGTGCGAGCGTTCCTCCAGACGCAGGGAGCGGCCTGACGATGCGCGTGCTGATCACCGGCATCACCGGGTTCGTCGGCAGCCACCTGGCCGACTACCTGCTGGCCGAGCAGCCCGAAGCCGACGTGCACGGCCTGAAGCGCTGGCGCAGCCCGATGGGGAATCTCTCCGCCGTCGTGGACCGCGTCACGCTCCACGACGGCGATCTGCGCGATCTCTCTTCGCTCATTACGGTCCTGAAGCGGGTGCGGCCGGAGATCATCTTCCATCTGGCGGCCCAATCGTTCGTGACGACGAGCTACACGGCCCCGGCGGATACCATGGACACGAATGTCACCGGCACGGTCAACCTGCTGGAGGCCGTGCGCATCTGCGAGCTGAATCCCGTGATCCATATCTGCAGCTCCTCCGAGGTCTATGGCCAGGTCGGCCGCGAGGAGGTGCCCATCACGGAAACGTGCCCGCTGCGGCCGGTGAGCCCGTACGCGGTGAGCAAGGTCGGCGAGGACATGGCGGCGTGGATGTACTTCCGCGCCTACGGCCTCAAGACCATCCGCAGCCGGATGTTCACGCACAGCGGCCCGCGGCGTGGCGAGGTGTTCGTCGATTCCTTCTTCGCTCTGCAGGTGGCCCGTATCGAGCAGGGGCTGCAGCCACCGGTGCTGCGCGTCGGCAACCTCGACTCGGTCCGGACCTTCTGCGACGTGCGGGACACGGTGCGGGCCTACTGGCTGCTCGTGACCCGCTGCCAGCCTGGCGAGGTATTCAACATCGGCGGCACGACGACCATGACCATCCGCGAGATGCTGGAGTTGCTGCTGGGCATGACCACGCATAAAGGCAAGATCGAGGTGCAGGTGGACCCGGCACTCATCCGGCCGGCGGATGTCACCCTGCAGATTCCTTCGGCGGAGAAGTTCAAGCAAGCCACCGGCTGGGAGCCGCGGATTCCGTATCCGCAGACGCTGCGGGACATGCTCGACTACTGGAGAGACCAGATCGGCCATGGCGTGCCTGCGCGGGTGTGACGCGGTGCTGCTGGCCGGCGGGCAGGGCAGCCGCCTGCGGACGCTGTTTCCGGACCGCCCGAAGGTCCTGGTGCCGGTGAACGGCCGTCCGGTCCTCGAACATTTGGTGGAGTGGCTGATGTCCTACGGTGTGGCGCGCATCGTCCTGGCCCTGGGCCACCGGCACGAGCAGGTGCTGGACCATCTGCGCCGGTACCGGCCGGCCGGCTGCGAGCTGGTGCCATCGGTCGAGCCGAGTCCGCTCGGCACCGGCGGGGCGCTGCGGCTGGCGGCGGAGCAGGTGCGCAGCGACCGTGCGCTGGTGCTCAACGCGGATTCGTTCACGCGGGCTGACCTGTGCGCCTTCGCCGCGTTCCACCGGCAGCACGCGGCGGCCTGGTCGCTGGTGCTGACCGCCTGCGAGGATGCCAGCCGCTATGCGCTGGTGGAGACGGACGACGCCGGGGCCGTGCGGCGTTTCGCGGGACCGCCGAGTGCGGGACGCGGCTACATCAACGCAGGCCTGTACCTCGCTGAGCGGCCGGCGATGCTGGACTGGATCCCGGCCGGTCAGTCGGTGTCGCTGGAGCACGACGTCTTCCCGCAGCACGGCGGCCAAGGGCTGTGGGGCTGGCGGGGGACGTTTCCATTCATCGACATCGGGACACCGGAGTCGTACCGGCAGGCGGCGGTATTCATGGCGGAGGCCCAAGTCGCATGATCATCAGCCGCACTCCGTTTCGCATCTCGTTCTTCGGCGGCGGCACGGACTACGCCGGCTGGTACCGCGAGCACGGCGGGGCCGTGCTGGCGACCACGATCAATAAATACTGTTACATCACGTGCCGCCACCTGCCGCCGTTTTTCGAGCACCGGACGAGTGTCGTCTGGTCCGAGGTGGAGCGGGTCAATGACGTGTCGGAAATCCGGCATCCGTCGGTGCGGGAGAGTCTGAACTTCATGGGCATCAAGGAAGGGGTGGCCATTCACACGGATGGCGATTTGCCGGCGCGCTCCGGGCTGGGCTCCAGCTCGTCATTCACGGTCGGGCTGCTCAACGCGCTCTATGCGCTGAAGGGCACCATGGTCAACAAGATGCAGCTGGCGCGCGATGCAATCCAGGTCGAGCAGGAACGGCTGCGGGAACACGTGGGAGTCCAGGACCAGATCACCACAGCCGTCGGCGGCTTCAACCACATCCGCCTGCATCCCGGTGACCGCTTCGAGGTCGAACCGGTCGTCCTGCCCGACGCGCGCGTGCAGGCACTCCAGGACCATCTGCTCTTGTTCTTCTCCGGGGTGTCGCGCCGCGCCTCGGAAGTGGCCGCGGCCCAGGTCGAGGCGATCGCCCAGCGGCAGTCCGAGCTGCGCGCCATCCAGCAGACGGTGGACGCCGCGATGCGCATCCTGACGGGTGCCGAGGAGCTCGAGGCGTTCGGACGACTCCTGCATGAGGCCTGGCAGCTGAAGCGCAGCCTCACCGGCCGCATTACGACGCCGGAGATCGACGACATGTACGACACGGCCCGGCGCGCCGGTGCTATCGGCGGCAAGTTGCTGGGAGCCGGCGGCGGCGGATTCATCTTGCTCTTCGTCCGCCCCGAGGACCAGCCGGCGGTGCGGGAACGGCTGCGGAAGCTGCTCTGGGTGCCGTTCGCGTTCGAGCGGCAGGGCAGCCAAATCATCTTCTACGAGCCGGAAGGGGCCGAAGCCCAACCGGCGCAGCCCGTCCACAAAAAGGCCGCCCATGCCGTTTCATAACCGGCGCGTCCTGGTCACCGGCGGGACCGGCCTCATCGGCCGGCCGCTCGTGGAGCTGCTCCTGGAGCAGGGGGCGAAGGTCCGCGTGGCATCGCTTGATGACCCGTCGCGGGCGCCGGCCGGAGTCGAGTTCCAGCGGACCAACCTCATGGTCTTCGAGAACTGCCGGCGCGCGTGCGACGGCGTGGACTACGTGTTCCACTTGGCCGGCATCAAAGGCTCGCCGGCGATGACCGCGCGGCATCCCGCCAGCTTCTTCGTGCCGACCATCCTGTTCAACACGAACATGATGGAGGCGGCCCGGCAGGCCGGGGTCGTCGGCTACCTCTACACGAGCACGATCGGCGTCTACGCGCCCGCCGAGGTGCTGCGGGAGGACGATGTCTGGGCGACGTTCCCGTCGCCGCATGACAAGTTCGCCGGTTGGGCCAAGCGCATGGGCGAGCTGCAGGCCGAAGCCTATGCCATCGAATACGGGTGGAAGGGTGTGGCCATCGTCCGGCCGGCCAACGTCTACGGTCCGTATGACAATTTCGATGCGGATAACGCGATGGTCATCCCCGCGCTCATCCGCCGGGCGCTGGACGGCGAGAACCCGCTGCGCGTCTGGGGTGACGGCTCGCAGGTGCGCGACTTCATCCACGCGCGCGACGTGGCCCGCGGCATGCTGCTCGCCGCGGAACGGGGCGCTGGGCAGACCCTCAACCTCGGCACCGGCGAGGGGGTGCCTATCCGGCAGCTGGTGGAGCTCATCCTCGGCGAGCTGGACGAGCGGCCGGAGGTCATCTGGGACACGTCCAAGCCATCGGGCGACGCGCGCCGGGTGATGGACATCTCGCGGGCACGCGCTGTGGGCTTTGCGCCCTCCATCTCGATTACGGAGGGCGTCCGCGATACCGTGGCCTGGTACCGGGCGCACCGCGCCGACGCCGGGCGCCGCTACAACGTCTTCAAGGAGCCCTTAGCCATCCGATGAACGGACAGCGCATTCTTGTTGCCGGCGGCACCGGGCTGGTCGGCGCCAACCTGACACGGCGGCTCGCCGAGCTCGGCGCTGACGTGCGCGCCAGCTACCACTCGCGCCGCCCGGACGGGCTGCCGGGGGAGTGGGTGCGCAGCGATTTCACCGAGCTCGAGGGCTGCCTGGCCGCGACCAACGGCATGGACGGCGTGTTCATCTGTGCCGCCCAGACCTTCGGCGCCAAGATCATGAAGGAGCAGCCGACCGCCCTCATTCTGCCGAATTTGCGCATCAACTCCGGGCTGCTTGAAGCCTGCCGCATCAACGGCGTGAAGAAGGTCGTCTTCATCAGCAGCTCCACGGTGTATCAGGAAGCCGCTCATCCGATCCGCGAAGACGAGCTGGACCTGAACCGGCCGCCGTATGAGCTGTACCTGGGCGTGGGCTGGATGAAGCGCTACATCGAGCAGCTGGCGCGCTTCTACGCCGCGCGCTACGGCATGGCCATCGGCATCGTGCGCCCGACCAACATGTACGGGCCGCATGACAAGTTCGAAGACGACAAGTCCCACGTCCTGCCGGCGCTCATCAAACGCGCCCTGGCCAAGGAAGACCCGTACGTGGTGTGGGGCGATGGAACAACGGTGCGGGACTTCCTCTACGTGGAGGATTTCGTCGGCGACCTGCTGGACATCTATGCGCGCGCCTGCGTGTGCGACCCGCTCAACACCGCCCACGGCTCGGCCATCACCATCCGCGAGGCGGTGGACGTCATCCTGCGCGTCTGCGGCCACTCCATCCGCCCGACCTATGATGCCAGCAAGCCCAACGCGATTCCGTACCGGATGCTGAACACCGCCAAGTTCGAGGGGCTCTTCGGCCGCAAGCGCCGCACGCCGTTCGAGGAGGGCATCCGTCGAACGGTCGCGTGGTATCAGGCCTCAGGTATTGCGTCAGTAGAGAGCCGTCGCACGCCAGCGCATTCACCAACACCTCAACCGCGGTCGACGGTGGTAGCCGGATGAGCCGCACGACCATTGTGACGACGACGATCCGCGTTCCGACATTTCTTCGGGACGTGCTGGATAACGCCAAGCGTCATCACCACGAGCAGATTGCCTCATTGGTCATCGGGGATACCAAGACCCCAGTGGAAACTGCCGAATTTTGTCGGTCGTTGAGCGCGGCCTCCGGTATTTCAGTGACCTATTTGGACATTGAGGCGCAGCGGCGCGCGCTCGCCGACTATCCGCAGCTCTGGAACATGATGCCGCTCAACTGCGGCGCCCGGAAGCTCCTCGGCAATTTCCTCGCCTATCTCGATGGCTGCGAGACGCTCATCATGCTTGATGACGATAACTTTGTGGCCGAGAACGATTTCATCGGCTGGCACGGGGTCGTTGGCACGACCGTATCCTTACCCATCGTGACGAGCTCCTCAGGCTGGTACAACATTGCAGAGACGGTGGTGGAGGCCTCAGGCGTGCCGTTTTATCCGAGAGGCTATCCCTGGTCGCAACGCGTGCCACAGAGCGCGAGGCCGACGGTGAAGATCCACCCTCAGCCATTGCGCGTCGCGGTCAAGAACGGCCTCGTCCTCGAGGATCCTGACATCGATGCGATCTCTCGGCTGTTTTGGCCCATTCGCGTCACCGCATTGCGTCCGGACTTTGCCCCGCAATTTGGCTTAGCCCCGGGCACCTGGACGCCCTTCAACAACCAAAACACCTCGTTGGCCCGAGACCTCATCCCCGTCTATTACACTCCGCCGTCGACCGGCCGCAATGCGGACATTTGGACCAGTTTTGTCATCTGCCGATTGGTCGAGCACATGGGACAGGCGGTGAGTTTCGGACAACCATTGGTGCGGCAGATCCGCAATCCGCACGACCTCTGGCGAGACCTCGAGGATGAGACCTGCAACAATCGAGCCACGGACCGGTTCGTCGCGCTCTTACGGAGCATCCCGCTCTCCGCGCCGACCTATGTGGGCGCGCTCGAGCAGTTGCTGCGCGGCGGTCTTGCCGGCATGAGCGCCTTGGCGGATGTGCCTGAGGATCAGCGAAACATGATGCAGCGGTTCTTTGAAGAATACCAGATGTGGTTGGGACTGTTTACGAACGCTGAAGTTCCGCTCCAGCGATCACGTTAACGGGAGGAGCGCATGCCGGTTGTGAACGTCAATAGTCCGATCATGACGCAGGAAGAACGCACACAGTGGTACCGCGAACTCGCTGCGGCGGCGTCCAGCATTCGCCTCATCCACCCGTTAGTCGGGAGTGTGACCTTTGCGGCGGAAGATTTCCGAGGCCTGCAGCACGCGGTGTTCCATCTGTTAGCTGAGGCGTGTACCCCGCGTTTTGAAGGCGATCTGGAGGCATTCCTCGCAGCGTCTGACCAGCACCGGCTCTCGATCGACACGACCCCAGGGTCCGTAATCAAAATCAGCTACAAGACGTACGCCGGCTATACACGACTACACCATCAGATCGGGCAGATCTTGAAGCATTTGCGGATCCTGGAGCGGATCACCGCGATGAGTTTGGCGAACCTCCGTGTGGTGGCCGGTGAGGCGAAAACCCCCGATACGGAAAAGCGGGCCTACGCGACCAGCAAGACGCACATTGACGTCTGGGCGGGTGAGCCGAATGACATCGTGCATTTGTGGATTCCCCTGGCCGGGGATGTGGAGCGGACGACGATGGATCTCTTCGCGCCTCCGGAGCGGCTCTTTACGGAAGGCTGGTTGCGTCCACTGGACAATTATGAGGCCGCCGAAGGCTTGGTGACGGATCCGCCGCTTGACCTCAACCTCTCCATCGGGCGAGCTTTGCTCTTTGACGGCTCCTGCCCGCATCGCACCCGCCGCATGCAGGGAGCGACACGGATCTCGATGGATGTGAAATTGTTGCGCAAGCCATTTGATGCGACGACCCAGTTTGCCTCGAGCTATCTCGCCGTCGAGGATATCGGCGTGTGGTTCTCCTAACCTAGGGATTGATGCTCGCCGCGCATGCAATGAACGGTCCATCCAGAATTCAACTGAAGCACCGGCTCCGCCGCAGCCTGCCGCCGAGCGTCTACCGCGCCCTGCAACGGGTGTATTGGGCGCTTCGGCTCCGCGCGCGAGCGCTCAGACGGTTCGATCTTCGCGCAGTGGGGCGCACGCTTGGCAGCTATCGCGTCAGCTCACTCCCCGCGTACGGCATGGATCTCGCTGGATGGAGTTTGTTGCAGACGGTGGGCGATTTTCTTGGGCCAACCGCTCGCGAGTCTCTGGCGGGATGGTGGCAAGTCGGACGCCGCCGTGTGCGCTATGCGTTGAAACGCCACGGCACCTTCGTGGCCAGGCCGTTTACCTTGGATCGCGTCGTGTTGAATGAAGTCCTTGTGACCAACGTCTACAAGGACGGCCTGCATCTGGCAGATGGTGATATCGTGGTGGATTTGGGCGCGCATATTGGCGCCTTCTCGGTCCTGGCGGCCCAACAGGCGCGCGGCGCACGGATCTATAGCTATGAACCCGAGCCGCAGAACGTCGAGCTCCTAACGCGCAATGTCCTGCTCAACCATGTCGCTGACCAAGTGACGATCTGTCCTGTCGCGGTGGGCGGGACCTCCGGACGCCACGTCTTTCATGTCTCATCTGGCGGCATGGGCGCCTTGGCGGCCGGCACCGAGCAGGCCACGCCCATCTTCGTGGAGACGGTGACGTTGCAGGATGTGTTCCTGACCCATCGATTAGACCGGATCAATCTGTTGAAGGTCGATATTGAAGCGGCCGAATATGAGATGTTTGCTGCGCTGCCGGAGGAATGGCTGGCACGGATTGACCGGATCATCATGGAGTGCCACCTTGCCCGACACCCGGAGCAGTTTCCTCGCCTACTGCAGGCGTTAGAGCGGGCAGGATTTGCCTGTATGGCTGCACCAGGTGCGCGGCTGTCCCTGCGGCTTGTGGTCGCTCAGCGAACTCGTCCCGTCCCGGTGAACGGAGGCGCTCGTGAATATCTTCTTGCTCGCTAGCGACGTGCCGTACCGCTCACACAAAGAGGAAAGTGTGACGGCGGTCAATATCTTTTTGTGCGAATTATTGAACACCCTTCGTGCGCTCGGTCATTCCGTCGTGCTGCAAATGATCTTCAACGTGCACCGGATCTCCACGACCCTTTCCGCCTCGGAAGTGGAGGAAATTCAGGTACTGGAGTCGCAGGGCGTGCGCGTGCTGGCCCCCATCTACAAGGAAGCGTACCTGTCCCCGGGGGGCTGGCGGCACCGCCTCGCCACCCTTGGCAAGATCCTGTTCGGCGGCACGCCGGTGAAGGCGTTCTATCCTGCCGTCACAGTCGGCCCTCAGGTCGCCGAGCAGATTCGCGCCACCCATCCGGATGTGATCCTGTCGGTGATTTCACCCGAAGGCGTGGGGGCGACCTATGGGGTGCACGATTGTCCCAAAGTCAGTTGGCAGGGCAGCATCGACTTTTTCCCGGTTGAAGCGCGGATTCGTGAACGGCGATTATTCGCAGCGCCTCGATCGTCCCGTGGCCTGCGGGCTGCGTCTCGCTGGCTCCTGCGGGAGCTGCATCAATACCTGTGGTTGATCGGCTATCGTCGAGCCCACGTCCGCCTCATGAAAGATATGGATGTCATTGCGTGCAACGGGGCGACCATGGTGGAGTTCTATCGCCGCCACGGGCATCGAGGCACCTTTTATCTGGGGACCGGGTGGATCGATTGCCAAACCACACCAGCCGCCGCACCAGCGCCCGCGCGACGGACACTCAACATCATGGGCTATGTCGGCTACCTGGCGCATACCAGCAGCACCTTCGGCCTGAAGTTTCTGCTGCAAGACCTCATGCCGGTCTTGCGCGAGACGCTGAAAGATTTTGATTACCGCGTCCATGTGATCGGAAGCGGGGAAGTCGTGCCCAGCCTCAAGCCGCTGCTGCAGCAGCCTGGGATTGTCGTGCGCGGATGGGTGAAGGATTTGGACGAAGAGCTGCGGTCGAGCGACGCGTTTCTCGTCCTCGATAATGCGGAATGGTATCGCGTGCCGTGTGCCCGGCATATTGTGGCTTGGTCGATGGGCCTTTGCCTGCTCGTCCATGAGAACAGCCGCCAAGTGTTTCCGGAGATCCAGCATCTGAATAACGCCCTGGTCGGAGCGAACGCCCAGGAGATCGCAAATTGTGTCCGCTTGGCGGTCACCGATGCGGCGGTCAGCCAGCGCGTGCGGGCCGGGGGTCGGCGCACCTATGAAACGCGATTTCGTGCGGCCGAGCTGGTCAAACGGCTTGTGGCGGAAATGAATGAGGTCGTCCAACACACCAACGGTGCCGGGCAGATCAACGGACGGCCTGGATGACCCCGTCGAGCTAACCCATGCCTGAATCGGTGATTCGAATCAGCGGATTAGGGAAGCGCTACCGCATTGGGCAGCGGGAGCAGTATCAGACGCTTCGTGATCGCCTCACGAGGCCGTTTGAACGCAGGCGTTCGGCTTCACCGTCCGATTCTATTTGGGCGTTGCGGGATGTCAGTTTTGAGGTGCAGCAGGGAGAAGTGCTCGGTGTGATCGGGGCCAACGGAGCCGGCAAGAGTACGCTGCTGAAAATCTTAGCTCGGATCACCGAACCTACGATGGGCCAGGTAGAACTTCAGGGGCGGGTCGGCTCGCTGCTGGAGGTGGGCACGGGATTTCATCCGGAGCTCACGGGCCGAGAAAATATCTTCCTCAATGGCGCGATTTTGGGCATGCGGCGCAGCGAAATTCACAGGCGCTTCGACGAGATGGTGGCATTTTCCGGTGTGGAGAAATTTCTCGAAACGCCGGTGAAGCACTATTCGAGCGGCATGTATACGCGTCTGGCATTTTCTGTGGCGGTCCATTTGCTTGCCGAGGTGCTCCTCGTCGATGAAGTGCTCGCGGTAGGCGATGCGGCGTTCCAGCTGCAATGCTTCAATAAAATGTCCGAGATTTCAGGGTCGGGTCGGACGATTCTGTTCGTGAGTCATAACATGGAGGCCGTGACGACATTATGCAGTCGTTGTGTCCTCCTCGTGGATGGGCAGGTCGCGCGCATCGGCACCCCGCAAGAATGTATTGAGCAGTATCTGCAGGACCTGCGGCAGCGCCAGGTGGCCCGCAATGTCATTTCGCTCGTGCAGCATCCCGGTCGGACGAAGAAACACAACGGCCCTGTGCAATTCACCCGGATGGCGTTTCTTGATGAGGAAGGCGAGCCCACGACGCACGTCTCGTGCGGAGGGCCGCTGACGGTCGTGATGGACTTTGAGCTCATGGCCGGCGCTCCCCCGCAGGACATAGTGTTCATCGTTACCTTCGCGAACATGTACGGGCATCGCATTGGTTCGTGTCGAAGCCATGATGCCTCCACTGAGACGATCCATGTGGATCGCTCCGGGCGCGTGTCCTGTCATATCCCGCGGTTGCCATTGGTTCCCGGATTGTACAAGTTGACCCTTTCGTGCAGTTCCGAGGCTGGGCCGTCGGATGGGATTTACGATGCGGCGGTCATCGAGGTCGTGGGCAGCGGATTCTATACGACCGGACGGGTGCCTCGTCAAAGCAGCGGGGACGTCCTCTTTGATCATCAGTGGGAACATGCGGTCGGTGATCATGGCGTGTCGGCCACCTCAGTTGAGGAGCCAGCGAGTGGACGCGCGTCCTAGTTTCTTACCTTCGAGCGATCTGCTGCGTCGGCAAGCCGTGCGACTTCAGCTGGCTCGCTGGCATTGGCTTAAAAATTTCGATCGGACCTTTCGGCACACCTTTGACCGACGGGATGCGTGCTACCTCGAAGCCGACCTGCATGAGCTGAGGACTTCCGGGATTATCCTCCGACGATCCGCTGAGATGTTCGATGCGGACGGGTTGGCCCTGTTGGGTCGCATCAGGTCATTGATCAACACCCGGATGCAGGGGCAGGATGTGCAAGCCGCGCTCCACCAACAGGACTCCGGCGTGCAAGGCAAAGAATATCGCCTCCATCTCTTGGACAAAGAGATTCCCGTGGAGAGCCCCTTCATCCAATTAGGCATTCAGCCGCGGCTGCTCAGTCTCGTCAACGCGTATTTGGGCATGCGCAGCTATCTGCGGGCTGTGGTGGTCTGGCTGGACTTTCCGACCGCGGAGCCGGCAAAGGAAACCCAGCTCTGGCATCGAGATGCCGACGATACGCTGAATCTGAAACTGTTCGTCTATCTGAGCGATGTGGATGAAGGCTCCGGCCCGTTCTGTTTTATCCCGCGCACCCATCCGCTTGGCAGGCGCTACTTTGATCTTCGAGCGACGGGACGCGTCACCGATGAGGTGATGGCGGGCGCCATTGATCGATCGCACTGGCAGGTCTGCACCGGCGATTCAGATACGGTTATCCTCGTCGATACGCGGGGCTATCACAAAGGGCTGAAACCGTCGGCTCGGCACCGCGTCTTACTGCAGTTTCACTACACGTCCGGCACTGTCCCGTACCCACGCGACTTTGCCTTGCAGGGGACGGTCAACGGCACGATCGACGCGCGGCAACGCTACGCGTTGTGCGAGGCATGACCGCGATGCGAACACTGGTGACTGGGGGGGCGGGATTCATTGGCAGCCATGTCGTGGAACGACTACTCGCCGACGGCCACGCGGTCACCGTGTTGGATAACTTTGCCACCGGACGAAGAGAAAACCTTTCGCACCTCGGGACGCCATCGAGCCTGCAGATCTATGAGGTGGATGTTGCGGATACGAACCGCGTGCAACCGTACGTCGAAGGGGTCGATTGGATCTTTCATCTGGGCGCCCTGGCCGATATCGTGCCATCCATTCAGCGGCCGCTCGACTATTACCGGGCGAATGTGGCCGGGACGATGAATATGATCGAAGCGGCACGACAGGCGCAAGTGAAACGGTTCATCTATGTCGCGTCCTCCTCGTGTTACGGCATTCCCGATCAGTGTCCAACACCGGAAGATGCGCCGTTTCGGCCGCAGTATCCATACGCGCTGACGAAGCTGCTCGGCGAGCAGTTGGTCTTGCACTGGGCAAAGGTCTACAAGCTACCCGCGGTGTCGTTGCGATTCTTCAACGTGTATGGCCCGCGCGCGCGGACCTCGGGATCCTATGGCGCGGTCTTCGGGACATTTCTCGCCCAAAAACTGGCCGGCCAACCGATGACCGTCGTTGGCGATGGGTCGCAGCGGCGAGATTTTACGTTCGTGACCGATGTGGTCGAGGCGTTGGTGCGCGCCGCCGAGTCCGAGGTGATGGGAGAGGCATTGAATGTGGGCAGCGGCCAGGCCTATAGCATTAATCATCTCGTGCGGTTGCTCGGCGGCCCCGTGGTCCATATCCCGAAGCGGCCGGGGGAGCCGGATTGCACATGGGCCGATATCACCAAGATTCGCCAGCGGCTTGGCTGGGAACCGCGCGTGTCGTTTGAGGATGGCGTCCAGCAGATGCTGAACTGTATTGCTGATTGGCGTGAAGCTCCCGTGTGGACGCCGACGTCCATTGCCGATGCCACAAAGGAGTGGTTTACATGTCTACGGTGATGCTGCCTGGCCCCAGGAGACCGCAAACCGCAAAGAAGTTCAAATCCTTAGAGGAGCTGGCGGAGGTCATCGCTCGGCTCAAACAGCGTGGCAAGCGTGTGGTGCTCTGTCACGGCGTCTTCGATCTGTTGCACATCGGCCATATCCGCCATTTTGAACAAGCGCGCCAGCATGGGGACGTGCTCGTGGTGACCTTGACGCAAGATCAGTTTGTGAATAAAGGCCATCATCGGCCGATTTTCCCGGAACAATTGCGCGCAGAGGCGATCGCAGCCCTCGACGTGGTCAGCTATGTCGCGATCAATCGTTGGCCCAGCGCTGAAGAAACGCTGCGTCTCGTCCAGCCCAGCATCTACTGCAAAGGCTCAGAGTACCGCACGGTGCAGGGGGATATTCGGGATGCCTTGCTGCGCGAGATTGCGGCGGTAGAATCCGTGGGCGGCTGCGTGGAATATACGGAAGACGTCATCTTTAGTTCAAGCCAGCTTATTAATACCCATCTCAGTATTTTTCCTCCGGAGACGGAAGCGTGGCTGAAATCCTTTCGAAAAAAATATTCGAGTGATGATGTCATTCGGTACTTGGAAGCAGCCAGCCATGTCAAAGCGCTCGTCATTGGCGAGGCCATCATCGATGAATATGTGTTCTGCGACGGCTTGGGCAAATCCACCAAGGATCCTATCCTTGCATTTCGCTACAACGCGACCGAGCGGTATCTCGGCGGCAGCCTGGCGGTCGCCAACCATCTGGCCGGATTTTGTGGCGAAGTCGGACTGTTGACGTTGCTGGGGGACGTGGAGCGCGATGAGCCGCTGGTTCGGGCAGGATTGCGCCCGAACGTGCAGCCGCATTTCATCACGCAGCGCGGAGCGCCCAGCATTCATAAGCGTCGATTTGTCGATACGCATACGGCCGCCAGAATGTTTGAGCTGTACGTCATGGGGGATGAGCCGCTGAATCGCGAGAACACCCAAGAGGTCGAGCGGTCGCTCCAAACCTTGCTGCAAGCGTATGACGTCGTGGTCGTGGCGGACTACGGCCATGGAATGTTGACCACACCTTCGGTACGCGCGATTTGCGAAGGGGCACGGTTTCTCTCGGTGAACACGCAGGCCAACGCCGGCAATCGGGGGTTCAATACGATTTCGAAATACCCGCGGGCGGATTACGTCTGTCTTGCCGGACATGAGATTGCGTTGGAAACTCGCATGCGGGATGCCAACTGGCGGGATCTGGTGCTGGAAGTGACCAAGCGCATTGACTGTCAGGCCTTCACGGTGACCTTGGGAAAATATGGCAGCTTGCACTACGGGGTTGATGGGGGATTTACCGATGTGCCGGCATTAGCCACCCGGGTCACCGATCGTGTGGGGGCCGGCGATGCCGTATTGGCCGCGACATCCTTGCTGGTCGCCCAACATGCGCCGTGGGACATCGTGGGGTTCGTCGGCAACCTCGCCGGGGCCGAGATGGTCGCAGAGCTCGGCAACCGGATCGCGATCGACAAGGCGGCCCTGACGCGCCATGTCGCCTCGCTCATGAAATAGGGATCGAATGGCAGAGATGAAACCGCGCGTATTGATCACCGGCGGGGCAGGGTATGTGGGCAGCGCGCTCGTCCCCAAACTGCTGGCGCAGGGCTATCGAGTCCGCGTCCTTGACCTGTATCTCTTCGGGGACCGGGTCTTCAACGGACTCGGTGATCATCCGAATCTTGAGCAACTGAAGGGAGACATTCGAGATCAGGCCTTGCTGCGCCAAGCCTGTACAGGCTGCGAGACGGTCATTCATCTGGCCTGCATCTCGAATGATCCGACGTTTGAGCTCAACCCCGCGGTGAGTCGTTCGATTAACTATGACGCGTTTGGCCCGCTGGTCCGCATCAGCAAGGCCGCCGGCGTGCGGAGGTTTGTCTATGCCTCGACCTCGAGCGTGTATGGGGTCAGTGAATCGAAGGATGTGACGGAAGAGCATCCCCTGGTGCCACTGACGGACTACAACAAATATAAAGGCCTGTGCGAGCCCGTTCTGTTGGAACAGCAGTCGGACAACTTTACGACGGTCGTGATTCGCCCTGCGACGGTGTGCGGGTATGCACCGCGCCAGCGCTTGGATCTGACGGTGAATATTCTCACCAACCACGCGTTCCATACCGGCACCATCACGATTTTCGGCGGTTCTCAGATGCGCCCCAATATCCACATCGACGATGTGACGGATCTTTACGCCAAGCTGCTGGAGCTGCCGGATGAGCGCATTGCCGGCAAGACGTACAATGCCGGCTATGAAAACTACACCGTCAGTGAGCTCGCCGAGAAAGTGCGTCAGGTGGTGGAACGGGAAGTCCCCGGGCGCGCCGGGCTCAACGTGGTCACGACGCCGTCGGATGACCTGCGCTCCTATCACATCTCGTCGGAGAAAATCAAACAGGAGCTGGGATTTGTGCCGCAACGGACGATCGAAGACGCGGTGAGCGATCTGCTGAAGGCGTTTCAAGAGGGCAAGATTCGGAACGCCATGACGGACCCAAGGTATTACAACATTAAAACGCTCCAGAAGCTCACGCTGGTCTAAGAGGATGTGCCTGATTGGCATCGATTTCGATAACACGATCGTCAGCTACGATGCGGTCTTGTATCGGCTGGCGCTCAGCCGTGCGCTGATTCGCCCGGAGACCACGCCGAACAAACGCTTCATTCGAGATCAGATTCGGCGACTGCCGAATGGCGAGCATGAATGGCAGCGGTTGCAAGCATCCATCTACGGACCCGCCATGGCAGAGGCCACCCTGCAGGAAGGGGTCCAGCCGTTCCTTCAGCGCTGCCATCGCGAGCGCATCGGCGTGTGCATCGTCAGCCATAAAACGCTCTTGGCTGGGATGGATGAAACCGGCACGGATTTGCGGGCGGCGGCGATGGCGTGGATGCGGCGCCGGAGATTTTTTGACGCAGGCGGTTTGGGACTGGCCGAGGTGGATGTGCATTTCGAATCCACGCGGCGCGAGAAAATTGAGCGCATTCGCCGACTCGGATGCACGCATTTCATTGATGATTTGGAAGAGACGTTCCTCGAGGAAGGGTTTCCCGCGCAGGTCGAAAAGATTTTGTACGCGCCCGGAGGCACGTCTTCCTCGATCCCGGGTGTTCGCGTGGCGGTGAACTGGAGAGCGATTGATGAGTACGTCGGTTCTTCGCTGGCCCAACGCTGAGACCGAAGTCTCCCAAGTGAAAGCGGTGGTCGGCCGCTTGCTTGGCCATCCCATCGTGCGCATGGAGAGCCTGGGCCAGGGGCGCAACAGCCGGGTGTATCGCCTCGCGGATGACGCGGGAGGCCGGTACGCGGTGAAACATTATTTCCGACATGCCTCTGATCCGCGTCATCGCTTGGACACGGAGTTTACCACCCTCCAATGGCTGTGGGCTCGAGGCTTCCGGTCGGTTCCACGGCCGATCGTTGCCGACTCTGCCGCGGGATATGGGGTGTATGAGTATATCGAGGGTGAGCCGATTGCTTCATCGCAGGCGACAGACGCTGATATCGAGGAAGCCGTCGCGTTTCTCCACTCGCTGCAGTCATTGCGAGATGAGGCGAAGGATCGCTCAGTGGGGCCTGCCTCAGAGGCCTGTTTTTCCTTGCGGGACATTGTGCAAAATATTGAGCAGCGGCTACAGCGGTTTGCTGCGCTTCCCAAGACCGCGGCCGTCTCGATATTTCTGGATCAGCAATTTCGACCGGCCCTCGATAAAGTGGCGTCTTCGGCTCATGCGGATACGGCGTCGGCGTTCCTGCCTGATGAGGAACGTGTTCTCAGCCCCTCTGATTTCGGATTCCATAATGCGCTGCGGCGCAATGGCCGGATGATCTTCCTCGATTTTGAGTACTTTGGATGGGATCATCCCGCGAAGATGATTGCGGATGTACTCTTGCATCCCGGGATGGCGCTCTCGCGTGAGCAACAGCGGCATTTTCTCTCCAGGATCTTCACAGTGTTCAAGGCCCCTGGCCCCGTGGCGGAGCAGGTGGAACTCGTGTATCCGTTGTTTGGGTTGAAATGGTGCCTGATTCTCTTGAATGAATTTGTCCCGCAAGATCTTCAGCGCCGCGCATTCGCCAGCGGGCAGACGTTCACCGACGGGCTGGCCCGCCTGCAGCTTACGAAGGCGGAGACGATGTTGCAGCAGGTCATGCGCGACGCTCGCAGCTTTCCGTACCCATTGAGCCATCGTAGGTGGCGGTAATGGCGCTTCACGTAAAGGTCAAGCGGGTGTCCATTCCTGGGCGCATGGTTGTGCATCCTGAGCCGCACGCCTATTGCCAAGTGCCCTGTCCCATTTGCGGCAAAGAGGATGAGTCCATCCTCCTATCGGATATCCGATCGCGCGGGCGCACCTCGCTGGAGTCGGCCTATTGCCGCCGGTGCGAACACCGGTATTTCCGCAAGCTGCCTTCTGCGGAATGGTACCAGTCCTTTTACCGGCAAAACTGGGACGTGGCTGGCCGGCAGTCGCTGGCGCAGGGCGGTGCGCTACGGCGTGCGGCGAGGAGGCTTCCCGGAGCTCGGAAGCTGTGGCGTGTGCTCAGGAATCCGGCCGCGGCCGTTGGGCTGCGTCCTGAAGCGCGGCTGGACCCCCGGACACGGTTTCAACTGATCCCGCTCTTGCAGGGCATTGTGTTTGGAGACGGGTCCTATTTTCTCCCTCAGCCTCGGATGAAGAAAATTTTGGAAGTCGGCTGCGGGTTTGGCATGAACCTCCTGTCGCTGCGCCATCTTGGATTTGACGTCTGGGGAGTCGAGGCGTCGGCACACCGTGTGAAGGCGTGCCGGCAGCTGGGGCTGAATGTGATGGAGTGTGAGATCACCAATCTCGCCCCAACACAATCGCAGGCTCCATTTGACCTGGTCTTTTCCGCGCACGTGTTGGAGCACATCTTCGACATCTCGGAGCATATCCGCCAGCTGGCGGCACTCATCCGGCCAGACGGGTACCTGTACATCCAGGTGCCTCACCCGACCGTCGGCGAGCGGCTCGTCGATCAGTGCCATTTTGCGCCCCATATTCACGGGTTTTCCCCGCGATCGCTCGCTTTATTGTTGCTGCAGCATGGCCTGGTGCCTGTGCGAACCCAGATCGATAACAATCTTCAAATGGTCGCGCGCCGCAGCGAGCCTGAAAAGCACACGCTGCTCTATGAGCAGACGTTCCAGCCTCGCGATCTCTTCGAAGTGTTCAACGGATTGGGCGCCGAGCAGCGTCGAGACTTGCGCCTGGTCTGGGATCAAGCCCATATTCGGATTCAGCGGATGTCGGATGGGCAGCCGGTCTATACCAGAAAGCTGAATTTCAATGTCGTGGAACTCCCAGGTTTGCAGGAAATGGATTTCTCCTTGGAATACGAAGGGGATGGCCCGTCTTTCCCAATCCACTTTGACTATGCGAATGGGCCGGAGCCTCCGGTGTGGGTGAAATAATGTTGATGAATCGCATACGCACTCGAGCGCTGAGTCTGCTCAAGCAGGGCGCTCCAACGTGGCACGGCCGTGTGATGCGGCGTCGTGAGGCGCAGTTCTGGTCCTGGCTGGGTGCCCACGACCCCGATGCGTTTCAACGGCTGATGCGGCCTGATCTGCCGGAGCCGGTTCGGGCCAAAGTCGCGCAGTGTCTCGCTGCGTCAGCGTATCGTCAGCTCGGAGATCCTCTTCCGGCCACGCGTCGTATTGACACCGGCGTCCTCTTCGCGGCCGCGTTAACACGACCGGATGTGATCAAGGAAATCATCGCGCTGAAGCGGATCAAACCAGATTTACACTGTACGCTGATGACCGTGAACCTATCGACCGTCGACGCGCTGGCTCGACGGTGGATTGACCGCATTGTGCTCTATCGAGATCCGGTGGAATTTATCCGGCTCATGAGAACGGCACGAGCCGACGCGCTCATCCTGAAATTAAGCGGAGGTATGAAAGACTTCTTCATCCCGGCGCGGCTGTTTTTTGATGGGCGGCTCATCCACCGCCCGTCTGGCTTCATCACCCAGATGGACGGTGATTTCCCATGGGGCGATTGGCCCACGGCCGTCGGATTTGAGGGAGAGAAGTTCTTAACCGAGCATGCAGAAGGCATCTACCATTTTTACAGCCCTCCGATGATTGATCGATTACGGCGGGATGGGATGCGTATTACGTGCCCTACGGAAACGATTTATCCGTCCTGTGTGCGCGAGCTCGGGCCATCCAAGACGCTCGCGAAGCTCTCTGCGCGGGATGGAGAAATTCACCTGGTCTATTGTTCGGGAATCGGTGAACGAGGCGCTGACCCGGCCAAGGCAGGCGAGGTGCAGCTATGGGATAAATGGCGCGCCATCGTTGAGCAACGCGTGCACGTGCATTTTTACTCGCCGGTGATTGCGCCCCACGATCGGCGGCTCATTGATTATCAGCAACTGGCCAAGGACTCGCCCTATTTCCATATGGAACAGTCGCTGACCTATGAGGAGTTGTTGGCCGCCCTGACCCAATACGATGCGGCCCTGCACCATATGGATTTCCGCAAGCGCGCGAACAAACCGGAAGCCCTCTACCATATGACCAATACCGTCTGGACCTATGTCCAAGCAGGGTTGCCGTTGATCGTCTCCGACGCGATGCCCGCCATGGTGGATCTCGTCTCTCGCTACGGCGTGGGCCTCATCGTGCCGGAAGATGCGATCGGCAGTATGCGCCGACAGTTAGCAGGTGTGGATCTGCCAGCGCTTCAAGCTCGCGTGCGGGAATTAGCGGATACAGAGTTTCAATATCCTCACGAGCGACTGTGGAAACTGGTATTTGGCACGACGGCGAACGGCAAATCGGCCGCCCTGACTGAAGATGTTGGCCTGGTGACGATGGGAGGAGCTCCAGTCTCATGACCGTCGTCAGCCGTCCGTCGACGGTCCATCCCACACCCGCGCTGGATCAGCGATCCAAGGAGCTTCGGCGCACCATTGTGCGGATGATCCAAGCCGGCAAGCGAGGGCACCTCGGTTCGGCGTTTTCGCTCGTGGAGATTATCCGCGTGCTCTACGACGAAGTACTGCGGTATCGGCCCACCGAGCCGAAATGGCCGCTGCGGGATCGGTGCATTCTCAGCAAAGGGCATGGGTGTCTGGCGTTGTATGCGATGCTAGCTGACAAGGGATTTTTTCCTGAAGCCGAGCTCTGGAAGTTCTGCCACGCGGACGGCATTCTGGGCGGTCATCCTGAGTCCGACAAGATTCCCGGCGTGGAAGTGTCCACCGGCAGCTTAGGGCATGGCCTATCCATTGCGATCGGATTTGCGCTGAACGCCCGGTATGAGAAGGCGGCGCATCGCACCTTCGTGATTCTCAGCGATGGCGAATCGAATGAGGGGTCGGTGTGGGAAGCCGCATTATGCGCGGCGAAACATCGATTGAGCCAGCTGACCGTGATTGTGGATTACAACAAACAGCAATCCTACGGGAGCACCTTTGAGGTGCTCGACTTGGAGCCGTTTGCCGACAAGTGGCGCAGTTTCGGGTTTGCCGTCACGGAAGTTGATGGGCATGACCTGACGGCGCTGCGTTCCGTGTTGACCCGTCTGCCGTTGGCTGCTGATAAACCGAGTGTTGTGATCTGTCATACGGTGAAGGGCAAGGGCGTGGCCTTCGCCGAGGGCAATCCTGAGTGGCATCATAAAAGCAAAATTTCTGATGAGGAAATTCGCGCGTTGCTCATCGCGTTGGAAGCGAGCGCCTCCTGATGCGTAAAGTCTGCTTGGATATGGTCTACGAGTTGGCCAAACAAGATCCCCGGATCTTTTTTATCGGTTCGGACCTCGGCGCCGGCACTTTGAAGCAATTTAAGCGGGAGATGCCGGATCGATTCTTCATGGAAGGCGTCAGCGAAGCCAACCTGATTGGGATGGCGGCCGGCCTTGCGCTGGAAGGGAAAATCGTATACGTGAACACCATCGCCACATTCCTGACGCGGCGCTGTTTTGAGCAGATCGTCGTGGATTTGTGCCTGCACCGTGCCAATGTGCGGCTCATTGGCAATGGCGGCGGACTCGTCTATGCGCCCCTGGGCCCCACGCATCTCGCCATTGATGATATCGCGATTCTCCGCGCCATTCCGAACATGACGATTGTCGCACCGGCCGATGCGAATGAGATGCGGCGCTTCATGCCGATGACCGTGGACTACCCGGGCCCCATCTACATTCGCTTAGCCAAGGGGAATGACCCGATTGTGACGCCAGAGGGCCCCTTTGAAATTGGCCGGGCGGTTCCTGTTCGAACAGGATCCGATGTGCTGATCCTGACAACCGGGGTCACGCTGAAACCGGCGCTTGACGCGGCGGCCACACTGGCCGGGCAGGGCATTGAAGCGGCGATCCTGCATCTGCCGACGGTCAAGCCATTGGATGCCGACGCGATCCTCAGAAGCGCCTCAATCGTCCCGGCGATTGTCACGATTGAGGAGCACACGTTGATGGGCGGGCTGGGCAGTGCGGTGGCCGAACTCATCGCCGAGGCTGATTTCAATCCGAGCAAGCGGTTTCGACGGATCGGCATTCCGGATGTGTTTCCGGATCAGTACGGATCGCAAGCGAGTTTGATGGCGCGGTACGCGATTACCGCAGAGCAGTTGTGTGCAACCATTACGGAGTTGCTGAGTCCAGCAACCCCTCACCCAGGATTGCACTGATGACGCCAGAAACAGCACTTCACACTCCTTCTGTTGGGAAGAATCGCGGCAGCACGCGCAGAGCCATCCAGTATGTAGATTTCATCATGAAACTGCACAAGAGCACGCCGCGCAACTACCTCGCTCGCGTGATGGAGCATGATAAAGCGGCGTGTGCAGAGGTCGCGATCCAATATGGACAAGAGTACTGGGATGGCGACCGGAAGTTCGGCTACGGAGGCTACCGGTATGACGGCCGGTGGCGGCCGGTGGCCGAGGCGATGGCCCAGCACTATCAACTCAAGCCGGGCGATCGCATCCTGGACGTCGGGTGCGGGAAGGGGTTCTTGCTGTACGAGTTCACCCAAGTGGTCCCCGGGGTCCACGTGGCCGGCATCGATCTGTCCTCGTATGGCATTGAGCATGCCAAGGAAGAAGTGAAACCGTATTTGCAAGTGAGCAATGCCACGAAGCTGCCGTATGAGACGGCATCATTTGATTTTGTCTACTCCATCACGACGTTCCACAATCTCTATAACTATGAACTGCGGAGCGCCGCTCAAGAAGTCGAGCGGGTCGGAAAAGAGCACAAGCACATTACGGTCGAGTCCTATCGTACTGAGCGAGAGAAGGCGAACTTGCTGTACTGGCAGCTCACCTGCCGGTCCTTCTATACGCCGAAGGAATGGGCATGGTTCCTTGCTGACAGCGGCTATACCGGCGACTATGGGTGTATTTACTTCGAATGAGCCCAACAGCGACGGCGCTATCTCAGCAGTCAACCCATCCGGCTCGCGCGCGGACCATGCGGGCGGCAATTTTGGTCCGGCAGCAGGCTCCGCTTGAGGTCGCTGAATTGACGATCCCGGCACTCGATGTGGGCCAAGTCCTCGTCAAGCTGGCCTTCAGCGGCATCTGCGGCAAACAATTGGATGAAATCAGCGGCGTGCGGGGAGCCGATGCGTTTCTGCCGCACTTGTTGGGCCATGAAGGCAGCGGTATCGTGCAGGAAGTCGGGCCGGGGGTCCGCAAGGTCAAGCCAGGAGACCATGTCATCCTGCATTGGGTGAAAAGCTCCGGGATCGATTCGTCGCCCCCGCGTTTTACGTGGAATGGCGCTCAGGTCAGTGCGGGGTGGGTGACGACCTTCAGCGATTACACGATCGCCTCTGAGAATCGGCTGACCCCGATTGCCCAAGATGTGCCGCTCGATATCGCATGCCTCTTAGGCTGCGCGGTCACGACAGGATTGGGGATTGTGTTCAACAACGCCGATCTCAAGCCAGGGCAATCCATCGCGGTATTTGGCGTGGGCGGGGTGGGGCTGAACGTGCTGCAGGGCGCGGCACTGGTGAACGCCCATCCGATCATCGCCGTTGATATTCATGACCGCAAACTCGCCCAGGCGAAGACCTTCGGCGCGACACACACGATCAACGCGACGGGGACTGACGTCAAACGCGCGCTGCGAGACCTCTCGGGAGGCCGAGGCATTGATGTGACGGTCGACCTCACCGGCCAGGGGACGGTTCGGGAAACGGCGTATGACTCCACGAGTGCCACGGGGCGCACGATCTTTGGCGGTGTCCCCCCGCATGATAGTCAACTGCGCATTGATTCGTTTCCGATCCATTTTGGGCGCCGTCTGATCGGCGTGCATGGCGGCGACACCCGGCCAGAGGTCGACATCCCACGCTATCTCCAGCTCCACCGGTTGGGCAAGCTGAAGCTCGAGGAACAAATCACCCATCGGATGCCACTGGCCAAGGTCAACGAGGCCATCGCGGTCGTCCAGCAGGGCGGCGCTGGTCGCTGCGTCCTGGTGCTGTGATGATTAAACCACTGGCTCCTCGGGGCGACCGGAAGCACATTTTAATCCTGGGCGCTTCCGGCTTTGTCGGTCGCGCGTTGTTTGCGCGTCTTGGCGCTCAGCGGGCCACGCCCACGTACTGCCGCACGCCGATCGAGCATGGCGTGCAGTTTGACGCGTGTACGACGCGCATCTCGGACGTGCTGGACAATCCGGAGGCGTATTCGCACGCCGTCATTTTGCTCGGCGATACCAAGCCGGATTCGTGCGCGGCCAATCAGGCGACATCCTATGCCGTCAATGTCGAAGGCGTGCTGGCGGTGATTGAGGACCTGGTCTCATGGCAGATTAAGCCCATCTTCTTCTCCAGCGAATTCGTCTTCGATGGGACAACAGGGTCGTACACCGAGGATGATGCCGTGAACCCCATTCTCACGTATGGGAAGCAAAAGGTCGAAGTTGAACACTATTTGCAGGAGCGGTTGGACGATTATGTCATCCTGCGGCTGGCCAAAACGTATGGCCGTCAGCGGGGCGACGGGTCGCTCTTTACGCAATGGCTGGAGCAGTTGGAGCGTGAGCGGACCATCGTCTGCGCTAATGACCAGATTTTTTCACCCATTGCTGTGGATGATGTCGTGGAAGCAATCGTGCGCATCATTGAGCGCGATTGCCGCGGCCTGTTTCACCTCTGCGGTCCGCAGGGACACAGCCGACTGCAGCTCTTCGAGATGTTGCTGCAGGCCGTCCGGGAGCACGCGCCCATCGACGTCCAGGTCATCCCGAAGAGCATTCATGACTTTCCGCTGCGAGAGCGCCGGCCGCTCGACGTCTCCATGCGTCCGGACAAGCTCGTGGCCGCCACCGGCATTCGCCTTCAGGCAGCCCAGGACGTCTGTCATGAGATTGTGGAGCAAGCGTTCCGGCAAGCAACAGGGTCCTCAGCGGGATTTCCCCAACATGTCAGGTAGCGTCTCAGCGGTGGTGCTGACTGATGCAGCACGAGTGGTCCAAGATGACGGACCGCGCTCTCTGGCCTATTTCTGCCAGCAGGAGCCCATTCGTGTGGAGGCGTCGTTGATCGCACATCTGAAGCAGGTGGCGGCGAAACCGGGGGCAAAAAACGTCCGGCTCTGCCTGCATCCTGGCCCGGATGCCGCATTTCACGAGATGATCATCGTGGAGAAGCGCGGAAAGTACTATCGTCCGCACAAGCATCTCTCAAAAGGAGAGTCGTATCACCTCATTGAGGGGGAGATGGCGGCGTTTGTGTTTGAAGAGGATGGCACGGTGAAAGACGCATGCCATCTCACCCCGCAGGGCACGATGCTCTACCGGGTCGGCGCGAACATGTACCACGCGATTCTGCCGCTGTCCGACCTCATCGTCTATCATGAGTCGAAACCGGGTCCGTTCATGGGTGCCACCGATAGCGTGTACCCGACCTGGGCCCCTGATGGGACCCACCCGGACGAGGTGTCCGCCTTCACAGAGCGGCTGCTGGATACACTCCGTGAGCAGCGAGCCGCACAACGAACGAGGTCAGTATAATGGAAGCGGCGCGTGCCCAGGAGTACTTAGTGCGGCGTATCAGCCCCCAGGAATCCTACGAGGACTTGCTCAGTTTTCCTCGCTACCTGGAAATCGAGACCGTCAACGTGTGCAATGCACGCTGCCCGATGTGCACGATTGACGATTGGGAGCGCGGCGTGCAGCCGATGACGGATGAGCTCTTCAATAAGGTTGCGGCGGAAGCGATCGCGCACGCCGGCGAAATCAAGCGCGTGAGCTTGTATCGCGACGGCGAACCGCTGATCGACAAGAAACTCCCACAGCGGGTCGCCATGCTCAATGCAGGCGGCATCCGCAACACGGCCATCAGCACGAACGTGTCCCTGCTGACAGAAGCCAAGGCGCGCGCCTTGCTGGAGGCAGGACTCGGGTTGATTATTCTCTCCATTGACAGCCTGAAGAAGGATGTATATGAGGCCATTCGGGTGCGGCTGAAGTTTGAAGAAGTCATGCAGAACGCGCTGCGGCTTATTGCGCTGCGCGACCAGATGCAGGCGAAGACGAAAATTTGGGTCCGGATGATTCGTCAAGAGACCAACAAGGATGAGTGGCCTGCCTATCAGCAGTTTTGGGCGCCGAAGCTCGGACCGCAGGACCGCGTCTACTATCACAATATTTTCAATTGGGGCGGACAACTCAAAACGTATGAGCCCATTTCGGTCAGCGTGGAACCCCAGCTGCCCTGCGTGGCGCTCTGGTCGCTGTTGGTGATCTTCTGCAACGGGGATGTGCCTTTGTGTAATGTGGATTTCAATAACACCTATCCCACGGGCAGTGCCCTGACGCACTCGATTGCCGAACTGTGGCAGTCGAAGATCATGAATGAGCGGCGCGCGCTTCATCTCAGCGGGCAAAAGGCCTGTGTGAAACTGTGCGAGAACTGCAACGTCTGGGATGAGGCGCCGGACGTTGAGCACATCGCGGACCAGTATCTCAGCGAAGTCGATTCACGGATGTAAACCCGGTGTCATGAAGGAGTCGAGCATTCACCAATGAAACAGGCCGTCATTATTGGCGCGGGATTTTCCGGCTGCATGCCGGCGTTGCTCTTAAAACAACAGGGCTGGGCCGTCACGGTGATCGAAAAAGAGCTGTTCACCGGCGGCGGGGTCCGCACGTTTTTCCATGGGGGGCATCCGTATACGTTCGGGCCGCGCCATTTTCTGTCTCCCTTTGAGGAGGCGTATGAATTTTTGAATCGCTACGTCCCCCTGCGCCACATTAAAAAGATCAACTACACCTACATTGAGCGCGATCAGACCTTCTATACCTACCCGATTCACGAAGACGACATCGACAAGATGCCGGATGCCGAACAAGTGCGCCAGGAGCTCGAGACGCTCCCGCAGGAATTTAATCCGGCGAATTTTGAGGAAATGTGGATGAGCCGCGTCGGCGGGACGCTGTACCAGAAATACATCAAAGAGTACAACCGCAAAGCGTGGCTGCTTGGGTCGAACACCGAAATGGATTTTGGGTTCGAAGCCACGATCAAGCGCCGCCCGCTGGAGTCCGGCGTCCGCTATGAATACCGGGACTGGTACAACTGTTACCCGACGGCCCATGATGGCTATAATCGGTTTTTTGACATCGCGTTGGACGGGTGCGACGTGCTGTTGAATACCACCGCATCTCGCTATGACGTGGCAGGTCGAAAGGTGACGCTGACGAACGGCCAAACCATCGCCTTCGACCTCCTCATCAGCACCATTTCTCCGGATGCGCTCTTGGATTATCAGTACGGGGAGTTGAAGTATGTGGGCCGGGACTTCCATAAAATTGTCCTGCCGGTCGAGTTTGCGTTGCCCGAAGACGTGTATTTCGTCTATTACCCGAATGCGAGCGAGCGCCACACGCGTATCGTCGAATACAAGAAGTTCACGCTGCACCAGGCTCCCTCGACCCTCTTGGGGTTGGAAATCCCCTCGTTGAAAAACAAGCTCTACCCGACGCTCATCAAGACGGAAGTGGAAAAGGCGAAGCGGTATCTCGATGCGCTGCCGGATTACGTCTTTTCGACAGGGCGCATGGGGACCTACCGCTATATCGATATCGACGATATCATCGTGCAGTCGTTAGCATTTGCGAAACAGCTGTAACCCATGGCCGACGCGACGCTCCAGACCCCCTCAGATCGCATGGCGACCTTGCCGCGGCCGCGGCCGGATCCAGCGTTCTATGCAGCCACCCTACAGGAGGGATTTCAGCGGTTTCCGGAGCGCCAGGCGAACTACGCCAAGTTTCAGGCAGCCGAGCGCGGGGAGCGCGTCGACTATCTGCCGGTTCGATTGGATATTGAGAACGTCAGCCGGTGCAACTACCACTGCACGATGTGCCAGGTCAGCGACTGGCCAGGCTACCAACGGGCCGGGGATATGTCGCTCGAGGACTATCGCGCGCTTCTGGATGCTCAAATCGGGGTGGTCGAGATCAAATTGCAGGGCATGGGCGAACCCCTCATGGGGGCCTGTTACGAGGAAATGATCACGTATGCCCGAGCGAAGTCTATTTGGGTGCGGTCGACGACCAACGGGTCTCTCTTGCATCTGCAGGAGCACTATAAGCGCGTCATTGACGCGGATATCTGCGAATTGCAGGTCTCGATCGACGGTGCGACGGCAGCAACCTACGAAGCCATTCGGCGGGGCGGTCGGTTTGCGAAGGTGGCCGACAACTGCCTGCTGCTGAATCGTTATGCCCAACAGGCGGGCCGCCGTCGCAGCCGCATGTGGGTTGTGGCCCAGCAGGCGAATTTCCATGAGTTGGACCAGTTTCCCGCACTCGCCGCCTCCTGGGGTTTTGACCGGCTGACGTTCTCGCTTGATTTGAATGATTGGGGCCAGGATCAATGGCGCCAGCGCAATGACCCGAGCGACATCCATCGGCAGGTCGATGCCGCACTCGCCCGACATTTGCGGGCCTTGGGCGCCGCCCGGCAGGTGGATGTGACCTTTTGGTTCATTGATGAGAAATATGACGCGCAGGATCCGAAGAAATTGTGCCCCTGGCCGTTTGAGCGCGTCTATGTCTCCTCGGATATGCGCATTGTGCCGTGCTGCATGATCGCCAACCCCCAAGTCCTGGACCTGGGGGATGCCCGGCGCCTGACGGAGGAATGGAACGGAGACCAGCTCGCGGCCTTCCGGCGCGCCCATCTGCGCGGCGAGATTCCGAGCGTGTGCCAATCCTGCTACAAGGCTCGCGACAAGGGCCGCGATCAATGACGCGCTTCGACCCGACAGCCATCGGCTCTGATGTGCCGCGGTCGGGCTCTCAGTACCTTGCCCGTCGGTTTGCGGAAGGGATCGTGAAGCTCTTCGGGCTCAATCGTCCCGGATTTCTCTCGACAGAAATTGTGCAGCACATTCATCCCATCTGCCGGATTCCAACCCGTGTGGGGCCCTTGTCGTGCGTGGGTGGGCACGGCCGGCTGCGATGGCGAGCCCAGACGTTTTATACGGAAGAGCCAGAAACGATCAAGTGGCTGGAAGGGATCGGCTCCCAAGGGATACTCTGGGATATCGGCGCGAACGTGGGCCTCTACGGCATCTATGCGGCCATGGTGGCCGGTTGCCGGGTCTTGGCCATTGAGCCGGAGGCGCAAAACTACGCCATCCTCTTGGAAAATATTCTTCTCAACCGCGTCCAGCATCTTGTGGAAGCGACGAACATCGCCGTCACTCGCCGATTCGGGATCGGGCGGTTGCATGTCCATGCGCTGACGAAGGGCGGAGCGTATAATCAGTTCCACTCCCACAATGGCAGCTCGGTGAGCCCCGACGCATCAGGAGCGAACCCGATTACGCAAGTGCAGCTCGGGGTTGCGCTGGATGATCTCATCGGGCAGTTTGGATTCGCGCACCCGACCCATCTGAAAATTGACGTGGACGGCAACGAGCCGGAAATCATCGAGGGTGCTCAGCAGCTGCTTCGCAACGCGCAGTGTCGCAGCGTGCTCATTGAGATCCAACGAGGTGATCCTCGCCATGAACAGATCGTCACCGTGTTGCAGCAGTGCGGGTTTCGCTGCGTGTCCGAACGATCCAATTGGGAATCCAGAGCCAATCGGCAGCGGGAACGAGAGCACCCAGCCACAAACATGATCTTTACGCGACCAACATGAGAGGGGGGATCAGCTGATGTCGGGGCAGGGGCCCATCAAGAAAGTGCTGCTCATCAATCCGCCTGGGAAATGCCATTTACGGAAAGACGGCTCGTTGGGCGAGCGCAAACATTGCACCCCGCCGCTCGGCTTGGCGTATCTGGCCGCCAATCTCCTCCGGCATGACTTCGACGTGGAGGTTCTCGATATTCTTGCGGAAGGCTATGCGCAAGAGGTGTTCCTCGACCCCTTCATTCTCTATGGATTGAGCATGCAAGAAACCTTGGAGCGGGTGAAGCGAGCGAAACCGGATCTCATCGGCATCAGCGTATTGTTCTCGAATCGCGCCAAGGAAAGTTTTGAGCTCGTGGAGGCGATTAAGCGCGAGTTACCGGACGTTCCCATCGTGATGGGCGGCCAGCACCCGTCAGGGCTGCCGGTCGATGTCATGAAGAGGTCCGAGGTCGATTATGTCCTGATCGGTGAAGCCGAAACCTCCTTTGCGCAATTGCTGTATAGCTTGAATGGCCACGGGCCGATTGAAGAGGTCCCGGGGCTGTACTATCGACGAGACGGGCAAATCCTGAATACCTTGGGCGAGAGAAAACCGGTGATCGCTGGTGAAGGATGGAACTACTTTTACCTCAAGGACTTTCCCAATCCGCGGCAGCTGGCGGAACTGTCGTACCCGGCCTGGCATCTCTTTCCCATGGACGCCTATTGGAAGTCTGAGGTGCGGATCGGCGGAGGCGATATCGTCAGGGAGCGGTTCGCTGTAATGATCAGCACCAGAGGCTGCCCCCATACGTGTGATTTCTGCACCTCGCCGCTGATGGGGGGCTATAAAGGCTACCGGATGCGCACCAATGAAGATGTGGTGCAAGAAATCCGGTGGCTCATCGATACCTACAAGATGGAAGAGATCCAGTTCCTCGACGACAACTTCTTCGTCAGCAAGCCACGCGTCAAACGACTCCTCAAAGTGCTGGCAGCGGAGTTTCCCGACACCGTCTTCAGCGTTCCGGCCGGCACCGAGGTCAATGCGCTGGATACCGAAGTGATTGACCTGATGGCGCAAGCGAATTTTCACAAGGTGACGCTGGCGGTTGAGGCGGGGGACCAGACCGTGCAGAACGCCCGTGTGGATAAGAAGGTCAACCTGAGCCGTGTCCCCGAGGTCGTCGACTATATCCGTAAAAGCGGCATGCAAACACGCGCTCTGTTCATGATCGGATTTCCAGATGAAACGCGAGAACAGATCAACCGAACCGTGCAGATGGCGCTCACATTGGATGTGGACGATTTCTATCTCTCGCTCTGCACCCCCTTGCCGGGCACGCCGTTGTATGACGAGTGCCTGCGGCGGGGCCTGCTCTACGACGACTTCGATGTGAACAACCTGCGCTACTCGGTTGCGAATATCAAGCTGCCGGATATCAGCCGCGAAGAGCTGGAAAGCATCCGTCGCAATGTCTGGGTGCAGTATAAGTCGAACCAAACGTCACAACTGCAATACACGGCCATTAAGCGGCCCTTTAAGGAGTTTAAGGGTACCTCGGAATACGAGAACGCCGGATTTAAGGAAGCGCCAAAGCATTTGCGGGAGACTCAGACGCAAGAATCGCAAGGCGAGCAGCAGAAGTAGGCACGACACTCATGGCCATGACTCAGGTCGTTAAACGCGCCGCGCCGGCGCCATCCACCCGAGAGGGCTTCGCCCGCCAGTATCTCGCCACGCTCAGCCGCTGCCTCAACGCCCTGGACCTGGACCACATCGGCCGCGTGATCGAGGTGCTCGAGCGGGCGTGGATCGCGGATGCGCAAATTTTCCTTGCGGGAAACGGCGGCAGTGCCGCGACCGCGTCACACATGGCGAACGACCTGTCGAAAACCGTCGCCGGGGATCCGGCCGACGGCCGTCGCGGATTCCGCGCTATTGCGCTGACGGATAACGTGCCGTTGATCACGGCCTGGGCGAATGACGCCCGCTACGATGACATTTTTGCCGAGCAGCTTCGGGTGCTCGCGCGGCCCGGCGATGTACTCGTGGTGATTTCCGGCAGCGGCAACTCACCGAATGTCGTGCGGGCTGTCGAGCGAGCACGCGAACGAGGAGTGACGACGATCGGGTTCTTGGGCCGCAATGGCGGGCGTCTTGCCAAGTGTGTGGACCTCGCCATCGTGGTCGCGGAACAAGGGTACGGGCCGATCGAAGATGTGCATTTAGCACTCAATCATCTGCTCACCGGCTATTTCCAGCAGTGGGTGACCGCTCGCCAGGGTCTTCGGAAGATTTCAAGCGGCTCGTCTGCCTGCCATGAGGGCTGATCAGCATGCCGCGTGAGAGCGTTGCCGAACAGGGGCAGGGGTTTGAACTGGGATCGCGACGCGTGGGCCCAGAACACCCCTGTGTCATCATCGGCGAGGTGGGGCTTGCGCATGAGGGAAGTCTTGGAGCCGCGCATGCCTTCCTGGATGGCATTGCGAATGCCGGCGCGGATGGGGTCAAATTTCAAACCCACATCGCAGAAGCCGAAAGCACCCCCCAGGAGCCCTTTCGGCTTCGCGGCAGCCATCAGGACGCGACCCGCTATGACTATTGGAAGCGAACCGCCTTTACGGAATCCCAATGGCGGGAACTCGCCGCCCATGCCCGTGAACGAGGGTTGCTCTTTTTAAGCTCTCCATTCTCGGTGGAGGCGGTCAACCTGCTCAGCCGCGTCGGGGTGCACGCCTGGAAAATCGCATCCGGTCAAGTCACCGATGTGCCGATGTTCGAACAGATCCTCGAAACCGGGCTGCCGATCCTGCTCTCGAGCGGCATGAGTACGCTCGCAGAGATTGACCAGGCGGTGCAGAGCATTGCGGCGCATCGACGCCCGTTTCTGATCTTTCAAACCACCTCCTGCTATCCCTGCGCACCGGAAAAGATTGGTCTGAATATGTTATCGGAGTTTCGCCAGCGCTATCACTGTTCTGTGGGCTTCTCAGATCACTCAGGCACCGTCTATGCCGGCTTGGCGGCCGCCATGCTCGGGATCCAGATGCTGGAGGTCCACGTGACCCTCAGTCGGGAGATGTTCGGCGCCGATGTCTCCTCCTCCATTACGCTGACCGATCTGCGACAGGTGGTCGAGGGGGTGCGCTTCATTGAACGCCTGCGCGCGCATCCCGTGGACAAGGATGCACTGGCGCGTGAACTGGAACCCATGCGGCTGTTGTTTTGTAAGAGCCTGGTGGCGCGCAAAGCGCTTTCGGCAGGCACGGTGGTGGAGGCCGCCCATCTGACCACCAAGAAGCCGGGGACGGGAATCGCCGCCAATCGTATGCACGAAATGATCGGGCGGCGCTTACGGCGAGATGTGGCGGCGGATGAAATGCTGCGAGAAGAGGATTTCGAACGCCGCCCAGAGCCGGCAGGGATGGCGCGCCCTCGATGAAACGTCGCGTGTGCGTGGTCGTCACCGCACGACCCAGCTACTCTCGCGTGAAGTCTGCGCTCCAAGCCATTGCGCAGCATCCGAACCTGGAGCTTCAGCTCGTGGTCGCGGCTTCAGCGCTGCTCGATCGCTATGGGACCACGGTCGATCATATTACCAACGACGGTTTTCAAATTGCCGCGCGGGTGTATATGTTGCTCGAGGGGGAGAATCTCGTCACCTCTGCGAAAACGACCGGGCTTGGCATCGTGGAGTTCGCCACGGTCTTCGATAACCTCAAGCCGCATGTGGTCGTCACGGTCGCCGACCGCTATGAAACGCTCGCGACGGCCGTGACGGCCTCGTACATGAATATCCCCCTGGCCCATATCCAGGGCGGCGAAGTCACCGGTTCCATCGATGAAAAGGTCCGCCACGCCGTGACCAAGCTGGCGAACTTCCATTTTGTCGCAACGGAAAAAGCCGGCGAGCGCGTCATTCGCATGGGCGAAGATCCCAAGACCGTGTTCGTTACAGGCTGCCCCTCCATTGACCTGGCAGCCCAGGTGAAAGCACGTCCGCAGATGGACTTCGATCCGAGCCTCAAGTACGGAGGGGTGGGCGCCCGCTTGGATTCCACCAATGGCTACCTGGTGGTCATGCAGCATCCCGTGACGAGCGAATATGAGGTGGCTCGGCGACATATCACCGAGACGCTTGAGGCGGTTCGCGAGTTGGATGTACCGGCGTTCTGGTTCTGGCCCAATGCGGATGCGGGTTCGGACGGCACCGCCAAAGGTATCCGGGTTTTTCGAGAGACCGAACACGCGCCCCAGATTCGATTCTTCAAAAATATGGGCCCGGAGGATTTCTTGCAGCTGGTGTCTCACAGCCGCTGCGTGGTCGGCAATTCCAGTGTGGCCATTCGGGAGTGTTCCTTTCTCGGCGTGCCCGCCGTCAACATCGGCACGCGGCAGGCCGGACGCGATCGAGCGCCCAATGTGGTCGATGTCGGCTACGACCGTCGTGAGATCGCCAAGGCCGTTCAGGCGCATTTGGCGAACGGACGCCCAGCGCCAAGCACGCTCTACGGTGACGGGAAATCCGGGCAACGAGTGGCCGACTTGCTTGCGACCGTCCCGCTCTCCATTGAGAAGCGCCTCACCTACTAATGCCCATGCGGACGCTCGGCATTATTCCAGCGCGAGGCGGCTCCAAGGGGGTGAAACGAAAAAATCTTCGTCTCATTGCGGGACGGCCGCTGATCCACTACACGATTGATGCGGCCAGGCAAAGTCGGGCGCTGACCCATGTTGTGACCACGACCGACGATGCCGAGATTGCCGCGGTGGCGGAGGCGGCGGGTTCAGCGGTGCTGATGCGTCCTGCAGCCTTGGCGGCGGATGATACCCCCATGCTGCCGGTGGTGCAGCATGCGCTCAGCGCGCTCGAGCCCAAACTCGGACGGTTCGATGCGGTGGTCGTCCTGCAGCCCACCACGTTATTGCGGACCAGCGAGGACATTGACGCCGCAGTGGAGCTGCTGGAGACGACGCGCGCCGACTCGGTCATCAGCGTCTATCAAGTGGGGGATTACCACCCCAGCCGGATGTATCAGCTCGTTGAGAACCGCCTGGTCGCGTTCCAACCGGAGCCTCCGGCGCGGATCAGGCAGGGACTCCCGCCGTTGTATCATCGCAACGGGGCGATTTACGCTTGCCGCCGCGACCTGATTGATGAAGGCGGGACCTTGATCGGACCTGACGCGCGGCCCTACCTCATGCCTCGCGAGCGATCCGTCAATATCGATGACGAGTTCGATCTGTTGACCGCCGAGCTGCTGGTGCAGCATCTGCGCGGCAAGCGAACCGGTTCCACGCCCACTCATGCGCATTCTCAACGCTGAGCCTCAGCAGTACAGCGGGGAGGCCCGCCGCATTCTCGCCGCGATCGGCGAGGTGGTTGACGCGCCGCTCTCACAAGCCGAGTTGCAAGAACGTATCCATGGGTTCGACGTGGTCATGGTGCGCTTAGGATTGCAGGTTGACCGTGCGGTGATTGATGCGGGTTCGCATCTGCAGGCCATTGTGACAGCGACGACCGGCCTCGATCATATTGATGTCGGCTACGCCAAGACACGGCAGGTTGACGTGTTAAGTCTTCGAGGAGAAACCGAGTTCTTGCGGTCGATTCATGCCACGGCGGAACATACCTGGGCGCTGCTCTTGGCGCTCATTCGGCACCTTCCCGAGGCGGTTGTGTCGGTTCGCCAGGGCCAGTGGAATCGCGATGCCTATCGAGGGCGGGAACTCTCTGGGCGTCGGCTCGGCATCATCGGGTTGGGTCGCATCGGAGAACAAGTGGCCCGCTACGGCCAGACCTTTGGCATGTCCGTGGCGGCATTCAGCCCGGGTCGAGAGGAATGGCCTGACGGGGTCGAGCGTTGTCAGCAGTTGGAGCAGCTTTTGCGCCGCTCAGACGTGCTGTCGATCCATGTGCCGTTGATGCCTGCCACATCCGGCATGCTCGGATCACGGGAATTGGCGCTGTTGCCGGCGGGGGCGGTCGTCGTGAATACGGCGCGCGGCGGCGTGCTGGACGAAACCGCCCTTATGGAACGGCTGACCTCAGGGCATTTAGCAGGAGCGGCGCTGGATGTCATTAACGGGGAATTGGATGCCACGGCACGATTGCAGAGCCGTCTCGTGGAATTTGCCCGCACGCATCCGCAATTGCTCATCACTCCACACATCGGCGGTGCGACGGTCGAATCGATGGCGCGCACGGAAATCTTTATGGCCGAAAAATTACAGCGCTGGGTCGAAGCCAAGCGTCGGACCAGCCCGTGTGCGGTGTCATGAGCGCTTCCACGCTGAAAATTGTGATTCGCGATCTGCTGCAGGAGACAGGATTCATGCCCTGGCTCGTGCGGGCGCGTCTGCGGGGTCCGCTCGCCGCTACGTGGCGCGGCCTCACGCACCCGCGCACGATCCGCGATCAGTGGGATGTGCGGCGTGATTACCGGGCATTCCGGCGGCAACACCGCGCCTTGCTGGCGTCCGGTGCGCCTTCCGTAGGGCGCGCCAAACGATTACTGGTGGTGAGCCTTTCGGATTGGGTCCTGCAGGTGAAGACCGAGTCGATCCTGACCAAAGCGCTGCAGGCGCGGGGCTACGAGCCGCTCATGGTGACCCACAGCGAAGCCACCTGGGCGCGCCGCTACTACCGCCTGTTCGGATTGAATCGGTGGGTGCTCTTTGACCAAAAGATCGAAGAGATTCCGATCACGCTCGTCACCCAGGATCTCGAGCACTTCCTGAACCAAGCATCGTCCATTCAAGCCATCAAAAAATTTCAATATCGCGGGGTGAATATCGGCCGCCAAGTGCTTGCGACGATGACGCGCAGCCTCTATGCGAGCTGCGATGTCACCTCGGCCGATTTTCGACGGCGATTGCGGACGGCCCTGCGTCAGTCCTTGCGGTCGGTCCTCGCTGCAGAGCGATTGATCGACGAGTATCGGCCGGACGCGGCCCTCTTTCTTGAGAAAGACTACCTGGGGATCGGCTCGTTGTATGACGTGTCCCTGAACCGCGGCGTGGATACGGTCCAGTGGTGCTTGGCCCATCGCGACGATAGCTTCATGCTCAAGCGATTTTCTTCTGAGACGCGCAATCTGCATCCGAAATCGCTCTCGGCGACGACGTGGGAGGCGCTCTCCCAAATGCCATGGACTGCGGAGCATGAGGCGGCGCTGGAGAGGGAATTCACGTTGCGGTATCGCGAGGGGAAGTGGGTCAGCTACTACAACCGCCCCGCAGGATCGGTCAAACCCCCTCAGGAAATTCGACGGCAGCTGGGGTTGGATCCGTCCAAAAAGACCGCGGTCGTCTTTTCGCATGTGCTGTGGGATTCCACGTTTTTTTGGGGCGAGGATCTCTTCGATGATTATGCCGAATGGTTGGTCGAGACGGTGAAGGTCGCCTGCCGCAATCCGGCTGTCAATTGGGTGATCAAGCTGCATCCGGCCAACGCATGGAAATTAATCCGCGAGGGGGTTCGAGGGGAACTATACGATCGTCGGTTGCTGCAGGAGCGGGTGGGCGCTCTGCCCGCCCATGTCCAAATCCTCGATCCAGATGCGGATCTCAATACCTACGCGTTGTTTGGGTTGACGGATTACTGCGTCACCGTCCGCGGCACGATCGGCACCGAAATGGCCTGCCACGGCATCCCTGTGTTGACGGCGGGAACCGGACGCTATTCAGGGTTTGGTTTCACCATCGATTCCTCCAGCCGGGACGCGTACGTGCAGCGATTGGCGCGCATTCAGGACATTCCGCCGCTCAGCGCAGCGCAGGTCATCTTGGCGAAAAAATACGCGTACGGAATTTTTGTGCTCCGTCCCTGGAAGGTGAGCTCATTTGAGAATACCTATTTGCCGCTGCGAGTCGGGGGGCACCCCTTAGATCATAATCTCGATATGGTCCTGCGTTCCCCCGAGGAATTCGCCACCGCGCCTGATTTGCGGGCATTTGCGCAGTGGGTCTGCGACGCCCATGATCTTGATTTTCTTTCCGCCCAACCTCGCGCAGGTGCGCCGACGCCCGCCGCGCTTCCTCTCAGCGAAGCGCCTGTGGTCGCCAGGGCGGCATAGCCAACAGGCCCGATGCATGCTCTCACGTATCGCGCTTCTATTCGCAGGAACCTGACGTAATGTGCGGAATTGCTGGAATCGCCAATCCACATGAGCCGGTGCAACTGGTGCCGATGCTGGCATGCCTCCGACACCGCGGGCCCGATGAAGGCGGGCAGTACCACGATCCGGATGCGCCTGCCCATCTCGGCATCCAACGGCTGCGCATTATCGATCCGGCGGGCGGGAAGCAGCCCATGACCAACGAAGATGGCACGATTTGGGTCGTGTTGAACGGAGCCATCTATAATGCGCCGGAGTTGCGCGCGACCCTCATCGCAAAAGGCCATCAGTTTCGCAGCGCCCACTCCGACACCGAAGTGCTGGTCCATCTCTATGAGGAGCAAGGGGATGATATGGTGCGGGCGCTCAACGGCATGTTCGCGTTTGTGCTCTACGATCGTCATCGTCGACGATTGTTTGGGGCACGCGATCGCCTGGGCATCAAACCGCTCTATTACACGCGCTGCGGGGGCTTTGCATTCGCCTCAGAGCTCAAGAGCCTGCTGACGCTGCCATCGGTGCGCCGCCAGCTCTCATTGTCGGCGGTGTTTCATTTTTTGAGCTTGAACTATGTGCCGGGCGCCCAATCGATCTTCGAGGATATCCAACGGCTTCCTCCAGGCTGTCAGTTCAGCTACGGCCTTGACCAGGAACAGCTGGAGGTCGTCCGATATTGGCGGCCAGAGTTCGCACCGGACCCAGACCGGTCGTTGACGGAATGGGTGGACCGCATTCGCACCACGCTTGCCGAGGCCGTGCGTCGGCAAACGCTCAGTGATGTCCCTCTTGGTTGTGCGCTCTCCGGCGGGATTGATTCTGCGAGTCTTGTCGGACTTCTCGCGCAGCAGGGGGTGGCCCCGCTGCGCACGTATACGCTCGGGTTCGCAGGGTCGGATGAAGAGGCCTTCTCAGAATGTGCGCTGGCCAGGACGGTAGCCGAACGCTGGTCGACCGAACACCATGAAGTGATCTTAACCGCTGAGACTTTGCTGAAGGATTTACGCCAAATGGTCTGGCACCTTGATGAGCCGTATGGCGGAGGATTGCCATCCTGGTATGTCTTTCAGCGCATGGGCCTTGATGTGCGGGTTGCCCTCACCGGCACCGGCGGCGATGAGCTCTTCGGCAACTATGGTCGCTCGTATTTGCTCGATATGCACCCGTTCGTTCGCTTTGCGCGCTTCGCAAGACGAGGCAAGACCTTGCACGCGACCTCGCCGCGAGACCTCTTTCGCCAGTGCTTCTTTGACCCCATGCACGTCTTCAGCGACGACGTCAAACGAGCGGCGGTCTGCGAGGCGTGGAGCGCAACCCTGCCCGGCACCGCCGAGGTTTTCTACGACATCTACGCGGCGGCGAACGCTTCCCATGCGCGCGATCGGGTCGCGTATCTCGACTACTCGACCCAGCTGCCGGATGAATTTCTCCTCATGACCGATCGATTCTCCATGGCCCATGCGGTTGAGGCGCGTGTCCCCTTTCTGGATCATGAGCTCGTGGAGTTGCTGGGTCGAGTGCCGGCCGCTATTCGCACGCAGCGTCGCCAGGTGAAGTATCTGCTGAAACAGAGCGTCCAGGACCTCCTTCCAGAGACGGTGCTGCAGGCTCCGAAGCATGGGTTTGTCCTGCCGATGGGTCAGTGGCTGCGGAGCGGCCTCCGGGAGATGACGCAGGAATTGCTCGAGCCGGCGCGGCTCCGCCGGCAAGGGCTCTTGCGCCCGTCGTTTTTTACCCAATTCGTTACACCCCATCTGGAAGGGCGCGCCGATTACACGCATCAGGTATGGACCGCGCTCATGTTTCAACTCTGGCATCAACGCTTTATCGAAGAGGCGATGAGTGAGGCGCCTCTGTTCGCAGGGCCTGCAGGGTCTCGCACGGAGGTCAGCGCGCATGCCTCCTGAACAGGCCGGGTCCGTGTTGCATCTGAGCGCCTGCGATGATTTTGGCGGGTCAGGCCGCGCCGCCTATCGCCTCCACCGGAGCCTGCGACAGGCCGGCTGGACTTCACGGATGTTGGTCGCGCGCCGAGTCACCACCGATCCGGATGTGGCGCGCATTTGGCGATCGCAAGCGTGGCGGATCCTTGATCGGGCCTGCGGAGAGGTTACGGATTGGCTCAGCTGGCAGTATCTGTTTTACCCGTCCTCGTATCTGCTGCCATTCCATCCGTGGTTGCGTCAGGCGGATCTCGTGCAGCTCTACAACCTGCATGGCGGGTATTTCAGTCTGCCCGCGCTGCTCGCTCTTGACCGTCCGTTGGTCTGGCGGCTCTCGGATATGTGGCCGCTCACCGGGCACTGCACGTTTTCGTATGATTGCCAGCGGTGGATGACCGGGTGCGGACATTGCCCCATCCTCTCGGACGACCCCGGTCTGCGTCGCGATACGACGGCGATGCTGTGGCGAATGAAGCGGCATGTCTACAGCCGCTGCCGGAATCTTACCGTGGTCAGTCCAAGCCGGTGGTTGGCCGGCAGGGTTCAGGACAGCCCGCTGCTGCAGCACTGTCCTGTCGTCGTGATTCCGCCGGGAGTCGATGTCGACGTGTTTCATCCGATGCCCAAGGCCGCGGCTCGTCAGCAGCTTGGATTGCCGACCCAGGGCCGGCTGGTGCTGTTCAGCGCGCGGTCATTAGGTGAGCGCCGGAAGGGAAGTGACTGGCTCAAGCCGACGATGGCGCGTCTGTGGCAGCAGGCGGAGATGGCGGATGTTCGCCTGTTGACCGTGGGCGGGGACGTGCCCGACTGGATGCAGTCTGATCGGGTGAGCTCGCTCGGATTTGTCAGTGACGATGCGCGGTTGGCGGCCGCCTATGCCGCCGCGGATGTCCTGGTACTCCCCACGCTGGCGGATAACTTGCCGAACGCCTTGATTGAAAGTCTAGCGTGCGGCACTCCGTGCGTCGCGTTCGATGCAGGCGGATGCAGCGAAGTCGTCAAATACCCGGAAACGGGCTATCTGGCGAAGCCGGCTGATGCGGATGATCTCTTGCGCGGACTGCAGCTCCTGCTGGCCGACCAACCCTTGCGAGAGGCGATGGGACAGCGGGGGCGACGTCTTGCGGCAGCGGAACACGCCAGCGATCTCCAGGCCCAGCGTTATGCGGACCTGTATTGGCGCCTGATCCCCCGCGACTCAAGACCCGATGCTACACCGGATCGAGCCACACGAGTCCAGCGAATGATAGCAGAGGAGGCGCGCTGCGCAGCATGAAAGCCGTGATTCTCGCCGGGGGTCGGGGCAGTCGATTGGCTGAAGAAACAGTACTCAAACCCAAACCGATGACGGAGATCGGAGGCCGGCCGATCCTCTGGCACATCATGCGCCACTACGCCCACTTCGGGATTCGCGAATTCGTGATCGCCCTCGGGTATCGCGGCGAAGAGATTAAGCGTTATTTTCTCAACTACAGAGCTCTGAACAGCCATCTCACCATTCGGCTGAAGGACGGGCATCTACAGATTCATGATGGCGAGATGGAAGACTGGACCGTGCATTTGGTGGATACCGGCCTGCAGGTCTCGACGGGGGGCCGGATTAAGCGCCTGGCACCTTGGCTGCAGGACGGGCCATTTCTCCTGACATACGGCGACGGGGTCGCAGATATCGATGTGAACAAACTCCTCAAGTTTCATCAAGCCGAGGGACGTTTAGCCACAGTGACAGCCGTGCGTCCGCCGGCACGGTTTGGCGGGCTGATCTTTCGGGAGAGCGCCGTCGAGGAGTTCATTGAGAAACCACAGATTGGCGAAGGATGGATCAATGGGGGGTTCTTCGCGCTTGAGCCGGGCGTGTTGAACTACATTGATGGAGATGACTCCATTTTTGAGCGCGAACCTCTGGAGCGGTTAGCGAAAGACGGACAACTCAGCGCGTTTAAGCACGAAGGGTTCTGGCAGTGCATGGATACACGACGCGATCTCGAGCTGTTGGAATCCTTGTGGCAGACCTCAGCGCCATGGAAGGTGTGGGCATGAGCACGTGGTGGAAAGGCCGTCGGGTGTTGGTCACGGGGGCCACAGGACTCCTCGGCTCCTGGTTGAGCAAAGCCTTGGTCGAACGCCAGGCGAGCGTGACGGCGCTGGTCCGCGATGCTGACCCACAATCCGAGTTCTTTCGCAGCCGAATCGTTGAGCAGATCGGGGTGGTCAGCGGCGAATTAGAAGATTTACGCGCCCTGGAGCGAGCCATCAATCAATACGAAATCGACACCGTGTTCCATCTCGGCGCCCAGACGATTGTGACGGCGGCCGATCGCGCGCCATTGGCTACCTTCGAGTCGAACATCCGGGGAACGTATAACCTGTTGGAGGCCTGCCGTCGCTATCGTGATCTCGTTCAACGAGTCGTGGTGGCGTCCAGCGATAAAGCGTACGGCCAACAGCAGGAAGCGTATCGAGAAGACATGCCGCTCGATGGGCGGCGACCGTACGAGGTGTCAAAAGTCTGCGCAGAGATGCTGGCCGTCTCCTACCACCGCACCTACGAGCTGCCGGTGGCCATGAGCCGATGCGGGAATCTCTACGGCGGAGGAGACTTGAACTGGAGCCGCCTCATCCCCGGCACGATTCGATCGCTCGTAGCCGGTGAGCGCCCCATCATTCGCAGCAACGGTCAATTTATCCGGGACTACCTCTACGTTGAAGATGCGGTGGAGGCGCTCCTCCGGCTAGCCGAGCAGCTCCATCAACCCGGCGTGCGCGGACAATCATTTAATTTCAGCGCGGAGCAGCCGCGGACGGTCTTGGAGATGGTGCGGCTGATCCAGCGGCTGATGGGGTCTGAGACCTTGGAACCGGTAATTTTAAATGAGGCCCCGGGCGAGTTGATCACCCAAACGTTATCGACGCGTAAGGCCAACGAGATGCTCGAATGGCAGCCCCGTTGGGAGCTGGAAGACGCCCTGACCAAGACAATCCACTGGTACCGCAGTCTCCTCATTCCCGCAACGGTCGTCCCCTGAGGACGTGTATTCGCCATGGCCCGTCGAGCCTTGATTACTGGCGCCACCGGATTTCTTGGCGGGCACCTGATTCAGGCGCTTGATCGCGATGGATGGACGCTGACCGCGCTCGTGCGATCGCGCGAGCGGTGGCGCGCGGCGGGTCCCATGCCGCAGCGCGTGGAGGTCCTCGAGGCGGATCTTGGTTCTGATGCGCCGCCGTCCGGACGTCTGGAGGCCGTCGATGTCGTCTTCCACTTGGCGGCGGCCGGGACCCACCACCGCCCAACCGATACGCTCGAGGAGCTGCTCAAGGTGAATGTGCTCGGCACGCAACGGGCGATCGAGCTGGCGAGGTGCCTGCAGGCTCGCCGCTTCATCTATCTGGGCTCTTGCGCTGAATATGGCGCGGGCAGTTTCCTGACGGAAGACCAACCCCTGGCGCCGCGATCGCTCTATGGGATTTCGAAGGCCGCGGCAGGCCAGGCGGCTCAAGTGTTGGGGCCGCAGGCTGGGTTGGAGGTCGTCTGGCTGCGGGCTTTTACGCCGTTTGGTTCCCATGCGCCGGCGGGCAGCCTGATGGCGGATGTGATTCACCACGCCTTGGAGGGGCGCGATATTCCTCTGACCGCCGGCGATCAACGGCGGGATTTCCTCTACGTGGATGATCTCATCGAGGCGCTGAAGTTGGCGGCGGTGCATTCGCAGGCGGCGGGGCGCATTCTGAATGTGTGCACAGGCAGGGAAACCTCCGTTCGAGATGTGGTGGACTTGATCCTTCGTGTGATGGGTCATCCGGTGCGGCCGCTCTTTGGCGCGCTGCCGTATCGACATGGCGAGCCGGGCAGCGTGTCAGGCCATCCGGGGAACGCGAGACAGGTGCTGGGCTGGACGGCGAAGACCAGCTTGGAAACCGGCGTGCGCCAGACCGTCGAGTGGTATCGCCAGCGCCATCACGCGGCTGCGGCAGCCTTGACGCGATGAAGATCTTAGCCTTGAACGATGACGAGATAGGCGGCGGAGCCGCCCAGCTGTTTCAGCGAACGAACGCGATTCTTCGACAGGCAGGGCATGAGGTGATCGCCGTCACTGGAGACAGCATTGAGCCGGCCCGCCCGGCCAATCGTATTCGCCGAGAGCTGCAGACGAATCTTCGGCAACTGCATCATCCCGCGCTGCTGGGCTATCTGGCGGAGCTCTTAGCCAAGCATCCGGTTGAGATCGCGCACGTGCATAATGTCCATGACCGGCTCAGTCCGCAGGTGTTCCCGTTTCTGAAGCGGCGAGGCATCCCGATCGTCTATCAAGTGAACGATTACCATTTCTTTTGTAACACGCATTATGCGTATAATTGGCGCCTCGATCAGCCCTGCAAGCGGTGTCTCGGCGGCAACGCGTTCTGGGCGTTCCGCTACGGCTGCGTCAACTACGTCCGAAAAGGCCGCGCGGATCAAGCCGTGCTGCAGGGACTCACCCGTCTTGGGTTGCAGATGACGAAACCGTGGCGAGCGGTCGATCTGTTTCTGGTGACCAGTCAGCAGGCCGCAGCCCTCCTCTCCGAATGGGGGGTGGATGCGTCACGCCAGTATCGGATCTTCAATGCGGTCCGCATGGAGGAATTTGAGGGGCCGTCGACCATCGGAGAGGAAATTGTGTTCTACGGGGCGTCCTTGCGGAACAAAGGGGTGGACACCTTCTTGAGTGCGCTCGAATACCTGGAGCCTGGCTCGCGCATCGGGGTGTACTTGATCGGGCTGAGTCCAGACCTGGAAGCCCGCCTGCGAGCCTGCGCCGAGCGTCGCCATTTGCAGGTGCGCATCGATTCAAGCGTGCGGTGGCAGAACGGACTTCGTGGGCGCGTCGCCTCGGCGCGGGCCGTCGTCGTGCCCTCGCAGTGGTGGGTCACATCTGAGAATGTCGTGTATGAAGCCATGCTCCTGGGCAAGCCGGTCATCGTCAGCCGCATGGGGGGCAACGCGGAACTCGTCGAGCACGGAAAGACCGGATTTCTCTTCGAGCCGCGCAATGGGCAAGAGCTCGCCAAATACATGAATCTGCTCTCCAGCGATCGGGCCCTCGCGGAAGACCTTGGGCGAACCGCCGGCGCCAGATCCCGTGAACGGTTCGCGGAAACCCAGCTGCTGAAGCGCCTCGGCGGGGCCTATGCCCGCGCACAGGAGCTGGCCGGCCGATGACGCAGCCGCTCGTCTCCATCATCACGGCGTCCTACAATCAAGGACAATTCATTGAGGACACGCTGCGGTCGGTTCGAGATCAAGACTATCCCAAGGTCGAGCACATCGTGATTGACGGAGCCTCGACGGATCAGACCGTCGACATCCTGAAGCGGTACGCAGGGACCTATCCCATGCGGTGGATCTCCGAGCCGGATCAGGGCCATGCGGACGCGCTGTGCAAGGGATTCCGGCAGGCCAACGGCGACATCCTCGCCTGGTTGAATTCAGATGATGTGTATCTGCCGGGAGCGATTCGGCAGGCGGTCGACATCTTCCAACGCTATCCGGACACGGATCTGGTGCACGGCGATATCTGGGTGATTGACGCGGATGGGCAGGTATTGTCCAAACGTCGGCTGACCTTATTGGACACCTATGATTTTGTCGGACAGGGGAACTGCCTCGCGCAGCCGGCCACGTTCTGGACCCGCCGCATCTATGACCGCGTGGGGGGGATTGACCCGCGGTATTATTTTCAAATGGATCTGGAATTTTTTATCCGCGTGGCGGCCGTCGGGCGGCTGCGGCACCTGCGGGCGTACCTTGCCAAGATGCGCATTCATCCGGATGGAAAGATGGTCAAGGCTGAACAAATTCGATTGAAAGAACTCGGGGAGCTGCAGAAACTGTATCTCACGCGAGCAGGGGCTCGAGATTTGTGGGGCTTGCGGTATACGCGTCCCTTCTTGCTCAGCCGGCAATTTATGCGGTTTGCGTTGCAGGGCGATTTCCTGTATGCGAGCCGTAAGGTCTGGCAGCGCATGTGCGACGGCCGTCTCTTTCGGGAATCCAGGAGGTAGCGACGATGGTCATGACAGAGCCACAGCAGGTGAGCAGGGATCGCATGAGCACAGAGCAGGTCACGGTTGCCATTGTTATTCCCACAAAGGGGCGTCCGAATGATCTCGCAGAGACCGTGCGGTCCATTGCGGCGCAGACGCGCGCTCCCCACGAACTCATCATCGTCGATCAGAGTCCTGCGAGCTGCGAAGACAGGGTTCGACAGCTGACGGCGGGCTGTTCGGATCTGCAGCTCAAATATTTTTGGGCTCCGGAAGTTCCAGGGCTTGTGCAAGCGCGCGAAAAGGGGGTGCAGGCTGCCTCCAGCAATGTCATCTTTTTTATCGACGATGACGTCACGCTGGATCCGGACTGCATTCACGCCCTCATCGAACGGTATCAGGAGCTCCCGAACGTCGCCGGCATTTGCGGAGTCGATATCGGCGGGGCAGAGGTGCCCTGGTGGCTCGTGCTGGCTCGCCGCGCGTATATGCTGGGGGCCTTCAAGGACGAGCGGAGCGTCATGAACAAGCGGTATGCGCAATTGGGCGCGCCTCAAAGTGTTCGACTCTTCAGCGGCGGGTGGATGAGCTACCGACGCTGGGTCTTTGACAAATTCCAATTCGAGGGCAAGTTATGGGGACACCGGTGGAACAGCTCCATCGATTTTAGCTACCGCGTTTCAGCGAGATTCCCCCTTGTCATCGACCCGAAAGTCCGCATTTGGCATCGCCGTCCGTATGGGACGCACACGCCAGAGGAATTTGTGCGCATCAGAGTCTCTGGAACCTTTTTCTTCTTTTCTCGTAATGTCAAACGGAACTTCTGGGGGTGGCTGTCCTTCGGGTGGGTGTTGTGCGCCATTTTCATTCGAAGTGTCTGGCGCGGACTCCAGACGAAGGCCCTGCCGAGGACCTTACGGACCTTTTTTGAGGAATTACGCAAGGGCTTTGCCTATCTGCGGCACCCGTTCCCGGGCTCCTACTGATCATGCGGCGTCAGTGGCGACCCCAGTTACTTGGGTATTGGATCTACGCGGGCGGCCGCACCGTGTTACGGGCCACCGGACTCATTGAGTGGTTCAGGCCGATCGCCGCGGCCACGGCGGCCCGATGGGTCTATCGAGCCGCGACGGATGGCTCGACACCCGTCGTGATTCATGGCCACCAGATGGTGCTGGCGCCGGAGCATACGTACGCCTCGCCCGATATGACCGCGGATCGCTACGAGCGGGACACCACGCGGTTATTCGAACGCCTAGTCAAACCTGGCCAGCTTGTGATGGATTTAGGCGCCCACGTGGGGTACTACACCCTGCTGTCAGCCAAGCTTGTCGGTCCCACCGGTCGCGTGTATGCCTTTGAACCGGAATCAAAAAACTACGCGCTGTTACAACAGAATATTGCGCGCAACGGATACCAGAATGTGACCGCGGTCAATAAGGCGGTCGCGGATGTCAGCGGAGCGCGGGAGCTGTTTTTAAGCGGTCTGGATAACGGATTTCATAGCCTCTTTCAGCTCAAGCTGCGTCAAGCGCCCGACGCCCAGCCGACGGTCATCGAGGCCGTGACGCTGGATGACTTTCTCGAAGGCCTGGGGTGGCCTCGAGTCGATCTGATCAAGATGGATATCGAGGGCGGAGAACTCACCGCGCTTGAAGGCATGCAGCAACTGTTGGCGCGGCAGCCTTCGCTCAATCTCATTGTGGAATTTTGCCCGTGGATTCTGGAAACCTTGGGCGTCAAGCCCGAGCACTTTATTGATCGGTTCGTCGAGCTTGGATTCCGATTGCAGGTGATCGGACGGGAGGGGACCAGCGCGTTGGATCCGCAGGATGCCCCGAAGCTCATTCAGCGGTTGCTTCAAAGCGACGGGTACGCCAATCTCTTCTGTCAGCGAGGATAACGCGCCCATGCGCAGGCTACGAGTGCTGATCTGTGCGTTCGCTTGTCACCCCGACGCGAGCACTGGCGGAGAAGATATTTTAGGGTGGAACCTTGTCCGCCAGATGGCCCGGTCCCACGACGTCTGGGTAGTCACCACCGCTGAGAACCGGGAGGCCATCCTGGCCCATGCGGATTCGGCCGTCGCTCAATCCCTGCACGTTGTCGCCTTCGATTTGCCCAGGTTCTTTCGAGCGTTGCAACATCTTCCAGGGGGCATCCAAGCCTACACCTATGCGTGGCAGCTTGGGATTTATCCGCTCGCCACACGGCTCCACCGAACCTATGCGATGGATTGTTTTCATCATGTCACGTATGCGAACGACTGGATGGCCAGTTTTATCGGCGCGTGGTTGCCGGTGCCGTATTTGCGCGGCCCTGGTGGGGGAGCCCATCGGGTGCCGTACGCATTTCTTCGAGAGTTTTCATTGCGGGGGCGTATCCAGGAATATCTCAGAACGTTGGCCCAACACCTCTTTCGCCTCGATCCGTTTTTTCGCGCGGGACAGCAACGAGCTCGCGCCTTGCTCGTGTGCAACCCGGAGGCACTTCAGGCCATTCCGCATCAATGGCGTCATAAAGCGTCGCCCTTTCCTGTCAACGGCGTGAGCCTGGAAGACCTGGCAAGGCTCGATGCGATTCCCTCGCGTCCTGCCTCCGGCACATTCCGTGTCCTCTCCGCAGGGAAGCTGATCCGATTGAAAGGGTTCCCCTTGGCCATCAGAGCATTCGCGCGCTTCGCCCAGCAGCATCCGAATGCCACGTTCGAGATTGTAGGCAATGGCCCCGACCGCTCGTTTCTCCAACGGGTCGCCCACGACGCGGGGGTCGGATCGCGCATTCAGTTCACTCCCTGGATGCCCCGAGCACAATTCCTGGAAGCGTTGCGCGACTGTGACGTCTTCCTCTTTCCGAGTCTTCGGGACGGGGGAGGAGCCGTGGTGGTCGAGGCGATGGCAGCTGGCCAGCCTGTGATTTGTTTTCAACTCGGCGGCCCAGCGCTCCATGTCACCGAGGAGTGTGGGATCCGGATCACCGCTAACACCGTGGAGCAGTCAGAGCAGGATCTGTGCCGCGCGCTCGAGACCCTGTACCAGCATCCTGAGCTGCGAGCCCGCATGGGGACCGCGGCTCGTCGACGGATTGACGCGCTGTATCGATGGGACCGCCTGGGAGACCAATTAGCCGCTATCTACCGGAGCATTGTGGAGCCCGCCAGAACCGTGAGGGAAGAGGGGCTGAGCGGTGGAGACCGCTCCGCCCTCTCAGAAAGCATGGATGTGGCTTCAGTTCACCCGTAATCGACGCGTCATCGGCGGCTTGCTCCTCTGGACGCTGTTGTGGGCGGGGCTGAATACCGTCGATCCTTCGGGGCATGGGATGACGCGGTGGCTCTCTGAAGTGCGCGGATGCCTTCCGTTACTGGCTGGCGGTCTGGCGGCGATGGTCCTGTTGCGCGGACTCCACGCCTGGGAAGGATGGGAACCCCTCCTGCTCATGGCGGCCTATGGATTGCTTGGGCTTGTCTCGTCGGTATTTTTCTCACCGGATCCAGCCGTCGCCTCCTATTGGGCCTCGCTCTATCTGGCCGTTCCCGTCGTGCTCCTCTGCATCAAGCGATCGGATGTCGGATCGCTCGCGCTGTTATTGAATGTCACCTGGCTCTTTGTCGCGGCCATCGGCAGTCTCCTGGTGGCCATTGCGGTCTGGGCGATCGGGCCCCATGGAGGCCGTTCCCTGTATGCCGCCATCGCCTTCCTGCCTTCCGTGGGAGGGATTCCGATGGTGCGGAGTACCGGGATCGCACGCTATGCCGCGATTATCGGGCTGGTGGCGCTCGCGCGCATTCTCTATGGCCGCCGGTTGATCGTTCGCGTCGCATGGAGTGTCGGTGCGCTCCTGTGTGGATTGATTCTCTGGTACTCCCTCTCTGCAGGGGCCAGCGTGGCCTGTCTTGTCGCGGTTTTCGTCATCCTCTTATTGAGTCGTAATACGCGGCTGATCATGGCCGTGATCGTGATGGGGTTGGGGGCCACGTGGCTCTTTCACGATACGATCTGGAGAAACCTCTTTCGGGCCAAGACCATTGATCATTTCTTTTCGGGTCGGTTCGATATCTGGCGATCCGCCTGGGAGATGCTCATCGATTCCCCGGCACTCGGCTTCGGCTTTCATGCCGATCGCTTGCTCATGGAATGGCCCTTTCACAACCACATCAGCAACGCTTTTCTCCATGCGTTTGTGCAATCTGGCGTGTTAGGCGGCATTCTCTTTGCATTGGCATGGGTGTGGGTCTGTTGGTTGCTGGTTCGCTGGATCCGGGGCACGTGGACCCAGTCGGCGGCCATTCGGCTGACGGTCATGGAAGTGACCGGGGTCATGGTATTTCTCACCCTTCGCGCTCTCTTTGAGTCGTCAGGGGCGTTTTTCGGCGTGGATTGGTTGATCTTGAGCGTCCTTATGGCCTACGTGTTTGCTGTGACTCGGTCCCCAGGGTGTTCTGGACTGGTCTCGGCTGCACCACGTGGACCTGCGAAGGCCTGGCAGACATGACCCAATCGGCGACCCAACTTGCTCCGCCAACGAGACGCACAGTCAGTCAGCCCGCCGCAGGGGCTTCCCACGATGAGCCGCTAGCTCAGGTGCGGCTGCTCGGCGTCCGGGTCCATCCCGTCACCAGCGACACCGCCCTGCGGACCATTGCCACGTGGATCAGCCAGGGCGCTCGCGGCCGATGGGTCATCGCGACCGGCATGCACGGTCTCATGGAGGCCCAGCGAGATCAGTCGTTCAGGCAATTGGTTGAGCAGGCCGACTTGTTTTTACCTGACGGCTATGCGGCAGTCTGGATGGCCCGGCGCCGCGGATTTCGAATCCCGGGAAGGGTGTGCGGCTCAGAGTTGCTCTGGGAATTCTGTCGCGCCGCTGAGGCGACCGGGCATCGAGTCTTTTTCTACGGTGACAGGCAAGAGGTCCTGGAGCGCCTGTGCGCCCGGCTCCTGAGCGCGTTTCCTCGCTTGCGCATCGCGGGAAGCTATGCGCCGCCGTTTCGTCCGCTCACCCCGGCAGAAGACGATGAGATCGTTCGCCATATCAACGCCGCGCAGCCGGACGTTCTCTGGGTGGGCCTGGGCCTGCCAAAACAGGAATGGTGGATCGCGCAGCATCGCCCGCGGCTGCAAGTTGCTGTCTTGGTAGGGGTTGGGGCCGCGTTTAAATTTGTCAGCGGTGACGTGCGTCGGGCGCCTCGCTGGGTCGGCGAGCATGGATTCGAGTGGCTCTGGCGATTCCTCCATGAGCCGCGACGGCTCTGGCGCCGCGCGCTGCTGGATGTGCCACGCTTTACCGTGCTGGCCCTGCAGGAGGATCTGGCCATCCGCTGGGCACGCGTGCACGCCGCGTTCGGTCTCGCGCTGAAGCGAGCCTTTGATATCAGCGTGGCACTCTGCGGGTTGGCCGCCTCGTTTCCCGTGTGGCTCATCCTCATGGCGCTCATCAAGCTCGAGGACGGCGGACCGGTGTTCTACCAGCAGGAACGGATCGGGCAGCACGGCCGACCGTTTCGTGGCATGAAGTTTCGAACCATGATTCCCGATGCCGATGCGCGTTTTGGTCCGTGCCAGGCCACGGAATATGACCCCCGCATCACACGGATCGGCCGATGGTTGAGGCGGACCGCGCTTGATGAGCTGCCGCAATTATGGAACATTCTCAAGGGCGACATGAGTTTCGTCGGACCGCGGGCGTTGGCGGCTGGAGAGGTTGAGGTCCATGCCAACAGCGGCTATGTGCGGCTAGAGGCCATTCCCGGCTATGCGATGCGGCATCGCGTGCGTCCCGGGCTGACCGGCGTTGCCCAGATCTTTGCGCCACGGGATATTCCCCGGCGGCATAAGTTCCGGTACGATCGGGTCTATATCCAGCGGCAGAGTTTCTGGCTCGACCTGCGTCTCATGGCGCTGTCATTCTGGATCACCTTCCGGGCCAAATGGGAGAGCCGTGTGCACAAACTATGAATCACGCAGATGCGATCACGCGGCAGACGGAACGCGCCGCGAGCGCCGCGTTCATCGCGGCCATCATCCTGGGGCTGGTCGTTGGCGCCGCGCCCTTCGGTGCGGGGTGGACGGTGTATGAGGCCACAACTGCGATTGATGTCGGTCGGCGCGCATCAAAGACCGAGAACGGCGTGCTGACCTTTACCATGGAGAATGACGGGCAGATTTTCTCGCCGTACATTCGGAACCCCCAGGTCGTGCGAACAGCGATCGCGCCTCTTGGCATTTCGCTCAGCCCGGAGGCCATCGCCGCCCGCACTCGAGTCTCCCTGGCCGGCACGCAGATCCACATCACGATGCGCTCTCGCGATGCCGCGATGGCAGAACGGGTCGCGAAGGCGCTCGGGCAAGAGCTGGCTCGTTACCTGCAGTCCCTTCCAGAACGGGAGCGGATCGTCGGGACCATTCTGCCGGCCACGATGGTGAAGCCGGTTTCCATGTGGTTTCCCAGCATTCAGCGCGGTGTTGTGACGTTTTTCTCCGTGCTCGTCCTCGCAGTGGGCGTGCGCATGTTCCGGGCCGGGTTCGATCGCCAGTAACTCCGGTATGCGGCGCGCTGCACTGGTTTTCCTCAGCGCGTGTGGTGCGGGGCTCCTTGTCCTCAGAGGAGCCTCTCAGTACGCTGAACGACGCCATCCCGTCAATCCGATTACGGCCAAGTACGGCATCTCGCTGGCGGCCTTCTATCCGGAGCTCTCGTCCCAAGACATTGAGCAGCTCCTGCGTGAAACCTGGTCGCGCCCCCTCATCCTGACGTCGGAGGGCGTGCGAGAGGCTCCGTATCGCGGGACGTATATCCATGTCAGCGAGGACGGTTTTCGGGAGGTCCCCGAACAAGGACCGTGGCCCCCAGATCGTCATCGGTACTTTACCGTGTTTCTCTTTGGCGGATCCACCGTCTTTAACTATGGGGTGCCCGATAACCAGACCATGGCGGCGCATCTTCAAGCACGACTGTCGGCGCGCCGGTCGCCGCTCCCTCCCCGCGTCTATAATTTTGGGGTGGGGTATTATGCCTCCACACAAGAGCGGGAACGGTTCGAGGCGCTGATCCGGCGGGGCATGGTGCCTGATCTCGCGGTGTTTGTCGACGGCATGAACGATTTTCACTATACGCGCGGCGAACCCCCTGTGGCATCGCAGAGCGCGGATCTCAGCGTGCGGGCGCCGGGTCTGCGCGCGGTGCTGATGCAGCGACTTCAGCAATCCCTGCTGGCCAGCGCCCTTCGTCGTGGGCGGAATGTCCTGCTGGGGTATTACACGACTCACCGTCACCAGCGGTCGTTGCCGTTCGTGGGCCAGGCGGTGTCGAGCGCTGTGGAGCGGTATTACAACGACCGCGTGCTCCTGCAGCACGTCATTGATCGCTATCTGGCGAATAAGGCCGCCATCGAATCCCTGGCCCAGCGCGCCGGCGTCCAGACCCTCTTCGTGTGGCAGCCTGTCCCGACCTATCGCTATGATCTTCGCCTGCATCCGTTTGCGAGTGATGGGTTCGGGCAGCACACCTATGGGGTATTTGGGTATCCGCTGATGGCCGAGGAGGTCCGCCGGCATCCCCTGGGGAATAACTTTCAGTGGTGCGCGGATATTCAAGCGAATGCCGCCAGCCCCCTCTACTTAGACAAAGTCCATTACTCCGGGCGGCTGTCACAGTTGGTCGCCGACTGCATTGTGGCCGGACTCCCCGGGCGTCATGCAGTGAAATGAGTTTTGTGTCGTACGATTTCCTCCTCCTGGGCCTCGTTGTCGCCCTCCTCTATTGGCAGCTCGCCCATCGTCAGCAAAATCTGCTGCTGCTGGTCGCCAGTCTGGTCTTTTACGGTTGGTGGGATTGGCGGTTTCTCACACTCTTCATCTTCTCGACATGGATCAATTACCTCTGTGGTCTCTTCGTCGATCGATCGCGCCGACCCGCGCTCTCATCAGCCGGCCGAAACAGCATCCTGGCAGTGACCCTGGGGTTGGATCTGGGGATCCTGGCGCTCTTTAAGTACTATGGGTTTTTTGCGCACTCGTTGGTCTCGGTGCTCCAGGCTTTGGGGATACAGGCGTCTCTACCGGTCTTGCGCGTGGTGCTGCCGATCGGCATTTCGTTTTATACCTTCCAAGGCATGAGTTATGCGATTGACGTGTATCGCGGGATCGTGCACTCCACGACGCGGTTTCGAGACGTCCTGCTCTTTAAGGCATTTTTCCCCCAGCTCGTCGCCGGTCCCATTGAGCGGGCCGGCCATTTGCTTCCTCAGTTGATGCAGCCACGGGTGTTGCGACAGGAGGCCGCCTGGAGCGGTCTGCGTCTTGCGCTGGTCGGGTATTTCAAGAAAATGGTGTTGGCCGACAATCTCGCCCTCATCGTGGAGCGCGTCTTTAATCTTCAGGCCCCGCACGGGAACGAAGTCCTGCTCGGCACCTATGCCTTCGCGTTCCAGATTTATTGCGATTTTTCCGGCTATACGGATATCGCGCGCGGCATCGCCAGATTCTTGGGCATTGAACTGTTTGAGAACTTTCATCTACCGTATTTTGCTACGAACCCACGCGAGTTTTGGCAGCGATGGCACATCAGCCTATCTACCTGGCTGCGCGACTACCTCTACATCCCGCTGGGAGGCAACCGCAAGGGGTGGTGGCGCACCGCCCGCAATGCGACGATCACCATGCTGCTTGGCGGGCTCTGGCATGGCGCGTCGTGGCACTTTGTGGTTTGGGGAGCGTATCAGGGGCTCTTGTTGGTTTGTTACCAGGCGGCATCCTCGGAGGAGCGTCTGCGGCAAGAGACGGCCGCGACGTGGATTCGTCGGGCCATCTTTTTTCAGCTCGTCTGTCTGGGATGGCTGCTCTTTCGGGCGTCCGGCATGACCCAGGTCCGCACGATGCTAATAGCGTTGATGACGGCGTCATCGTGGCGGCATCCCATCGCCTCCTTTGAGATCGTGGGGCTGGGGCTGGCCGTCGTTCCCTTGGCGCTGTTTCAATGCTACCAGCACGTGTCGAACCAGATGGAGCCATGGAATCGCTGGTCTCGAGGCTGGCAAACCGCCTTCTGTGTGGCGCTGTGTGGTGGGATCCTCCTCTTTGGGGCGCCACAGCCGGCGCAGTTCATCTACTACCAATTTTGATGGCATCAGGAGCGCCGCGACGCGCGCGCCGAGCCCCGACATGGCGATGCTGTTTTTGCGGCAGTCGCCTGACGGAGACACGTCGACGAGACCGTTGGTCCTGTGGGCGGTGTGAGTCCAAATTCCGTTTGACGAGAGACGCGGGCGGGTGTGTCATCCGGTTGGATGTCCAACACTGTGGGGCCGTAGGGTGTTGTCGCCATCGAGCGTCCCAGTCGATGCCACCGCGACGCAGGCCTCATCGTACTCTCTGATGATGGCGACGGCCCGGATCTGGTCAGCAATTGTTGAGCCTAGCCGCCTATGTTAGAATACAGTCGTTTTTCCCCTCCATGACTACCGTAGATCTCTGCGTGATTGGTGGCGGTCCGGCCGGTTGTTTCGCCGCATTCCAGGTGGCGCGCCACGGCTTCCAATCGATTGTGCTTGAGGAGCATCCCGCGATCGGAGAACCAGTGGATTGCTCCGGCATTATTGGAGTGGAAGCGTTCGAGGCCTTAGACTTGCCCAGCGTCAGTGTCGTGGGAGCGTTTCGCGATCTTGACCTGGTCTCTCCGAGCGGCGCTCATCTTCGATTTACTCCCCGCAGCACGCTCGCCCATGTGGTGGACCGCGCTGCTTTTGACCGAAGCCTCGCTCACTTGGCCCAAGAGGCCAACGCCACCATTCTGACGTCGGCGATGGTCAGTCATGTCGAACCCACAGCACAGTCGGTGAGGGTTCGCTTTACACAGCACGGGTTTCCCCACCAGCTCTCCGCTCGGGCCGTCTTGTTAGCCAATGGACCCCGCTATCGGTTTCAAGAAGCCTTAGGAATGGGACGCCCAACCCAATACCTTCGGACGATGCAAACAGAAGTGGTACGTACGACCGCGGAGATCCCGAAAGTGTACGTCGGTCACCGCATCGCTCCAGGCTCGTTTGCGTGGTTTTTACCGCTGCAATCCGGCTCGACCCAGCGGATTAAAATCGGTATCAGCACGACGACAGGGGAGAACGACGTCTGCTTTCGAGAATTTCTCAGTGTGCTGCGCGCCCAGGGGCTTCTGCCGCCGTCCGACACTCCGCAGCCTCGAGGCTGGATGATTCCCATCACGCCGATTCCACGGACCTTCGCAAACCGGGTGCTCGCCGTCGGCGATGCCGCAGGGCAGACGAAGCCGACGACGGGGGGAGGGCTGTACTACGGCTTGCTGTGCGCAAAGATTGCAGCCGAGACCCTGGCCGAGGCATTCCATCAGGATAAGCTCTCGGCACAGCATCTCGAGAGCTATGAGGTGCGCTGGAAACACCGCTTAGGAAAGGAACTCCGAGCGGCGCTGATGTTCCGCCAACTGATTGAGCAATTGAGCGATCGGGAACTGGATTGCCTCTTTCAATTAGCCCGACATGATAGCTTTCTGCGATTCCTCGAACGGCGTGCGAATTTTGATTGGCATCGAGACCTCATCCTCCACGTATCCCGCAAGCCGAGATTTGCCGTGGCACTGCTCCAAGGGATGCTCCGTTCGTGGCTGCCGGCATAACCCGCTCCTCCTCCTGGGGGCCCCGCGTGGACCAACTCAGCGCGCGGGTGCTCTTCGGCGGCAGCGTACTGCTGCTGCTGGGCATCCCGTTCTCCATCGCCCTCGTTGAAATCTCCGCCGGGATTCTTCTTATCGCCGTCCTGATCGCCGCCGCCCGCGGCCTGTTGCGGGTCCCGGGACCCGTCTGGTGGGGGCTCGGGGCGTGGCTGGCTGTCTCGCTCCTCAGCACGCTGCTGAGCCAAGAGCCCGGGTTGAGCCTCCAGGCGTGGATCAACAAGACCTGCGAATACGCGCTCCTGTGTCTCGTCGCCGCCCATTTGGGAACGGACCCCCGGCGGGCCCGCTGGTTGCTGGCCTTCACGGCTGCCACGGCCGTCGTGGTGGCGTTGGATGCGTTGTATCAAGGGGCGGCGGGCCGGGACTTGATCCGGCAGCGTGCGATGATCCACGGCGGCCGGCTGATGGGCCCCTTCGGTAATCCGAACAACCTGGCGTCGTATCTCTTGATGGTCATGCCACTGCAACTGGGGTGGCTGCTGGAGGTCAGACGCCGGACGCTCCGAATCGGACTCATCGTCGGTTTTCTCTTGGAAGGTCTCGTGCTACTGCGCTGCGATGCGCGTGGGGCGTGGCTGGCCCTGCTTCTCGCCTTGGCGCTGTGCCTGCTGGCGACTCACCGGTTCTTGTGGCTGGGGGTGCTGGGGCTCCCGGGGGCTGTGGGCGTGCTCCGGTGGCACCGGGCGGGGCTACTGACCACGGTCACGCGGCTGGATCCTGGTCGCTCGGAAGGCTGGTCGGTGGCCTGGGCCATGTTCCGGGACCACCCCTGGACCGGCATCGGCTGGGGCCGCTACATGGCGCATTACCTCGCCTATGCGCCTCCGGCCCAGAGCTACAACCCGTCCATCCGGGTTGACTGGGGGCGGCCCCAGTACGCCCACAACTGTTATCTCCAAATTCTGGCAGAAGGCGGCGTCTTCAGCCTGGCGGCGTTTCTCGGACTCGTCGGGTGGATTCTGTACGGACTGGTGAAACGTCTGGCGGCGCAGCCGGCCGCGCAGGCGGGGATCACCGCCGGGCTGCTGAGCGCCCTGGGGGCCGGCTTGCTGAACATCGGCTTCGATACAGGGCTCTATTCGCTGCAGATCGCCAGCCTCTTCTGGGTGCTGCTGGGTCTGGCGGCTGGCGTCGGGGCGCAGGGCGGAGAACGCGCTGCGGCATGACCGTCACAGTGCTGGTGCCGGTCTACAATGAAACGCGGTCCATTGCCACGGTTCTGCGCAAGGTGGTGGAGAAGGCGCCCTCCGCCGAGGTCATCGTCATCGACGATGGCTCCACGGACGGCACCAGCGAGATCCTGCAACGCCTGAACCAGGAACTGCCGTTCCGACTTCTGCGGCATGCGCACAATTGCGGCAAGGGTGCTGCCCTCCGGACCGGGTTACGGGAAGCGCGGGGTGAAGCCGTGCTCATTCAGGACGCGGATTTGGAATACGATCCAGTGGACTACCCAAAATTGCTGGAGCCGCTCCGCGACGGCCGTTCCGCCGTCATTTACGGGTCCAGGTTTCTGGATCCTCGACGTAGCACCTCGCGCTGGCACCGGTTCGGCAACTGGCTAGTGACTGCCGCCGTCAACCTGCTGTTTCGCTCATCGCTGACCGACGTCGAGACCTGCTACAAGGTGTTCCGCCGCGACGTGCTTGGGGCCATCCCGCTGCGCGCGCGCGGATTCGAGTTTGAAGTCGAGGTCACCTGCAAGCTCCTGCGGCGCCGCCAGGCCATTGTGGAGATCCCGGTCTCGTATTACGGACGCAGTTATGCCGAAGGCAAGAAGATCACCTGGCGGGACGGTGTCATGGCGCTCTGGGTGATCGTCGCCTGCCGGGTGAACCCATGGTATTGAGCGTAAGCCGCCTCCGTGCCTGGTGGCACGGCGATCCCCTGGGACGCGCGCAGCCGTGGACGCTGGTGGCGTTCGGGGCGGTGCTGCCGCTGGGGCAGTCGCCGGCCGAAATCGCGTGGGGGCTGGGGTTGGCGGCTTGGATCGCGCGCGGCGTGTGCGGCCAGCGCCGGCCGTTCCTCCGCGCCGTCCCGCTGAGTCCCTGGCTGGTCGCCTGGGGGTTGTGGGCGGTCTGGTCCACGGCGCACTCGGTGGCGGTTGGGGCGAGCTTGCAGGGGTTGCGGAAGCTCGTGAAGGGGTTTGCGCTCTACTGCTTGGTCGCCGAGACTATCGACGACGACCGATGGCTATCCCGGGTGGTCGCCGGGTGTCTGGTCGGCGTCGGCTTCATCAGTCTCGACGGTCTCTGGCAGGCCGTGTGGGGGCGCGATCTCTTAGGCCAGCCGCTGTCGACGACCCTGGACGGAGCGGTCACGCGGGTGCAGGCGACGTTCAATCATCCCGCGAACCTCGGCATCTACTTAGCGAGCTTTGCGCCGCTGGCGCTCGGCTGGGTGCTGGGAGCCCGGCGGCGTCGCTGGCTTGCATGGGGCGTGTTTGCGCTCAGCGCGGCCACGATCGTGTTGGCGCGCAGCCGCGGCGGATTTCTCGCCTACCTCGCCGGGCTGGCGGTGCTGGCGCTGCTGGTCAGGCGGTGGTGGCCTCTCGGGTTCGCGGGCCTCCTCGCGGCGCTCCAGGCGGCCACGGTTCCGCCGGCGGTCAAAGCCTGGGCCGCGACGATGCCTAGCCTCCTCCACCAGCTGACTGAGCCCGAGCGGCTCATGTACTGGCAGGCGGCGTGGCACATGATCCGCACCCATCCGGTGCTTGGGGTCGGCCCCAACACGTTCATCCTGGCGTATCCGGCTTACCGGTCGGCGGGGGACCGGTTTGCGCAGGTCGGCCCCTATGCGCACAACCAGTACCTGCATCTGGCTGCGGAGCTCGGCGTCGTCGGGCTAGCCATCTTTCTTGGGCTGCTGGCGGCGAGTCTGTTGGCAGCACTCCGCGCGCTGCGGGCGCCGATGGCTGAGCCGGGCCGGCGGGCCCTGTTGGCCAGCCTCTGTGCCGGCCTGGCGGGGTATATGGTCGCCGGCTTGTTCGAATCCTCGCTGTTCTATGCGAGAGGCTTACTCATGTTCTGGTTCCTCATCGGCCTGCTGACGGCCGCCAGCGCCACCCGCGCGGGGGCTCAGGGCAGGGCCGGTTGGCCGGCGGGGAAGCCTCCCGCGCTACCGTAGCGTCCCCCTCGCAGATGGACCACACCGTTGGCACGGGCGTCCGCCGCCTCCTCTGCATCCGGACCGACCGGCTTGGAGAGGTGCTGCTGACGCTTCCAGCCGTCATGGCGCTCCGGGCCTCGTATCCGGACTGCCATCTGACGCTGATGGTAAACCCGCAACTTGCCGCGCTGCTATCCGGAACGCCCGGTGTGGATCGGGTCGTCGAGTACCGGGAAGCGAGGGGGGTGCCGTGGTGGGTGAAGGCCTGGCGGCTGGCCCGCGAACTACGGGTGGGTCGCTATGACGCCGTGGTCGTTGCGAACCCGAAGAAAGAGTTTCACCTGGCCGCGTATTGGGCGGGTATCCCGATGCGGGTCGGCTATCACCGCAAGTGGGGGGGGCTCTTGACGCACCGGATCCCGGACCGGAAGGCGCTTGGAGCCTGCCATGAAGTCGAGTATAATCTGGAGTTGGTTCAAGCGCTGAATCCGCGCCTCACGGTCGCTCTGTGGCGGCTGCCGGTGTTAGAACGCGAACGCGCCGAGGTGCGGCACCTGCTGGCCCAGCAAGGCCTTGAGCCGTCCAAGCCGTTCATCGCGGTTCACCCTTGGGCGTCGAATCCCCGGAAACAATGGCCTGCGGAGCGCTTTCGGGCGCTCATCCGTCTGCTCAGCGGCCACGGTTCGCTTCAGGTGGTGGTGATCGGCGGCGTGGAGGAGCGGTCGCGGCTCGCCGCCGTCCTGCCGGACGGCGTGCGGGTGGCCGAGGTGGTCGGTCGGCTGACGCTGCGGCAGTTGGCTGCGCTCCTGGAGCAGGCGCGCCTGCTCGTCTCGAATGACAGCGGCCCGGTCCATGTGGCGGCTGCGGTGGGCACCCGCACGGTCGTCCTGTTCGGTGCCGCCGACCCGGCGACTGGCCCCCGACGATGGGGACCGTGGGGAGAAGGGCATCAGGTGATTTGGAAGGCATCGCTCGAGGAGATTGCCGTGGACGAGGTGCTGGCGGCGGTCAACGCTCAGTTGGCCGGCTGAGCCGGATGGCTGCTGCGGCTTCGGCGCATCCGGCGGCGCGCGCCGGCCGCCGTCCCTCGCTGCGCGTGCTCATCGTCAATCCCTTCGGGATCGGCGACGTGCTCTTTACGACGCCGCTCCTCCGTGCCCTGCGCCAAGCGTTCCCGGGCGCGTATCTCGGCTACCTGTGCAACCGCAGGACCGAGCCCATCTTGCGGAACAACTCGGCGCTGGATGAGCTCTTCGTCTATGAGAAGGACGAGCTCCGCCAGCTGTCGCGGCAATCAGCCTGGCGCGGCCTGCGCTCATTGCTCGGGTTGCTGCGGCGGATCCGCCGCGCGCGCTTTGACATGATGGTGGACCTGTCGCTCGGCGAGCGCTATGCCTTGGTGTTGGGGGCGCTCGGCATCCGGCGCCGGGTGGGGTTTAACTACCGTCGACGGGGACGATTCCTTACCGAGCGCCTGCCGATTGAAGGCTATCACGACCGCCATGTGGTGGAGTACTACCAGCAGCTCTTGGCGTTCCTCGGCATTACGATGCGGCAGGCGGTGCTGGAGTTGCGCGTATCGGATGAGGACGCGCGCTGGGCCCAGCGCTGGCTGGATGAGCATCGGTTCGGCGCCGGGCGGCCGCTCATTGGCTTAGTACCGGCCGGGGGGGTCAGTTGGGGGATCGATGCGCCGTTTCGCCGATGGAGCTCCGAGGGTTTTGCCGCGGTGGGCGATGTCTTGGCGCAGCGCTATGGAGCCCGGCTCATCCTCTTCGGCGAGCGGACGGACCGGCCGATCTGCGAGGCGGTGAACCGGGGCATGCGGCAGCCCTGCCTGGATGTCAGCGGCCAGACTACGCTTGGTCAGTTTGTGAGCCTGCTCAGCCGGCTGGATCTCGTCATCTGCAACGACGGCGGACCATTGCATTTGGCAGTCAGCCAGCGGGTCAAGACGGTCTCCATTTTCGGGCCGGTGGATCCGTGGGTCTATGGACCGTATCCGACGAACCCGACTCGTCACCGCGTCATCATGGATGAGGCGCTGCCGTGCCGGCCCTGCTACCACCAGTTTCGCCTGCCGCCGTGTCCCTACGAGCGCGCGTGCCTGACGCATATCAAACCGGAGGCGGTGGTGGAGGCATGCGCTGCGCTGCTCGAACAGGGGGCGGCCGCCGCCCATGGCTGAGCGCGGTCCGTTGATCTGCTCGCTGGTGGAACGCGGCTGGCGGGCCGTTCGGGAATACTCCCTCGGCCCGCAACAGCAGGATATGCTGTTCTTGCATGTCATCAAGGGCCGGTTGTCGCGTCCGCTGCGCGCGCTGATCGCGCCCAGGGCGAATACCCGCCTGGCCAGCCTGCCGCGCCAGGTCTTCTGGCTAGCCGCCTGGTGTGTCCTGGCGGGACTGGCGGTGAGCGGCCGGCTGCGGGGGATTCTGGTGGATAACGAGAAATCCTGGCGGAGGCTAGCCAGATTTAGCCGCATCGCACGGGTGCCGCTGTCCATCGTCCGTTCCGGGACCTCCCGCTACGAGCTCTGGGCGGGAACGACGCTATGGCCGGAGGAGGCGTGGCAAGCGGCGGTGCGGCAATGCGCCTCGCGCTGATCTTCAACCGGCACCGGCCGGACGCGACCGGCATCTACTTCGAGCGGGCCTGCCGGGCGCTCGGCGTCAGCTGCGACCACTGGTGGCTGCGGGACGCGGAACGGATTCCGGGTGGATACGATCTCTACCTGCGCATTGACCACGGCGACGATTACTTGGTGCGGTTGCCGTCCCGGCTGCGTCCGGCGGTCTTTTACGCCATTGATACGCATTTGAAGCATACGTGGAAGAAGGTGCGCGCGACCGCGGCCTGGTACGACCTCGTCTGCTGCGCCCAACGCGCCGCAGTTCGGCGTCTGCCGCGGGCGGCGTGGGTGCCGCTGGGCTGCGACCTTGAGCTGCATGGGCCGACCGGCGAGCCGATCGGATGGGATCTCGCGTTCGTGGGTACCGAGGGGGGCGTGCCGCGGAAGTTCTATCTCCAGGCGCTCCGGGAACGGTACCCGAACAGTTTCCTTGGCACGGCGGACCATGCGGCAATCGGCTCAGTCTACAGCCGGGCCCGCATCGGCTTCAACTACGCCGTTGCCGATGACGTGAACATGCGGGTGTTCGAAGTGCTGGCGTCCGGCGCGCTGCTCATGACGAACGCGCTGTCCCACGGCGATTTGGAGGCGCTGGGCCTGCAGGACCGGCAGCACCTGGTGCTGTACCGGACCCCGCAGGAACTGCTGGATGCGCTGGATCGGTATCTCAGGGACACCACGGATCGGGTGAAGATCGCCCGCGCAGGATCACACGTGGCACAGGAGCGTCATACGTACCGCCATCGTCTGCAACAGTTGCTGGCGGTAGTCCAGCAGGCGGGGCTGACACGACCGGTATCGGCGGCGGCTGCGGTGACAGGCAGAGCCAGGGAAGGAGCGTAACGCACCCCATGCGCATGCTCGTGACGGGTGGAGCGGGGTTCATCGGATCGCATCTCGTCGATGCGCTCGTCGCCGCGGGGCACACCGTCCGCGTGCTCGACGCGATGGACGCTCAGGTCCACGGCGCGCAGAGGCCGGACTACCTCAATGCGAAGGCTGAATACCTGCAAGGCGACGTCCGGGACCGCGCGCTGCTGCGGCGCGCGTTGCAGGGCGTGGAGGTCGTGTTCCATCAGGCCGCCGCCGTCGGGGTCGGCCAGTCCATGTATGAAATCGAGCGCTACGTCTCAGCCAACACGCTCGGCACGAGCATCCTGCTCGACGTCCTCATCAACGACCGGATCCGGCTGAAGAAACTCGTCGTGGCGAGTTCGATGAGCATCTATGGGGAAGGGCAGTACCACTGCGAGGCCTGCGGCCCCATCGCGCCGGCCTTGCGCCCCGAAGCGCAGCTGGCCGCCCACCAGTGGGAGATGCGCTGCCCCGTCTGCAGCCAGCCCGCGAGCCCGCGCCCCACGCCGGAAACCAAGCCGCTGCTGCCGACCTCGGTGTATGCGGTCACCAAACGCGATCAGGAGGAGCTGTGCCTCTGCGTCGGGCGCAGCTACCGCCTGCCGACGGTTGCGTTGCGCTACTTCAACGTCTACGGCCCGCGCCAGTCGCTGTCGAACCCGTACACCGGCGTCTGCGCCATCTTCTCGGCGCGCATCAAGAACCGCCACCAGCCGCTCATCTTTGAGGACGGCGCCCAGAGCAGGGATTTCGTCCACGTGCGCGACATTGTGCAGGCCAACCTGCTCGTCATGCGCGAGCCGCGCGCCGATTATGAGGCGTTCAATGTGGGCACCGGCCGGGCCACCTCCATCGGGCAGATTGCCCAGCTCCTCGCCCGGCTCTACGACGTGCCGGTTGAGCCGGAGCTGACCCAGAAGTTCCGGGCCGGCGATATCCGGCACTGTGTGGCCGACATCTCGCGTCTGCGTGCGCTCGGGTTCGCGCCGTCCGTCTCCCTGGAGGAGGGCCTCAAGGAGCTCGCGGCCTGGGGCCGACAGGTCGCCGCGGAAGACCGTGTCGAGCAGGCGGCGAAGGAATTGGAGTCCCGAGGGCTGACGAAGGGATGACGCTTCCGGCTTCGGTCGCCACATCGCGGACGGATTCAGCAGACGAGCCCATCGTCTGCGACCTGATCCTCCTGAGCTGGAATCATCTCGAGGAGACCCAGCCCTGCCTGGAGAGTCTTCTGGCCTGCACGGTCATGCCATGCCGGCTGTTCGTCGTCGATAACGGCAGCGAAGCGGACGTGCGGGCGTTCCTCGCGATGGTCAAGCCCCGCGGGGCCATCAAGGAAGTGGTCGTGTTGCAGAATGAGACGAACGAGGGGTTTCCGCGCGGCATGAACCGAGGCATCCGGGCTTCGAGCGCCCCGTATGTTTGCCTCCTGAACAACGATTTGCGCTTCACCAGGGGCTGGTTAGCGGAAATGATGCATGTGGCCGCCGCCAATCCGAGCATCGGCGTCATCAACCCCAGAAGCAGCACGTTTGGCAACTACCCGCCGGCCGGCACGTCGCTGCAGGCGTATGCGGATGGCCTCCGCGTCCAGCACGGTTTCTTCACCGAAGTCGGCATGTGCATCGGCTTCTGCATGCTCATCAAGCGCGAGGTGCTGGAGAAGATCGGCGGCCTGAACGAAGAGGTGGAGCGGATTTTTTTCGAAGACGAAGATTTCTGCATGCGGGCTCAACAGGCCGGCTACCAATGCGTCGTGGTCGCCGCCTCGTACGTCTACCATGCGGAGCACAAGACCGTTCAAAAGATGCCGGAGCGGGAAGCGCTATTTGCCCGCAACCGGCAGTGGCTGCGGCAGCGCTGGGGCCGGCGCATCCGGCTGGCCTGGCCCCGGTTTACCCCGGTGGAGCCCGGCTCGGACGCGCTGCGCCAGTGGCTGACCCAGCTGATCGGCTGGGCGCGGCGGCGGGTCCACGTCTATGCCTATTGCCCGATGCCAAAGGGCCTGACGGCCGAGGCGCTGTTCCGCTCAGTCGGCCTGGTGCCGCATGCGGACATCCACTGGTACGCCGTCCCCTCCTGGGCGCCGCGGTGGGCTGCGACGGCGCTCATCCTGAAGCGGCAGAAAAAGCGGTTTGACCTCATCGCCAGCCCCGAGGAGGCGTGGGGCCGCCGGATGGACGGGCTGCGCTGGGGGCACCGGGCCGTGATCGTGCCGGCCGGCGATCACACGCGGTTGACGGAGGAATGGACACGGTCCCGCTCTCAGTGGTGATTCTCACCAAGAACGAAGCGGGTCGCATCCGCGACTGCCTGGCCAGCGTGGCCTGGGCCGGGGAGCGGCTCGTCATCGATGATGACAGCACGGATGACACCGTGCGCATCGCCGAATCGCTCGGGGCCACGGTCCTGCGTCGGACGATGGACATCGAGGGCCGCCACCGCAATTGGGCCAACGCCCAAGCCCGCTACGAATGGGTCCTGAGCCTGGATGCGGATGAGCGCGTCACCCCGGAGCTGGCCCAGGAGATCGCCGGCCTGCTGCGCGACGGCGCGCCGTATGAGACGTATGCCATCCCGCGGCGCAACTACCTGGGGACTCGCTGGATCCGGCACGGGGGCTGGTATCCCAGCGCGCAGCTGAAGCTGTTCAAGAAGTCGGTCTTCCGGTGGGAAGAGGCGTCGGTGCATCCCCGGGCGATCTCCGACCGGGCGTGCGGCACGCTGCAGCATGACCTTCTCCACTATACCTACCGGGATCTGCGGGACTTCGTCGACAAGATGAACCGGCATACGACCCTGGAGGCTCAGAAGTGGATCGCGGGCGGCCGGCGCGTGTCGCTGGGGAAGGCGTCATGGCGGGCGGTGGACCGGTTCATCCGCGCGTACCTGACCAAACAGGGCCGCCGCGACGGCCAGCTCGGCTTCATCCTCGCAGCCATGGGCGGCATGTACCAGTGGCTCGCCTGGATCAAGTCCACCGAGCCGCAGCACGCGGCACGCGTTGAAGATGTCGTCGGGTCGTTCCGCTCGCTGTTCGTCGACCAAGAGCGGTACGACCTGCCGATCCTCATGTCCCACTTGTGCGCCTACCGCCTGGGATCACGGCTGGCCGGCCGCGGGCGGGTCTTGGAGATCGGCAGCGGGGCGGGCTACGGCGCCTACTACCTGAGCCAGGCGGCGGCCGGGGTCGTCGGCGTGGACCTGGACGAGGCCAATATCGCGCAGGCGACACGGCTCTTCCATCGGCCGAACCTCACGTTCCTGCCCATGGACGCGACCCGCCTGGCGTTTCCCGAGGGCACGTTCGACGTCGTCTGCTCGTTTCAGGTCATCGAGCACATTGAGGAGGACCGGTTGCCGATCTACTTGCAGGAAATCGCCCGGGTCCTTGCTCCGAGCGGCTGTTTTGTCGTCTCGACGCTCAACCTGGAGCATAACCGCAAGGGCAAGGCCTCGTACGTGAAGCCGAGCTTCCATGTGAAGGAGTTTACGCCGGAGGCGCTGCACGCGCTGCTGACCCGCGCGTTTGCCTCCGTGGAGCTGTACGGGCTCTATCCGCGATGGCCGTACCGCGTGTGCCGGCGCCTCAAGAAGTGGGGCCTGGATCGCTTGGGCCCGCCGGCCTGGAACCCCGTGAAGCGGTTCTACGCGCAGCTCTCAACGGACGATTTCGTGTTGCGGCGGACCCTCACGAACGCCGCGATCGACCTGGTGGCGGTCTGCCGCACGACCGCCCCGGCCGCGCACAACGGGGCGGGGCCATGACCGGCCGGCGCGCAACCCTGTCGGTCGTGCTCATGACAAAGCACGAGGCCGGCCGTCTGGCGATGTGCCTGGAGCGGGTCGCCGGCTGGGCGGATGAGATTATCATTATCGATGACCTGAGCACCGACCGGACCGTGGAGGTCGCCCGACGCTACACCGACAAGGTGTTCTCCTACGCGTCGGAGGATGACCACTTCCGGCAGTGGAACCGCGGCATCGACCACGCCACCGGCGACTGGATCCTGCACATCGATGCCGATGAGTGGGTGACTCCGGAGCTGAAGGCGGCGATCGACCGCATCCTGGTGAACGACGGCGGCCACAGCGCCTTCGATGTCATGCGTCGCAACGTCTTCCTGGGGCGCCCGATGCGCTACGGCGGCTGGTACCATCGGCACCGCATCCTGTTCCGGCGGACCCGAGCGCGGTGCGTCGGGAAGGGCATCCATGTCAAGCTCAAGATCGACGGCACGGTCGGCACGCTCAACGCCGACATCGAGCATTACCCGTTCCAGTCCATCGCGCAGTTTGTGGAGCGGCAGAACCACTACGCGTCCGTCGAGGCCGCGGTCATGCTGGAGGAACAGGGTCCGCCGACGGCGCGGGCGGTCCGGTACCAGACGCGGGTGCGGCCCCTGAAGTTGTTCTGGAAGTTCTATGTGAAGAAGCAGGGGTTCCGCGACGGCTGGCACGGCTTTGTCTTTTCGCTGCTGTTTGCGTTCATGCACTTCGTCCTGTGGGCGCGCTACTGGGAGCTTGCAGAAGCGGCCGCTCCCACAGCGGGGGGCCGCCATGCCTAGCGGGAGGAAGCTGGCCAGACGTGAACAGGGGGGACGCATTATCGTGCCGGTGCGGAGGCCCTTCGTCGATGCGCGGGGCCAGATCCTGAACCTCGTGGACGCCCGGTTTGCAAGCGTGGTCCGGATCACCTCGGTCAAAGGGGCCGTCCGGGGCAACCATTATCACAAGACCGATTATCACTTCTGTTGGCTGGAAGAAGGCGGGTTGGTGTACTATGAGCGGCCGGTCCACAGCCGGGCCAGGGCGGTGCGCCGGGTCATCCGGCCGGGGCAACTGTTCTTCACGCCGCCGATGACCGAGCATATGATGGCGTTTACCAAAGACTCCGTGTTCTTCGTGTTCGCCCGTAATCACCGCGGGAGCGCCGACTACGAAGCGGATACGCTCCGCGTCCCGCCGCTCGCTGGCTGAGATGCCATGATGAAGACGCTCGTCACCACCCGCGCGGATTGCCGGCTCTGCGGCGGCCGCCGTGTTGCGCGGGTGATGTCGCTGGGAGCGACCCCCCTGGCGAACGAGTTCGTATCCGCAGAGGCCTGTGCCGCCCCGCAAGAGCGCGTCCCGCTGGACGTGTATCTCTGCGAGGAGTGCGGGCACGTTCAGCTGTTGGACGTGGTGGATCCTGAAGTGCTGTTTCGGAACTACGTCTACGTGTCCTCGACGTCTCCGGTCTTCGTTGAGCATTTCCAGCGCTACGCCGAGGCCGTCCTGGCGCTCATGCACGCACCCGTCGGGGCCCAGGTCGTGGAGATCGGCAGCAATGACGGCACGCTGCTTCGGTTCTTCCGGGAGGCAGGCTGGCGCGTGCTGGGAATCGATCCCGCCCGGTCAATTGCGGCCGCGGCGGCGCGCCGCGGTATCCCGACGCTGCCGGAGTTTTTCACCCCGGACCTCGCGCATCGGCTGCGCGCAGAGGGGTGGGCGCCGTCGGTCATTCTGGCGAACAACGTCTTCGCGCACGCGGACGACCTGCAGGCCATCACCGAAGGCGTCGCACACCTGCTGCGGCCGGACGGGCTCTTCGTGTTTGAGGTGTCGTACCTGCTCGACGTCGTCGAGAAGACGTTGTTTGATACGATCTACCATGAGCATCTGAGCTACCACACGGTCAAGCCGCTGGTTGCCTTTTTCGCCCGGCATGGCCTGGAGCTCGTGGACGCGGTGCGTGTCAGCTCGCATGGAGGCTCGCTGCGCGGCATGGCCCAGCGGCGCGGCGGCCGATTCGCCGTACAAGCCGGGGTGGCCGATCTGATGGCACAGGAGGCCGCACTCGGCCTCGACGCTCCCGAAGCCTACCGGAAGTTCTTCGAGCATATTCAGGAGCGGAAGCGGCAATTGACCACGCTGTTGCGTCAGCGGCGGCAGGCCGGCCGGCGCATCGCGGGCTTCGGCGCTCCTGCTAAGGCGACGACGCTGATGTTTCATTTCGGCTTGGGGCCGGAGACCATCGAGTACATCATGGATGACAGTCCGCTGAAACAGGGCTTGTTCTCGCCGGGCCATCATATCCCGATCGTCCCATCAGCCGCTCTCTACGACCCAGTCCGTCGGCCGGATGACGTCGTGCTGCTCGCGTGGAATTTCGCCGAATCCATCATGCAGAAGCACCAGCGGTTCCTGGACGGCGGCGGACACTTCATCGTGCCGCTGCCGGACGTGGTGGTGCGCTGATGGCCGCCGCGCATTGCCTGCCGAGCGACATCGAGGAGATCGTCGCCGGCCTCGGCGACGACGCACAGCAGTTCGCGGGCCGGACGATCCTGCTGTGCGGCGGCGCGGGGTTTCTCGGGCGATATTTCACCTCGGTCTTCGCCCGCCTCAACGACCACGTCCTCCGGCAGCCGTGCCAGGTGATCGTCTGTGACAGCCTGATCACGAGCGGCTCGCTGGGTGCTGCCATGACCAGCCCGAACGGCTTCCGGTTCCTGAAGCATAATGTCATTCAGCCGCTGAAATTGAAGGAGCCGATGGACTACATCATCCAGGCGGCCGGCATCGCCAGCCCCTACTACTACCGGAAGTATCCGCTGGAGACGCTGGAGGTGGCGACACTGGGCACGAAGCAGGTGTTGGAATTGGCCGTGTCGCGCCCGCCGCAGGGCGTGCTGTTCTTCAGCTCGAGCGAGATCTATGGCGACCCGGATCCCCAGCATGTGCCGACGCCGGAATCGTATCGGGGCAATGTGTCCTGCTTGGGGCCGCGCGCCTGCTACGATGAATCGAAGCGCTTAGGCGAGACCCTGTGCGCGATCTATCATGAACGCCACGGGGTGGCCACGAAGATCGTGCGCCCCTTCAACATCTATGGGCCCGGGATGCAGGAGACGGATTACCGCGTCCTGCCGAACTTCGCCAGCCGGGTGATCGGCGGGGAGCCGCTCCACATTTATGGCAGCGGCCAGCAAACCCGCACGTTCTGCTACGTGACCGATGCGTTGATCGGGTTCCTCAAGGCGCTCCTGTCGGGCACTCCGGGGCAGGCCTACAATATCGGCAATCCGGTGCCGGAGCTTTCCATGCTGGAGCTGGCCAAGCGGCTGGAGCGCCTGATGGGGAAGCCGCTCGATATCCGGACGGTCGAGTATCCGGATTCGTACCCGGGGGATGAGCCGCAGCGGCGTTGCCCGGATATCAGCAAAGCGGCATTGCAGCTCGGCTACAAACCGGTCGTGACGTTGGAAGAAGGACTGCGTCGGTTCATGGAGTGGGCGCGCGCCCACTATACCGGTAAGCGGGTGTGACGGGGGATGCAGCGGCCGGTGCGGATCGGGCTGGTCGGCCTCGGCCGCTGGGGCCGGGTGCATCTGCGGACGCTGCTGAGCCTCAGCGACCGCTGCACGGTCACGCATCTGTGCACGAGCCGTCCGGAGCATGCCGCGCTCGTCCCGCATCCCGTGACGGTCGTGCGGACGTGGAGAGCGCTGCTACGCGCACCGTGCGACGCGGTGGTCATCGCCACCCCCGCCGCCACGCATGCCGAGCTGCTGGCCGCATGCGTTCGTGCGGGCAAGCCGTGTTTGGTGGAAAAACCGCTCTGTCTTGACGTGGCCACTGCCACGCGGCTTGACCGAACGGTGCGAGCCAGCGGCGTGCCCGTGCTGGTGAATCACACGCACCTCTTCGATCCGGCCTACGAGGCGCTGAAGCGCGCAGTCGCGAACGCCGGCGATCCCATTCGCCTGATCATCTCGGAGGGCATGGCGCTGGGGCCGTTCCGCACCGACGTGTCCGTGCTATGGGACCGCGGCTGGCACGATGTGAGCCTGTGTCTTGATATGATGGGGCGGTTGCCGACGCGCGTCGCAGCGCTTGGCGGCCCGGCCGGGCCGAACGGATTCCCGGAGCAGGTGAGCCTTCGGCTGGAGTTTCCCGGCGGAGCCTGTGCATGGATCCAGGCCGGCTGTTTGTCGGTGGAGAAGCGCCGGCAGCTCACGGTGTTCACCGAGCGGCGGCTCTACCGCTGGAACGCGCAGGGGAAAGTACCGCTGGTGTGGGCCCCGATCACGTTCTCGCGGCGCACCCGTGGCGGTATTCCGGAGGCCCCGGCATGGAAGGCCATGCGGGTCGAGGCGGTCGAGCGGCCGATGCGGCGCATGGCACGCTGCTTTCTGGACGGTCTGCATGGCAGGGCGCGCGATCGCTTTGGCACAACGCTGGCCGTGAGGGTGACGCGGGTGCTGGCTGCGTGCAGCCGAGCCATGCGCCACCGCGCACACGGTGTGCATCGACAACACAGTGCTTCGACGATATGATGGAGTCACGTGCATGAGCCGGTTTTCCTACTACCCTCCGATTCTCGGCTACCACTGCGTCGGTCCGTTCCGGGACGACCATGTGCCGACCGTATCGGCGGAGGCGTTTGAGCGCCAGCTGGCGTTTATCCGCCGACGGCGGTACCGCATCGTGCCGGTGGAAACCTTCGCGGCGTGTCTGCTCGAGAGGCGCCCCTTTCCTCGCCGGAGCCTCGCTATCACGTTCGATGACGGCTATGAGGAAACGGCGTCGGTCGCCTGGCCGCTGCTGAAGCGGTTCGAGATGCCGGCGACGGTGTTCATCACGCCGATGGAGATCGGCCGGCCGGGCTTCCTGACGTGGGCGCAGGTCGAGGAGCTCGCGCGGGAAGGGATGGACATCGGCAGCCACACCATGAGCCACAGCTACCTGCCGCTGGTGGCGGATGACCAGCTGGCGCAAGAGCTCGTCAGCTCCAAGCACACCATCGAAGAACACCTCGGCCGGCCGGTGCGCGTCTTGAGCTACCCCGTCGGCGGATTCACCCAGCAGGTCCAGGCGTTGGCCAAACAAGCCGGCTACGAGGCGGCCTGCACGACGAACCGCGTGTCCACGCCGAACGGCCGGGATCCGTTCGCCCTGCGGCGGATCAAGGTCACGGAGATCGACGCCAATCCGTGGGCGTTCTGGGCCAAGCTTTCCGGCTACTACGACGCGTTTCGGCAGCTGAAAGCCCCGAGTTAAATGGAACCACCGATGCCTCTTACCATTCGAAATGGTTCCATTTACCCCGAGCAAGCGAAGCGCGTCGAGGGGTTACCCTTCGACTTCGCTCAGGGTAAATGCGCCAAATGTTAACATTCAATCGTGGGCGCATTTAGACTCGCCGCCATCCGCATTCTTATCGTCTACGTCACCGCGGGCGCCGGGCACCGTCGCGCCGCCGAAGCGATCGCGCAGGCGGCCGAGCGCGCGCTGCCTTCGGCCACCGTCGAATGCCGCGACCTGCTGGACGAGGTTCCCGCATGGCTCAGGCGGGCCTATCCTGCCACGTACTATCTCCTCGTGCGGCATTTCCCGTGGTGCTGGGCCTGGTCCTTCGCGCTCCTCGACCGGCAGCCGCTGTACGGCCTGATCCAGCCGTTGCGCCGCCTCTGGAACGACTGGGCGGCCCGGCGGTTCACCCGGGCGCTGCGCGCCGATCCGCCTGATCTCATCGTGACGACGCACTTTTTTCCGGCGGACGTGGTGAGCGCCTGCAAGCGCCGCGGTGGACTGCCGAGCCCGCTGGTGGTGGTTGTCACGGACCTCCAGCCGCACCGGTTTTGGCTGGGGCCGGCCGATCGGATCGTGGTCGGGACGGAGGAGGGGTTCAAGGCCGCCGTCCGCCGGGGAGCGGCTGCCGACCGCCTGCGGGTGCTGGGGATTCCGACGGCGCACGGCTTTCGCGACACGTTTGACCCGGCCACGCTTCAGCGGCAGTTCGGACTGGCCCCGGAGCGCCGCACGGTGCTCGTCACGGGCGGCGGCAGCCCGGTCGGACCGTTCGAGGCGGTGGTGGAGGCGCTCAGGGGGTTGGAGGACGCGATGCCAGGCCGGCTGCAGCTGTTGGTGGTCTGCGGCTACGATGCGGCGGTCCGCCAGCGGGTGAGCGAGCGGGTTCGCGGCAGCCGAATGCCGGTCACGGTCCTTGGGTTCATCGAGACGATGGCGCAGGCGATGGCGGTCAGTCATCTCATTGTGACCAAGGCGGGCGGGGTCACGGTCACCGAAGCGCTGGCCCGGGGACTGCCGCTGGTCCTGTACCATGTCATCCCTGGGCAGGAGCAGCTCAACGCCCGCTACGTGGTCGAGCATGGCGCGGCCCTCTTGGAGTTGCAGCCGCTTCGGCTCGCTCAGGCGGTTCAACGCCTGTTTGAGCAGCCGGAGCGCCTGGAACAGATGCGAGTGGCCGCTGGCGCGCTCAGTCACCCGGACACGGCGGCGACGATCGTCTCGCAGGTCATGCAGCCGCTGCTGACACAGGCCAGGCAGCCATGAGCCAGACGCGCCGCACCCTTCGCGCGCTCCGCCAGGAAGTGGAGGCCTTGCGCGCCTTCGGCGTTTCCGCCGTCCCGCGTGCCGTCGCTCCGGCCGGCCCTGCCGCCGCAGTCCGGTCCGAAAAACTGGAACGGCTGGCCCGCGTGACCGAAGCCGTCCAGACCTGCCGCAAGTGCCCGCTCTACCGGACGCGCACGCACGCCGTCCTCAGCGACGGCACCCCCGAGGCCCGGCTGGTGTTCGTCGGAGAAGCCCCGGGGCGGGATGAGGATCTGCAGGGCAAGCCGTTCGTGGGCGCGGCCGGCAAGCTGCTGACGAAGATGATTGAGGCGATGGGGCTGCGGCGGGAGGACGTCTACATCTGCAACGTCCTGAAAGACCGCCCGCCGGGGAACCGGACCCCATTGCCGGAAGAGATACACGCTTGCTTGCCGTACCTGCTGGAGCAGCTGGACATCGTGCAGCCGGCCGTGATCTGCACGTTGGGGGCGGTCGCGGCCAAAGCGCTGCTGGGCCCGGACGTGTCGATTACGAAGATCCGCGGCCAGCTGCGCGCGTATGACGGCATTCCGCTGGTGCCGACCTACCACCCGGCCTACCTGCTGCGCAACCCCGCGGCGAAAAAAGACGTGTGGGTGGACCTCCAATATGTGAAGCGGCTGCTGCAGCGCAGCCGCGCGACGGCGTAGCCGCGCATCCGCCAGGACGCCATGCCGATCGCCGAAGTCGCCTTCAATCTGCCGCTGGAGCGCACGTTCCACTACCGGATTCCTCCGGAGCTGCAACCGGCCGCCTGTCCCGGCGTGCGCGTCTCGGCCCCCTTCGGGCCAAGAGAACGGATCGGGTTCATCGTGCGGCTGCTCGAGCACAGCCCCATCACGCAGTTGAAGCCGATCCGCCGCGTCCTCGACCCGATGCCAGTGATCCGCGGGGAACAGTGGGAGCTTGCCTCATGGCTGGCAGCGTATTACTGCTGCAGCCTCGGCGAGGCGCTTGCGCTCATGATGCCGAGCGCGCTGCGCGTGCCGGCCTTGCTGCCGCAGGCTGAGACCCCCCCCGCCGCTCCGGAACCTCCGGCTGGCGAGCGCAAGCGGCCGGTGCTGACGGCGCACCAGGGGCAAGCGCTGCGCGCGATGCATGCGGCCCTGGACGCCGGGGCCTTCCGGACGATGCTCCTGCACGGGATCACCGCCTCTGGCAAAACCCAGCTGTATCTGGAAGCCATCGATCATGTGTTGCGGCAGGGCCGTGCCGCGATCTGCCTCATCCCGGAAATCGCGCTGACGCCGCAGACCATCGACCGCTTCCGCGGCTGGTTCCGTGAAGAGGTGGCGGTCTGGCACAGCCGGCTGACGGCCCGGCAGCGCGCGCTGGAATGGACAAAGCTCGCGGCGGGTCGTTGCCGCATCGTCGTGGGGGCCCGCTCGGCGGTGTTCGCGCCGGTCCAGCGGCTCGGCCTCATCATCCTCGATGAGGAGCACGATTCGTCGTACAAGCAGGAAGGGAGCCCGCACTATCACACCCGGACCGTCGCCTGCGCCCGGGCCCGGCTCATGAAGGCCGCCGTGCTGCTGGGCAGCGCCACGCCGTCCATCGAAAGCTACCATGCCGCGCGGCAGGGGGACGCGGAGCTGCTGCACCTGCCGGAGCGGATCGAGGGGCGGCCGCTGCCGCCGGTGGAAATCATCGACCTGCGCGAGGAGCTTGGCGGCCGGCGCCGGGGCGGCCCGCTCTCGCTGCGGCTGACCCGGATGCTCCAGCAGACCATCGAGCGGGGCGAACAGGCGATGCTGCTGCTCAACCGACGCGGCTTCGCGCGCATCGCGCAATGCCAGACCTGCGGGACGGTGGAGCGCTGCCAGCGCTGCTCGGTGCCGCTCATCTACCACGCGGGCCAGCAGGCGCTCATCTGCCATTACTGCAATTTCCGGAAAGTCCCGCAGGAGGTGTGCCCGCACTGCCGCAAGGGCTATCTGCGCTTCCGCGGCACCGGTACTGAGCGCGTCGAGTCGGAGCTCCACCGGCTGTTTCCTGGCGGCGCCATCGCGCGCATGGACCGGGACACCACCAGGCAGCGGGACAGCCACCGGCAGCTCTATGAGGCGCTGAAATCGCGGCGCGTCAGCGTGCTGGTCGGCACCCAGATGATCGCGAAGGGGCTCGATTTTCCCGGCGTCACGCTCGTCGGGGTCGTCTCCGCCGACACCTCGCTCAACCTGCCGGACTTCCGGGCCGGCGAGCGCACCTTCGACTTGCTCACACAAGTCGCCGGCCGCGCCGGCCGGGGCGAGCGGGCGGGACGGGTGCTGATCCAAACCTACTGCCCGGAGCACTACGCCATCCGGGCGGCCCGCCAGCACGACTACCAAGGGTTCTATGGCGCCGAGATCCGCATGCGCCGGCAGCTGAAGCTGCCTCCGTTCGTCCATCTTGTGGAGCTGACGGTGCAAGGAGGCAGCCGCCAGCGGGTGGAGGAGGCCGCGGAGCGCTTGGCCGAGGTGCTGCGTCGGGCCACCCGGGGCAAGCGGATCAGCCTCTTGGGGCCGGCCCCCCACCGCATCCCGAGGCTGCGGCGCACCTACCGCACCTGCCTGGTGCTGAAGGGGCCGCGGGCAGAAGCGATCGGTCGTCTCGTGCGGACCGTGCTGCAGCCGGGCCGGAAGTTCCAGAGCCTGCCGGTTATCGTGGATGTCGACCCGCAGTGACCGCCGCGCGTCTTGCAATTTCCTCCATGCCAGCTAGAATACACTGAGTCCTTCGTCCAGCATCATGAGCGTGCATCCGCTGTGTTTCGAGCCGCACCCGGTCCTGCGCGCCCCAGCCCGGCGGGTGGAGGCCTTCACCGAAGAGCTTCAGCAGCTCGCCCGCGACATGATTGAAACGATGTATGCCCACCAGGGCGTTGGGCTGGCCGCCCCCCAGATCGGATGGGACATACAGGTATTTGTCGCCAACCCCTCGCAGCGCCGGGGCCGGGAGGTCGTGGTGGTCAACCCCGTGCTGGAGCGCGCCGAAGGCCGGGCCAGCATCGTCGAAGGGTGCTTGAGCGTCCCGAACACCTGGGAAAAGGTCGGGCGTGCGGCACGCATCCGGCTGCAGGCCCAGGATCTCAACGGCCAGCCGATCGTCTTGGACGCCGAGGGTCTGATGGCGATCGTCCTGCAGCATGAGTTCGACCATCTCCAGGGGCGCCTGTTCTTGGACCGCCTCTCCTGGATTCGGCGCGTCTGGGTCGCCCTGAAGCGAACCTTCACACGCGTGGCCGCCAGCCAGCCGGCATGAGCCGGGCGGTGTGGTGGACAGCATGCGGGTGATTTTTTTTGGGACGTCGGCGTTCGCGGTACCGAGCCTGGAGCAGGTCGTCCAGCGCGGGCACGCCGTGGTCGCGTGCGTGACACAGCCCGACCGGCCGCAGGGGCGTGGCCTAGTGGTGGAGCCTTCGCCGGTCAAGCGCGCCGCCGAGCGCCTCGGCCTGCCGCTGTTGCAGCCGGAGCGGCTGGACGCCGCGGCGTTTCAGCCGCTGCAGCCGGACGCCGGCATCGTCATTGCGTACGGCAAGCTGATCCCGCCGTGGCTGCTGGCGCTGCCGCGCCACGGCATGCTGGGCGTGCACCCCTCGCTGCTGCCGAAATACCGCGGGGCGGCTCCGGTCGCGTGGGCGCTGCTCAATGGCGAACGGACGACCGGGGTGACGATTTTTCGGCTCAACGCGCGGCTCGATGCAGGCGAGCTCTTCGCCCAGCGGACCGTCGAGATCGCACAGGACGAAGACGCCGAGCGGTTGACGGAGCGCTTGGCCCGGCTGGGCGCGGAGGTATTGGCTCAGGTGCTGGATGATGTGGCGGCCGGCCGGGGGCAGGCGACGCCGCAGGATGACGCGCAGGCGACGGTGGCACCGAAGCTGACCAAAGCCCAGGGCTGGATGATGTGGGACCAGCCGGCCGCCGTCCTCGAGCGCGTGGTCCGCGCCACGGTTCCATGGCCGGGGGCGGCGACGGAATGGCGCGGCCAGCCGTTGAAGATTTGGAAAGCGGTCGCACAGGACGGGATCTCAGGTGCGGCACCCGGCACGGTGATCCGGGCGGCCGCCGACGGGGTGGATATCGCCGCCGGCGCCGGTGTCCTGCGCTTGCTGGAAATGCAGCCGGCCGGCCGGCGCCGGATGCCCGTGAAAGAATTTCTGGCCGGTTATTCGCTCCAGGCGGGGGACCGCCTGGGGACCACGGAAGGCGGAGGATGAATGCCTGAGCTCAGGAAAGATCCGCTCATCGGTCGGTGGGTCATTATCGCCACCGAGCGGGCCAAGCGACCGGTAGATTTTGTCGCCTCGCATGAGGAGGCCCCGGCGGAGAACCATTGCCCGTTCTGCGAGGGCCAAGAATCCCAGACGCCGCCGGAGATCTTCGCCCTCCGCAGCCAGGGTACGGCGGCCAACCAGCCGGGCTGGAGCGTGCGGGTGATTCCGAGCATCAAGCCGGTTCTGCGCATCGAAGGCCAGCTCAACCGGCGCGCCAAGGGCATGTACGACCTGATGGACGGCATCGGCGCGCACGAGGTCATCATCGAGAGCCCGCAGCATATCGCGAACACCGCTGATTTGCCTGCGGAGCAGTTCCATGCCATGCTGCAAGCCGCGGTCCAGCGGATCACCGACCTGCAGCGGGACCCGCGGTTCCGCTACACGCTGTGGTTCAAGAACCATGGCTTGACCGCCGGGGCCGGCAACCTCCCGCACAGCCGCTCGCAGATTATCGCCACCCCCGTGACCCCGCTGCGCGTCAAGGAAGAGCTTGTGCACGCCCGCCGCTATTTCGAGGACAAGGAGCGCTGCTTGCTCTGCGATCTGCTCCGGCAGGAGCAGGAGGCCAAGAGCCGCGTGGTCCTGGAGACCCCGCACCTGCTCGTCCTTTGCCCGTTCGCCGCGCGGTTTCCGTTCGAAATCTGGATCGCGCCGAAGCGGCACAGCTGCGATTTCCAGAAACTGCGGCCGGAAGAGCTCGCGGACCTGGCCGGGGTGTTCAAGGAAGTGCTCGGCCGGCTCAAGACGGTGCTGAACGACCCGCCCTACAACTTCCTTCTGCATACGGCCCCCTTCCGCCATGCGAAAGATAAGGTCGCGCACTGGAAAACGATCGAGGATGACTATCACTGGCACATCGAGCTCATCCCGCGGCTGACGCGGGTGGCCGGCTTCGAGTGGGGCAGCGGCTTCTACATCAACCCGACGCCGCCCGAAGAGTCGGCCCAGTACCTGCGCCAGGCGGTCACGGAACCGGCGACGGCCCCCGCGCATTGACGCGCGCAACCACGGAGCGACTTATGTCTGAGCTGCGGCGCGACCCGATCATCGGCCGATGGAACATTATTGAGACCGATGAGCCGTCCGGGCCGGAGACGTTCGAGGTCGAGTCCCACGCGCTCAGCGGCGGCAAATGCCCGTTCTGCTACGGGAACGAGGCCATGACACCGCCGGAAATCCATGTCGTCCGCCCGGCGGGCAGCCAGCCCAACGGGTCAGGTTGGTCGCTGCGGGTGGTGTCCAACAAGTTCCCCGCGCTGAAAATCGAAGGGGAGATCGCCCGGCGGGGCATCGGGGTCTTCGACATGTGCAACGGCGTCGGGGCGCATGAGGTCATTGTCGAAACACCCGACCATCGCCGCCATACCGCGGACCTCAGCCTCGAGGAATTCACCAACGTCATCACCGCCTTCAAGGTCCGGTCGCTGGACCTGCGCGGCGACCGCCGCCTGCGCTACAGCCTGATCTTCAAGAACTATGGGCTTTCCGCCGGGGCCTCGCTCGAGCACACGCACTGCCAGCTTATCGCCCTGCCGATCGTGCCGAAGCGCGTGCAGGAGGAGCTGAAGGGGGCGGGCCGCTACTTCGAGTTCCGCGAGCGCTGCGCCTATTGCGACATGCTGCAGCAGGAGCTCCAGGAGCATGAGAGGGTGATCTGCGATAACCGCTCCTTTGTCGCCTTCTGTCCGTACACGTCGAGCTTTCCCTTCGAGTTCTGGATCCTGCCCAAGGAGCATCACCACGACTTTGCGCAGATCGACGCGGACGCCATCGCCGACTTCGCCCGCATCTTGAAGGAAATGCTCAACCGGATGCGCTCAGCGCTGTCCGACCCCTCATATAACTTCATCATCCACACCGCCCCGATCGAGACGCGCGAGCGGGAGGAGTACCACTGGCATCTGGAGTTCATTCCCAAGCTGACGAAAGTCGCCGGGTTCGAGTGGGGCACCGGCTTCTACATCAACCCCACCCCGCCGGAGCTGGCCGCCAAGGTCCTGCGGCAGGTCCGTTATCCCGCGTAAGCTCCCGAGCGACTCAGCCGTCGAGAGGTTTGACGCTGGCGCAGGGAAGACCGTATAATAAGCGTTCCTTTCACGCACACCGCGCGTGTCCGTCACGCCGACGTTAGGAGGCACTCATGGCAGTGCGAATTGGCATCAACGGGTTTGGACGCATCGGGCGCAACGTCTTCCGGGCCGGGTATAAGCGGCCAGGGCTGGAGTTCGTCGCGGTCAACGACCTCCCCACCCCCACCCAGACGCTCGCGCACTTGCTCAAATACGACTCCGTCCTCGGGACCTTCCAGGCCGAGGTGACCACGGGCCAGGACGCGGTCATCGTCGACGGCAAGCCGATCAAGATGTTTACCAGCAAAGCGCCAGGCGAGATTCCCTGGGGCGACCTCGGGGTGGACATCGTCATCGAATCGACCGGGGTGTTCACTGAGAAGGAGAAGGCGGCCGGCCATCTCACCGGCTCCGTGAAGAAGGTGATCATCACCGCCCCGGCCAAGAACGAGGACATCACGGTTGTCCTTGGCGTCAACGAGGCGTCCTACGACCCGGCCAAGCACCACGTCATCTCGAACGCTTCCTGCACGACCAACTGTGTGGTGCCCATCGCGAAGCTCATCCACGAGCGGTTCAAGATCGTGCGCGGGTTCATGACGACCATCCACTCGTACACCAACGACCAGCGTTTGCTGGACCTCGCCCACAAGGACCTGCGCCGGGCGCGCGCTGCCGCACTCTCGATGATCCCCAGCACGACCGGGGCGGCCAAGACGGTGGGGGTGGTGTTCCCGGAATTGAAGGGCCGCATCGACGGACTGTCGATCCGCGTCCCGACCCCGAACGTGTCCATCGTGGACCTCTCCTGCCAGGTGGAGAAGGACGCGACCGTGGACGAAGTGAACGGCGTGTTCAAGGCGGCGGCGGCGGGTCCGATGAAGGGCATCCTGCAGTACTGCACCGATCCACTGGTCTCGAGGGACTTCAACGGCAACGCCCACTCCTGCATCTTTGACGCCACGATGACGGCGGTCATCGATAAGCAGCTGGTCAAGGCGTTCGGCTGGTACGACAACGAGTGGGGCTACTCGAACCGCGTCGTGGACCTCATCGAGTACGTCGCCAAGCGGGGCTTGGGCTCCAAGGCCGGCTCGCCGGCGGCCGCCGGGGTCCGGTAACTAGCTACTCGTTTGTCCATGACCCCACCACCTGTGTCCAGACGAGAAGAGCATCCCCACACGAAACGAGTCCGCCAACAGCGGACTCGAGCACAGGTGGATGGGGTCATCCGCCCACCTGCTGGTCGGCTGCAGGCCGACGCAGTTTTTGCGCAGCAGGTGGGCGGATGAAGCAGACCGTCAGGGACCGGCCGTTGCGCGGCAAGCGCGTCCTCATCCGGGTGGACTTCAATGTCCCGCTGGAGAAGGGCACGGACCGCATCACTGACGACACCCGCATCCGCGAGAGCCTCCCGACCATCCGGTATGCCCTGGAGCAGGGCGCATCCGTCGTCCTGATGAGCCATCTCGGACGCCCGGACGGCCAGCGCAACCCGGCCTACTCCCTGGCACCGGTGGCGAAGCGGCTCGGAGAGCTGTTGAGCCGGCCGGTCGCGTTCCTGCCGGACTGCGTCGGCCCGGAGATCGAGGAGCGGGTCAAAGCGCTCAAGCCCGGTGAAGTGGCGCTTCTGGAGAACCTCCGCTTCCATGCCGAGGAAGAGAAGAACGATGCGGCGTTCGCCCAGCAGCTTGCGCGGCTGGGGGAGATCTATGTGAATGACGCCTTCGGCAGCGCCCACCGGGCCCATGCGTCCACCGAAGGGGTGGCCCACTACCTGCCGGCGGTCGCCGGCTTCCTCATGGAGAAAGAGATCAAGTACCTCGACGAGGCGCTTAGCCGGCCCGCGCGGCCCTACGTCGCAATCCTCGGCGGGGCGAAAGTGTCCGACAAGATCGCCGTGATCACCCGCTTGCTGGAGCAGGTCGACAAGCTGCTCATCGGCGGCGGGATGTCCTACACGTTTCTGAAGGCGCAGGGCCAAGCCATCGGCGCCTCTCGCCTCGAGAAAGACAAGCTCGACCTCGCCAAGGAGCTGATGGCGAAAGCCGCCCAGCGCAAGGTGCAGCTGTTGCTGCCGGTAGACCATATCATCACCACCTCGCTCAACGATCCAAACAGCCCGGTGAAGACCGTGCCCGTCGGACAGATTCCTGAGGGCTGGGAAGGCGTCGACATCGGGCCGGAGACGGTCAAGCGGTTTACCGCTGCCCTCGCCGATGCCAAGACGGTCATCTGGAACGGACCGGTCGGCGTGTTCGAGCAGCCCCGGTTTGCCGCCGGCAGCCGGGCCGTCGCCGAGGCGCTCGCGCGCCTGAAAGCGACGACGGTCATCGGCGGCGGTGACAGTGCTGCCGCCGTGCAGCAGTTCGGGTTGGCGGATAAGATGAGCCACATCTCCACGGGCGGCGGGGCCTCCTTGGAGTTCTTGGAGGGGAAGGTCCTGCCGGGCATTGCCATCCTCCGGGACGCCGCCGGGACCCCGGCTGCCACGAAGGCGTGCTGACCCCCATGCGCAAGCCGATCATCGCCGGCAACTGGAAGATGCACCTGACACTCGGCGAAGCCGCCGCGCTGGCGCGCCAGCTGAAGGGCTCCTGCAATCTGGAGGGCGTCGACGTCGCGGTCTGCCCCCCGTTTACGGCGCTGGCGACCGTCGGCCAGCTGCTGCAGGGCTCGCGCATCGGCCTGGGCGCGCAGGATCTGTTCTGGGAACTACAGGGAGCGTTCACCGGCGAGGTGTCGCCGACGATGCTGGTGGACGCGGGATGCCGGTACGTCATCATCGGCCACTCCGAGCGGCGCACCCATTTCGGCGAGACCGACGCCATCGTCCAGCGCAAGCTGCGCGCCGCCCTGGGCCAGCCGCTGACGCCGATCGTCTGCATCGGGGAAACGCTGGCTGAGCGGGAAGCGCAGAAGACGTTCGAGGTGTTGACCCGCCAGCTGGAGGGCGGGCTGGGCGGCTGCTCGGCCGCTGACGCGCAGAAGCTCGTCCTCGCCTATGAGCCGGTGTGGGCCATCGGCACCGGCCGCAACGCGACGCCAGAGCAGGCCCAAGAGGCGCACGCGTTCATCCGGGCCTGGCTCGGCCGGCGGTGGGGGGCGGAGACCGCGCAGGCGCTGCGGCTGCAATACGGCGGCAGCGTCACGGCGGCCAACGCCGCCAGCCTGTTGAGCCAAGCGGATGTGGACGGTGCCTTGGTCGGCGGAGCGAGCTTGAAAGCCGAGGCGTTCGAGACGATCGTGAGGGCAGCCCTGGAAGCCAAAGCGGCGGTGCAGCGATGACCCCACCACCCGTTTCCGTGAGCGACTCAGTTCTAGAAGTAAGGGGTCGCCTGTGGCGACCCCAAGCAGGTGGTGGGGTCATCCCACTACCTGCTTGCTCGCCGAAGGCGAGCCAACGTCGACAGTGCGAACATATCCCGCCTCTGGCGGGAAGGCGGGTGGTGGGATGATGTACGGATTGGTGTTGGTGGTGCACGTGCTGGTCGCCGTGTTTCTAATCGCGGTCATCCTCCTGCAGGGCGGCCGCGGCGGCCTCGGAGAGACGCTCGGCGGAGCGGCCGCGCAATCGCTCTTCGGCGGAGGTGCCAACGCCGTCATGACGAAGCTGACCGCGGTCGTGGCCGGCTTGTTCATGGTTACCTGTTTGTCGTTGGCAATGCTCTCGAGCTCCCGCGGGCGGACCTCGATCATGGATCAGCTGGCTCCGGTCTCCGGCAAGTCCCGCCAGATGCCGGCTCCGCACGCGGTCATCCCGGCGGCTCCCCAGCCGCCGACCGCCTCCGGCGGTTCCTCGCCTGCGCCCGCCGGGGCGACGACTTCGACGACGCCCGCCACGCCGTAACGGCGAACCTGCCGTGGCCATCCGCACGCGACTAAGCCTGCTCGCCGTCGCGGCGGCCGTGCTGTTGGCCGGTTCCGCGTCCGTTCACGCCGAGGAACCGGCTCAGGGCGACGCGCTGGTTGTCGGCTCGATCGGCGACGCCAGCCGCCTGCTGCCCATCCTGGCGACGGACAGCGCCTCCGGCGACATCGTGGGCTTGCTGTTTAACGGCCTGCTCAAATACGATGCGCAGCTGCGCATCGTCGGCGACCTCGCGGAATCCTGGAAGGTCGACGACGGCGGCTTGACCCTCACCTTCACCCTCCGGCCCAATCTCCGCTGGCACGACGGCGTTCCGCTGACGGCGGACGACGTCAAGTTCACCTACGAGAAGCTCATCGACCCGGCCGTCCGCACGCCGTTCTCCAGCAGCTACGAGCTGGTCCAGTCCGTCGAGGTGCTGGATGCCCGCACCATCCGCATCCGCTATCGGGAGCCGTTTGCGCCGGCCCTCGAAAGCTGGATGATGGGCCTCATTCCGAAACACCTGTTGGAGCGGGAGGACCTCAACACCACGGCGTTCCTGCGCCGCCCGGTCGGCTGCGGACCCTTCCGGTTTGTCCGGTGGAAGACGGGCGAACTGATCGAACTGGTCGCCAATCCGGACTACTTCGAGCACCGCCCCCGCATCAACCGGTACCTCTACCGGATCATTCCGGATGAGGCGACGATGTTCCTGGAGCTGCTGACCTCCGGCATCGACCTGAGCGGCTTGACCCCGCTGCAGTATCAGCGGCAGACGGACACGTCACTCATGCGGCGCGCCTACCGGAAGTTCCGCTACCCCTCCTTCGGTTTCACGTACCTCGGCTACAACCTGCACGATGCACGGTTCCAAGACGTGCGGGTGCGCCAGGGGATCAACGCGGCGATCAACAAGCAGGCGATCGTGGACGGCGTGCTGTTCGGTTTGGGCAGTGTCGCCACCGGGCCATACTCCAAGGAGTCCTGGGCCTATAACCCGTCGGTGGCTGCCGGCGCCTATGACCGGGCCAGGGCGAAAGCGCTGCTCGCCGAGGCCGGATGGGTGGACCATGACGGGGACGGGTGGCTGGACCGCGACGGCCAGCCGTTCCGGTTCACGCTGCTGACGAACCAGGGCAACGAGGTGCGGCGCCAGGTGTGCGAGCTCGTCCAGGAGCAGCTCAAAGCCGTCGGCATCGACGTGACCATCCGCATCATCGAGTGGGCCACCTTCGTTCATGAGTTCATCGACAAGCGGCGCTTCGAGGCGGTGCTGCTGGGCTGGAGCCTGTCGAGGGACCCGGACCTCTACGACCTGTTTCATTCTTCAAAGACGAAGGAAGGGGAGTATAACTTCGTCGGCTATGCGAATCCGGACGTGGATGCACTGCTGGAGCGCGGCCGCCGGACGTTCGACCAGGCGGAGCGCCAGCGCATCTACCAGGAGGTGCATCGCCGCCTGGCCGACGACCAGCCCTATACGTTCCTCTACGTCGCCGATGCGCTGCCGATCGTGTCATCCCGCTTCCGCAACGTTTCCGCCACCCCCATCGGCATCGGGTACAACCTCATCGACTGGTACGTCCCGCTCGCCGAGCAACGCTACCGCCGGATGAGTCCATGAGCGCCTACCTCGCCCGCCGCCTGCTCGCCCTCGCCCCCGTGCTGCTCTGGATCACCCTCATCTCCTTCGGCATCATCCACCTGGCCCCGGGCAAGCCCACCGACGCGGCGGGCGCGTTCAACCCCAAAGTCTCGCTGGAAGCACGGCAGCGGATGGAGCAGCTCTACGGCCTCGACCAGCCGCTGCCGGTGCAGTACGGCCGGTGGCTCGGCCGGCTCGGCCGGCTCGATTTCGGCCGCTCGTTCGTGGATGACCGCCCCGTCTTGGAGAAGATCGCCGAGCGGCTGCCGGTGACCCTGACCATCAACGTGCTGTCGCTCGCCCTGGTGCTCGGTCTGGCCGTGCCGCTGGGGGTGCTGGCGGCGGTTCGGCCGGGGAGCGCGTTCGACCGGCTGACGACGGTGGGCGTGTTCATCGGCTACTCGATGCCGTCATTCTGGCTGGCCCTGCTGTGCATGGCGTATTTCGGGGTGACATTGCGATGGCTGCCCGTGTCCGGCCTGCATAGCCTGGAATACGAATCGCTGCCGCGGCTCGCCCAGGGGCTCGACGCGGCGTGGCACCTGCTGCTGCCGGTGGGCATCACGGCGTTCGTCAGCGTCGCAGGCCTGTCGCGCTACATGCGCTCGAGCATGGTCGACGTGCTGCGGCAGGACTACATCCGCACCGCCCGGGCGAAGGGGCTGCCGGAGCCCCGCATTCTGTTCCACCACGGCCTGCGCAACGGGCTGCTGCCGCTCATCACGATCCTCGGGCTGTCGCTGCCGGATCTCATCGGCGGCAGCGTCATCGCGGAGACGATCTTTTCGATCCCCGGCATGGGACGGCTCTTCTATGAGGCGGTGATGGCGCGGGACTATCCGGTGATCATGGCGCTGGTGACGATCGGTGCCGTGCTGACGATGCTCGGGAACGTCCTGGCCGATGTCGCCTACGCCTATGCGGATCCGCGGATCCGCGTCGGGAAAGCGCTCTGATGCGTGGCAATAAGCTGGCGTGGGCGGGTGCGGTGGTGCTGGGCCTCTTGGCGTTCGCCGCCATCGCGGCCCCCTGGCTGGCTCCGCACGACCCGCTCCAAAGCAGCCTGCCGGACGCCCTGCTGGGGCCGTCGGCGGGCCACCCGCTCGGCACGGACCAGCTCGGCCGCGACGTGCTCAGTCGCCTCCTCTACGGCGCGCGTATTTCGCTGGTCATCGGGTTCATCGCCGTCGGCATTGCCATGGTGGCGGGCATCGCCGTCGGCGCGTGCGCCGGATTTTTCGGCGGCTGGGTGGATGCCGTGCTCATGCGGTTCGTGGATACGATGCTGTCGATTCCGACGATATTCCTCCTGCTGGCCATCATCGCGATGGTCGGCCCCAGCATCTATCTCATCATGACGGTCATCGGCCTCACGAGCTGGATGGGGGTCGCCCGGCTGGTGCGTGCCGAGATCCTCACGCTGAAGGAGCGCGAGTTCGTGCTGGCCGCGCGCGTGATGGGGGCGTCCCCGACTCGGCTCATCCTGCGGCACCTGCTGCCGAATGCGATGGGTCCGGTGCTGGTCAGCGCCACCTTGGGGGTCGGCGGGGCCATCCTGACGGAATCGGTCCTCAGCTACCTGGGGCTCGGCGTCCAGCCGCCCACGCCGAGCTGGGGGAACATCCTGAACGAGGGCCGGGTCGCCCTCGGGGTGGCGTGGTGGCTGACCGTCAGCCCGGGGCTGTGCATCCTGGTGACGGTACTGGCATTTAATCTCCTCGGCGAGGGGATTCGGGAGCGCTTCCGCAGCTGATGCCCCTCCTCGACGTGCGCCAGTTATCGGTCAGCTACCACCAGGCCGGCACCGCGCTTCAAGCGGTCGATGGCGTGACCTTCTCGGTCGAGCCAGGCGAGGTGCTCGCCCTCGTCGGGGAATCCGGCTCCGGAAAAAGCAGCATCGCACTTGCGCTGACGCGGCTACTGCCGATGCCGCCGGCGGTCGTCAGCGGCGAGGTCCGGTTCGACGGGCGCGAACTGCTGACGGCACCGGAAGAAGCCCTGCGCGCCATCCGCGGCGGCCGGATCGCCTACGTGTTCCAGGACCCCGACACCTCGCTCAACCCGGTGTTGGCCATCGGCGAGCAGCTCATCGAGGCCATTCGGCTGCACGATGAGGCCGAGGCGCGGCCGGCGGAGGCGGCAGTACGGTGGCTCTCCCGCGTCGGCATCGCCTCCGCCGCCGAGCGGCTGCGCGCGTATCCGCACGAGTTTTCCGGCGGGATGCAGCAGCGCGTCATGCTGGCGATGGCGCTGGCGGGCCGGCCCGCGCTCTTGATCGCCGATGAGCCGACGACCGCCCTGGATGTCACCGTGCAGTTGCAGATTCTGCGGCTGCTCCGGGACCTGCAGCGGTCGCTGCAGCTCGCCATCCTGCTCATCTCGCATGACTTGACCGTCGTGGAGCGCATCAGATCGGAAG